>ERZ761596.122-NODE-122-length-15734-cov-10.664392_pt1 | contig 15734 bp, 19 predicted proteins | sample MGYA00512166_ERZ761596 | MGnify/ENA primary metagenome ERZ761596 (study PRJEB28899, sample SAMN03785556) | bioreactor sludge metagenome | biome: EBPR Sludge; feature: EBPR Bioreactor; material: 0.22µm filtered reactor supernatant | place: Saint Lucia: Queensland...
CCTGCTAGTGTGACCTGCTAGTGTGACCTGCTAGTGTGACCTGCTAGTGTGACCCTGTTAGATATATATACCTAATCTAACTATACAAAAGTTGTACAAGAAAAATGTTCATGACGCGCCGTGTCATGTTTATAACCTTGACAAAGCCTGGACAAGAGTCCTTCGATGCGTGTCGAAATAGGGTCCCAGTTTGGTGGGACGGAAGGTAAAAAATGGTAATGTCGATCCAGTATTTCTCTAATATCACCAACGCATAACGTTAGCCTCAAGACCCCCCTGCCCCACCGTGGCAATGCCAAAACAATGCTTGTATCTCTCTTCGGCACATCTCCTACCACTCCCCCTCAGTAATACTTATGATTCGGGGGGAGTAAAACAAAAAAAAGAGAGAGGTGGTAGCGCCTCTCTCTTTTCCCAAAGGATGTCCGAATGAACTGTCTATATTTTACCCAACGCGCTACTTGGAGTCAAGTGGTAAAACGCCCTGCCCTGGTGGAGTTTCGCGAGGCGCGTCATTCATTGAAGCAATCTGCGCTCGTAGTGCTTCGAGGATCTGCTCCGGCGTTGCGTCATTGTTGAGTATCGATTTGCCGACCAGCATCATTAACACATGACCGGGCAGGCCAAGCGGGTGCAGGTAATACTCAGCGCAGGACAGCGCAATTTCAAGATCGCGCTTTGTGTATTTCACCCCGTTATATCCATCGAGACTGTCAGGTGAATCTGGAATCATAATACTTTATACTCTCCTTCTACGATTTCTGCGTCGTTTACACTATCGAGAATTTCCTTGAGGCGCATATTGACGTAGCGCATCATCAGTGTCGCGGCGGTTACTGCGTCGGGTTGCGCTACGTGTGTCGTGCGTCTACGCCCCACTACTGGCGGGGCGCAAGTCTTTTCAATCTCGTCAATGAGAAAGTCGTAGCCGATACCACGCAGTGTTTCTTTGGTTTCTGGCAGTAACCTATACCGGGACATCAAGGAACCCCACTCGCTGCTCGTCGACCTGCTCGATGGTCATGTCAAGAATGGCGACATAGGCGTTGGTCCATTTGTTGCGCTCGGTCCACGTCCAGCGTCCGTCTTGCGGCAACTTTGAGATTAACCAATCCAGTATGTCGTACCCGTCAATATCGCTGACACCGCTTTCGATCCTGTCGTTCTCTACCCAGTTCATCAATGTAGGGCGCGAGACGCCTGTGACACGTGACACTTCGGAGAAGTTGCGCGTGTCTTTGTACATTGCTACCGCATCGCTCATGAATTCTCTTGTGTATTTCTTGTTTCCCATTTTAATTTGACCTCACTATTAGTTTGCCTATCCACTCTGTAATTTGTGGCACTACGGCGTTTCCGAAGAGTCGTAACGCCGGTCTGATAGCCAGTGTTGAGGGAACCCCATCAGGTAACATGCTAGATCCGGGTGTACCCAGGAGCTTCTTAATGTCCTCGAATGGATTGCCAGAGCCGTACCATGTACCCAGTGCTTCAAGTGATAGGTCGTGTGTCGTTTCCATGATAACTTCTGGCAACTCCCCTTCTCGTCCGAGGCTTGCGGGGTAGGCAACAATGAACACTCTCTTCCGTGTGTGTGGTGCTCCAAAGGCGCAAGCTGATAACACTTGCCATTCTGCATCATACCCGATACCGGCCAAGTCCCTGAGAATTCTACCAAAGTATCGTCCGCCATTGCTCGAGAGTATCCCGGTGGTATTTTCAGCCACGACCCATCGGGGTCTAACTGCGCGAATGACTCTCGCGAACTCTCCCCACAAGTCTCGTTCGTCGGCATCGCCGAGGCGCTTCCCGGCAAGACTGTGGGGCTGGCAGGGGAAGCCCCCGCAGACAACATCGATTCTTCCAAATTCATTACCTGTTACCTCTTTTATATCGTGAACCCTCTTGGTGTTGGGCCAGTTTCTTTCGAGAACCCCGAGTGCTGCCGGATCGCACTCCACCTGTCCCGCACATTCCATACCGGCCCGGTCAAATCCAAGATCAAACCCGCCGATCCCCGAGAACAAACTAAGGTATCGCAGCGCTGTCAATTTGACCCCACTAAACTTGACCATATTATGGCATACTCGATATCGTCGTAGTAAATAACTTCACCCTCGTAATTTTCGTACAGAACGTGATACTCTGGTTCGCTCTGGTATACGGGGATAAGGTAAACAAAACTCTCGGCTTGCAGGCGAGTAGTGAACCCGAAGTGCTTCTTGGTACCGTCTGATAGCCCCACCTCAACAAACGTCTGCGTAACTTCGGGATAGAGATTAGGGAGTGGCATCTACAAACCTCGACAGGTACGTAAACGGGAAATCGACAGTACCGCCTGCCGCAGTACAGACGGTGGCAAATCTCATCGGGTCCGGTCCTATGTAAGTTATCATGCTGCCTTTCATAACACCCCTGTCCCCTTCCATCGTGCTGGGCAGGATGTAGTCGACGCGCTTCGCCGGGTGCCACCGTGGGTATTGCCCGAGCAGTTGTCCCCACTTCGTGTTCATCTGCGCATAAGTGATGATCATGCCGCACTGTATGCGCCCGTTCAAGTATTCCCATATGAACTTCGACAACCACCACAGCATCCAATTCTTGGGAGAACCCTTTGCGGGGAAGGGCGGGTTCATCCACACATTGTTACCTTTCCACTGTACGCCAGTACTCAGGGCGTCGTCCTCTGCCGTGAAGTAGCGCTTCGCCTTGACTACCGTGTTGGCTTGGGCACTGCTGGCCACGTCAAGATCGATATCACCGTCGAATACTTCACGGACCACATCCAGAATCCACACCGGAGTGATGTAGTCCTGGGTGCCGCTGTTTGACCCGAAGTTCTTCGCTGCCTGCGTCCTGTCCATCACTGCCTGTGTCCTCACCAATATATCTCCACAGGATCGTATGATGGCGCTTGTGGTTCATCGCTCTCGTAATTCTTGAGAGTATTGACCTCTCGCATTAACTTTGTTCGTTCCTCAAAGTGGCGTAGTGTCTCGCGTCGCTGCGAAATGTACAACCAGATCCATATCAGATTCGATACGACAAACCCGATAAACAAAATTATGTAACTTGTATCACTTATCATTTTGATTCTCCTTTCATCACCGTATAAAACTAAACATAAATATATACCAAATTGTATATACTACCATCATTGACAACGATGCTAATATTAGACTAATCATAGGGGGATTAAAGATTAGAAAGATTGCGTTATATACAATACTCAGCGCAACGACAAGGTACAGTGGAGCGTGAGGTATATAGCCCCACGTCTCCACTGCTATCGCGATAACAAAGACGAGGTATAGCTTATCAATAAGCTGAGTGGCGAAAGTTACGTGTACGATGATTCTCCTCGTCTACTGGCCATACCGGAAACACTTCTGATGCGGGGTGCTGGTATAACCTTGCCAGTGCCGCATCTGTCGTAAGTTCCGCGCAGGCTTGTGCGCACTCCTCATGAACGTATTCATCAGGACGCCACACAAGCCTGTTCTGCGGACCGCGATCCTCAACAGGGCGACCGCACAGCGAGCATCTCATTGATGAACTCTCAAAGCGATGTACCCGCGACGCGTGCCCCTTGCCCGTTGTGGCACACCGTCCCACTCACCGGCGACTCTCTTGAGTTTCTCGTTCGGCAATCCGAAGTCGCGACGAGCGTACTTGCGCCAGTCATACGCCGTAGTGAGACATATGCTGTACTTCTCAACAATGTCTTTTGGGCGCATGTCGGCTATCTGTCGCCACTCCGATGTCTTCATTGTGCTCTTGATATATGGCATTACTCTTGCCCCTCGAAAATGTGAATGTATTCGCCAACGATGGCGGCACCAATGGTATTGCCTTGCGCTATCATCACCGTATAAACCTGAATAAGCGTATCAATAGCCGGTCGAGATCCAATGGGGTCTGACGCACGAATACTGTTCGCGTATATGGTCAGGTAATATTTCATGCGATACCCATCCTTCCAGCACTTGATGACAAGATGACCGCTGGCACCATCGTAGATATCAAGGTCCTCTCCGTTTTCAACAGCGAGATAATACATGGCTCTCCTATTCGCAGACAATCTTGTATGTCATATTATCCCGCCCAGCCGGTACATCGACAAGGTATGAATGTTGCGTTGCCGACTGATATTCAACGAGGCCGCGAATGTCGGTGCGACCATCGGCTTTGGGATCGCCGAGGGCGTACACATGCTTCTCAAACCATGTGTTGTCAATCGTTGACGGGTTCTTGCCGAACAGGATGGTGACTACGTTGCAGACCTTGCGACCGGCATAGTCGGCCACAGATCGGTGTTCTACCAACTTTGCGTAAGTGGTATCGTCGTAGGTGGCAATGGCGGCGCAGTTCTCTTTCTTGTACTGCGTCACTCTGGCAACGCGCTTGTAGACCTCGCCGATGGCCATGTGATTCGGAAGCCACCTGTGGACACCGCCGTTCGGTTCGCGCAGCCGGTAGAACGTTGCGTCAGACTGGGACGTGTCCTCGTCACGGAAGATACCGTCAGTCAACTCGCTTACGATGATATGTTCGTAGTTCCTGTTCTTGATAAGGAAAGTGTGAGCGCCGCGAACGTAATACTGCACGTCCTCGGTGCGACCGTCGTTATGTTGAAGCACCATGAATGGTCCATACGCGCCCTGCGCCGACTGTACCGGTTTGAACGCGGGGCGCAGATCGTACTTCGGTGTAGTCGGTGGCGTTGCCGGGGGTGGCGCAGGTGGCGTTACCTTGTGCAACTCAACCGCATCGATAAACACACCGTTCGACTTGAGCGCGAAGGGCATCATGACATGGAATACTATCTTCGCATCGCCGCCCTTGTGGTAGAACGTAGTCATGACGTAGTTCGTTGAACCGGGCTGCAAGGCGAACCACTGCTCACCGTTGCCACGATAGATGTAACCCTTCCACGGCGCAGGTGAGCCGAGCGCTATTTCACCGTTGTTATACTTGACCCGAACGAGACATGAGCGCGGATCGTCTGCCCACACCTTCGCGGGACCATCGTAGCGCATGACTGCATCGACAAATACCGGAACAACGAGTTGATACGTTCCTTCGCCAAGATTTGTGACTACCTGCGTCATACGCGCCCGGAACGCGCCACGACAGAACATCTTGAACGTCTTATCGCCGTCGAGGATATAGGTACTCTGTTCGTTGGCCGGGATGTCCACTCGGCGCTTTACGTTAGTCTCGGGCTTGACGAAGCGCGAATGTACCTGATCCGGATCGAACGGGTTGGCCATGCCGCCAGCGTACGAGTCGTACTCAACGTCCCACTCGTTGGGCACTTGGCCTGTCTCACCATCGGTGTGCCCGCCCTCGAACGACCAGTTCGTGATGTAGTTCTTGGCCGGTTCGGGCACTGGTGGTACCACGGGTGGCGGGGGTGGCGGGGGCGCAACGTTGGGACTGTACGTTTTGATATTGGCGAAATCTACACCAACGTAGTACCAGAGTTTTTCCTGCCCGGTCTTGGCATTCACACCGAGTTGCATCGTGTAGAACTTGTCACGCAGCACTGTGGTAAGTTGGGTAGTAACGGCCTGATACCCTGCGGCAACGATTTCTTCCAGCAGAATCTTGCCCGGTTCGACATCGAACGAGGAGCGCTCGATAGCAAACTCAAACAACTCCTCTTCTACCGGAGTAGTCGGCTCTTCGGGCAAGTTATCAACATTGGCCCACGGTACCCATGATAACATGTCACCATTAAAGCGGTTGAGATCGACACGCGCTGAACCGACGCCATGATCCTTACCGACACCGGACGAAGAGTGCTGCCATAGCGTCCATCGTGTCCACGGGCGGGGCACTATCGGGCGTGTCGCCGTAGTCCATGCGGCAAGCCACAGAAAGTAGCGACTGCCCCACGCCGGACTACCCATAATAGTCGACCAGTAATTAAGATTTGTGTAGATGCCGTGCCACGGTCCTTCCCAGCCCTTCGGTGCCGGGAAATCAATCTCAAGCTGTTCCATGAATGCTTTTACATCGGCCACGAGCTTGGGTTGGACAGTTTGTAATAGCGACTCAGTACCGCTGACAGACTCAAGGTTGTCGCGCCGCAGGACTTCCAGATCTATTTCATCGTCACCATCTTCCAGTAACCCCTTTGTGAATGTTGTATCTTCCAGATCTACAGCGAGGCGCTTGATACCGAGATCTCGCATGACTTTCGTCATGGTGTCGTACTGTTCTCGCCACCCCTGGAATGGGTGATAGTAGTGATAGCCAAGCGGTACTGTAACAGCAGCTTCTCGCAGCGCCGGGACATACTCGCGAACGCGCTCGTCTTCCCACGTGCCGTAGGATAGGCGCGGGATGATACCATCAACGCCCTTCTGTTTCATAACCGCAGGCTTGATGGGATGTTGCCACTTGGAAATATCAAGGACAAGAACAGGGTCTTTCGTATCCGGTAATTCTGTTTTCATATACTCCGTAACGGCGGGAATCGCGGCGTTAAGTCGCCCCGCCAGTGATACCTTGTCGCCACCAGATACCAGTGTCCACAGAAATGCGAACTTGATATTCTCGTATCCGTTATACAGCTTGGCGATGAAGTCGATATCGGTCATCGCCTGTTCCGGTTCGGGCATGTTATCGAGAGTCCAGCCGCACTCAGTCACAAAGATGGTGGGGCGAGTAATACCCCATGAGTCACATGCTTCATGGATAAAGCGGAACCGCCCGAGGTGGTAGCCAAGGTTGTAACGAATATCAGCGGCATCATAACTGTACTCATGAATCGTCACGGCGAACTGACCGCGCAACTCTGCGCATAACTGTAGCCACTTCTCGGCCCACAATGTTTTCCACGCGCTCGGTTCTGGTGTGCCGCTGGCCCAGCCCGGCCCACACAATTTACGCCCGTCTTCCATAGCGCACTGCGCGAGGTACCATAACCACTCGAATACACGCTCGGCATCCTTGGGTTCCTTGCTCGGCTCGTTAAAAATCTCGAGCCAGATAGCCTTGTTCTCGCGCACTTCGGGTGGCAGCGCAGCGATAAACTGATCCCAGTACTTTCGTGCCAGTTCTGCCGTGGGTTGTACCGTATATGGTACATAGTCATGCTCATCGACGTTGCGGTAGATAATCCAATCGGCATCATACTTGGGGCCATCGATAGCGGCAATGCCACCACCGGCAGCAGAGTATAAGCCAAACGGAATGCCATTATCCTTGTTCGACTGCCAGTACTTCTCGATACCACCGCAGTTACAATTAGAACCTGTGTGAAAACCAATCTTCGGGTGCATATAATCTCCTTACATTCTACTGATAGGTGCGCCCTCTCCGGGCAAAGCCGGGACGCCGTTGATAGTCAACCCGCCAACTCCCGCAGTACTGCCGTGCTGCTGTCGGTCGCGGTTAGACGCGCCACTGCCATGCGAATCATTGCGCCTGGTGTCCTTACTCCGCGATTGATTCGATGCGCCCTGCGTTACCTGTGCCGAGGCGGGGCGGGATGCGGCGTCGCTGGTCGGTGTCCTTTTTACTTCTTTTTCGTTACGCCTTTTCCACCAGACATAGAGCATAAACAGGACGTTTACCGTGCCGCGCAAAGATTCACCGAGCATAATCTCTGATAGTATATTTTCAAAGAAAATGCTGTGAACAATTAGCGTGGACAGGACCGGCGCTGTTTCCACCACAGTTCCCACAGCGGTGATTCTTGGTGTTGGGTTAGACCTGTAGCTATAAGAGGTAATGCCATCAAAGGCGACGAGAAAAATCCACATCGCCACCCACGCCGCCTTAGATGGGTTGACGTTTTCCATCTTCTCTCTCTTTCGGAATATTTCCCACAATAGCGGCACAAGACCTATTGGGCTACCGCTGCGCAACCACGAGCCACACTCGTATATCTTGAGTGTGACTATAAACTGAAACGCAATCATGCCAAACGAGAATCCGACAGCCTCAGCAGAGGCATCTCCGGGGATGTATTGGTTTAGCTTGTCGATGATGCTTGGAACTTCGTCTGTCCATACTAGCGCCCAGCCCTGCCCGTCCCACCATAGCGCTGTAGTGAATAAGTCTGTAGGAAATACGAAGGTGATGACGTATATTAACAGCAGTGGAAATAGCAATAGCGGTATATGCTGTCGCTTGAACCCTGCGTCGGTATCAAAAAAGCTCGGCTTACTGTTCGCCATTGGTAACCCTCTTTAGTCTATCCCGAGCGCCCCATAACGCTATAAGCAGGGCGTCGGCAATATTATTATCCTTCACGGTACCTTTGGGGTTGAGGGACGGAATCTGAAACCCAATCGTCTCGGCCATCACTACACTGGCGTTCTTGCCGTGTTCATGCCGGAAGTCTTTACTGGGCATCATGTCATCCTTCCACTTCGCTGGCATGACTACGGCAATTTCCATGTCGGCCATATTGAATGCCGCCGCCAGTTTTCCCCAGTTTATCCCAATCTTGGCCGCACCACGTTGTTTGCTCAGTATCAACGGCCTCTCCATAAACACGCGCACCGTAGCCAGGTCTTCGGGCATCATCTTGCGTATTAGCTCAAGGTACTGCCTCGTGTCGAACGAACTGTCCTTCGACTTCGGTATCTTGGAATGACGCAGCGCTGCCCACGACATGTCCGACAGGCTCAGAATTACCGTCGACCCTTTTTCGCCCGGATCGATACCAAGTGCCCACAGAAAATTACTATCGTCGTCGCGTCCGTTCAATAGCTCTTCATCTTCTTTTGTCAGTCCCATATTACCTCTTGTAATTTATTCTACTCAATCATAGGAATGATACCATACCACATACTGAAAGTTGAATCGGGATGTGTCGGTGCTACACTGTTTCTCATATATGTCAGCACTAATGGAAAAGCGCAAAGAGGGCAGGCCGGTCAACAGGCGTGACGCCGCCACTCTTGAGAATGATCGCGAGATTATCGCGAAGTTACATCTGGAAGGTCGCTCTACGGAAGAGGTGACGCGGTACCTGCGCGAACAAATGGGACGCGATGTATCGCCCTATATGGTTGCGGCAGACTGGCACGCATCACGGCGGGAGTGGGCAAAGCAGCGCTCGGAAGATGTTGCCGTGTACATGGCCGAGGAGCTACAGGCCATAAACCGGATGCTTATCATAGCGTGGGACAGGTACTACGAGGCATCACAGGCGCTCGATGGCGTGTCGTATGATGAGCGCAAGGAAGTCCAGCAGGACGAAGAGAATGACGTTGCCCTCGGGTCTGCCATTCCAACAAGAACGAAGATGACAAACTCCGAGGTAATACGCAGCCGCGAACAGGCGTTTCGTGAACAATCGTTCTGGTGGGAGCGCATCGAATTACTCCATATGCAAAAGCAAAAGATCATGGGAATCGGTCGCTCCGGCATGACATTATTTATTAACAACAACAACCTTAACGTTGCTCCGGTGAAGGGCTACGTCGGTGTATCGCCCGATGACTGGCCGGAACCCGGTAAGGCACTTCCTGCCACCATAGATAGTGTCGAGGGGATATATGATGCAGACGGTTGATTCCTATCATAGTGTCTTCACCCCGCTTGAGTGGCAACGCGCCGTGTGGCACGATCATTCCCCTGTAGTCCTGCTCACGGGTAGCGCGGGTGGTGGCAAGTCACGCATCATGTATGAGATTGGCCATGCGTTTTGCATGAGATATGGCGGGGCTAACGTACTGGCCGTTCGCAAGAAGCTGGAAGATACCAAGCGTTCCATTATTCCGACACTCGATGATGTTGTCATCGGTATTACCAGAAACCCCAGCATCAAGAAGCTGGGCGGTGACAGGCACTACCTGTACCTTGAGAACAGATCGCGCCTGTGGTGGGGCGGTATGTACAAAGAGGCCGACCGGGAAAGTATCCGTTCTATTGGTTCTGGTGGCTCTCTGGATCTCGTGCTGGTAGAGGAAGCGAATCAATTTACCGAAGAGGACTACGACGAACTCAACGGTCGTCTGCGCGGTAGGGCTGGGCCGTGGACACAGATAATACTGGCGACAAACCCCGATGGTCCTGCCCACTGGATAAACCGGCGACTCATTATTGGCGGCGAGGCGTCGGTACATATTTCCAACGTCGATGACAACACCTACATGGACGATGCTTACCGCAAACGCCTCAAGGGTATGACCGGCGTGACGAAGGCGCGTATGGCCCTCGGTCTGTGGGTTGAGGGTACCGGCCTAGTGCTGGACGGGTGGAAAAATGCGTACAGCCTCGGGAGCGGCATGGATGGTGGTGGTAATGTAACACTCGCCGCCGACTACATGCGTGACGGCGGCAGGATCATCATGATGGCCGACGATGGCTATACCGGGGAGTACGACGAAAAGGCCAAAATGTTCACCCAGGCATCGCACCCTCGCGTATTCCTGCTGGCGCAGGTAAGACCGACTGGGCAGATATGCGTGTTCGGCGAAAGCTACGAAGTAAAGATGCGCTACGAGGCCCACCTGAGTAAGTTGAAGAGGATGATGGCCGTCAATGGTTGGCCAATGCCGAGTCAGGTTTACTACGACAAGTCATCAGCGACGCTAGAGGGAGAGCTTCGCGCTGCCGGGTTCTCGGATATGTTTCGCTCAACGTCAAACAGGGATGAATCGATAAAGTATCTCAACGAGCGCATCTCCCCGGATGAGAACGGCTTTCGTAGCGTCTTGGTGCATCCAAGGTGTCGCCACCTGATTCTTGAAGCCTCTTCGTGGCCAATGGTAGATGGCGCACCGGCGAAGTTCTTTGATCACGGCTGTTTGGTAGCAGGAACGATGGTCACAACCGATAGGGGCAACGTGCCCATCGAGGGCATTATCCCGGGCGATATGGTTTTGACACGCAAGGGATATTACCCGGTCGAGGTATCGGCAATGACGGGGCATAAACCCGTTATGACCGTTTGCATGTCTGACGGTCGTCGCCTTACCGGAACGCCCGATCACCCCGTTTACTTATCAGATGGCACAATGGTTCGTATCGACTCTTTGCGTTACCAAGATAGAATTGAGGACATCTTGTATAACAGAGAGTATTTGAAATGCACGAACAAAAAGAAGGCAAGGCGATGGCCGTTGAGTTTATGGGAGTCAAGTATCGGCGTTACCCAAAATCAAAACAATGGTCGGATCGAATGTATTACCGGGCGGGAACGTCTGACACCCAGCGAGGTCGCGGCTATCTGCATCGAGATGTATGGAAATCGGCTTACGGGGAGATTCCAGATGGTTACGAAATTCATCACCGGGATTGCGACACGCTTAACAACTCCCTCGATAATCTCGAGTGCCTCAGTCGCGACGAGCACGTTAAGTTGCAAAATGAACTCGGTCACGGGCGCGGGGGCGTCATATCGGACGCCGCCAGAGAAGCAGCGGCAAAGTGGCACCGAAGTGAGGCTGGGAGAGAGTGGCATAGCGAACATGGAAAAAGAACGTGGGAAGGAAGAACCGGAATCACATGTACGTGTCAGTATTGTAAGAAAGAATTCCTTTCTCCGTTTCGCGAGCGTGCCACGTATTGCTCTGACAAGTGTCGCTCATATGCCCGGAGGGATAGCGGGGTGGATAACGAGGCAAGGACATGCGCTATTTGTGGCAGTCCGTTCATTGTTGATAAGTACGCCAAAACACTTACGTGTTCCCGCAAATGTGGCGCATATCTTAGAAGCCGGAACCGCTGACGTTTACAATCTAGCGGTTGGTGGCGGGGGGCCAAGCGAATACTACGCCAATGGGATACTTGTTTCCAACTGTGACGCGCTCCGCTATGGCGTGTATGGATTTTATACAGGATCGGGGGCAGCAAGCGTTGGTGTGCCTGACTCTCCGGCGCAGGCAGCGATAGATGCAAAGATGCGCGAAATAGATATAGTGATGGACAGACTTGATGCGCAGTTCTCAATGATAGGAATGTAGCGCCGGAGAACCACATGGCAACTATAGAAGATTTCACAAAGAACGCCCACACTATCGATATATCGTCCGGCACAGAATACTTCCTGTCGGCAATGGTGGGCATGGCTGAGTATGGCAGGCAGCTTCCCCCGTGGTGGAGCGCCCAGCGTGACAAGAAGATTCGTCAATTGTGGCGGGAAGACTCAATGATGATCCCGTCATTTCTTTTTGCGGCGCAATCAAAAGTCGCCAATATGCCCATACAGGTGATCGCTCGTGACCAGAACATTCGTTCGCATGTCGCGCTGGCCACGGAACTTAACGAACAATTTCACGCGCTATCAGAGTTTGGCGAGGGTCTTCTCTCGACAATGCTCAGGTTTAGCGAAGACTACTTCGGGCAGGACAATGGTGGGTTCATCGAAATTGTTGCAGAGGGCAGCAAGCAGGAACCCATCGTCGGCGTTCCCCTTGGTATACGTCACCTCGATGCTGCGTTTTGCGTACGACAGGGCGATCCGCTGTACCCGGTAGCGTATCATCACTCGAATGGCAAGCGCGAACTATATCACCATACTCGCATCATGCGCATGTCTCAGATGCCCAGCGCCCAGCGCGACATGCTTGGCGTAGGGTACTGCGCTATCAGTCGCAGTATAGAGATCGCCAAGCGCTACAACGACATGACCATGTATATTCGCGGCAAGATGGGTGGGGCGCGTGCCAAGAGGTTGCTTGTCGGTACCAACATCGGTGGTCGCGAAATGATTAAAGCGATGGCCGCTGCCGGTGCGCTACGCGATGTCATTGGCGATCTCGACACCGATACAATTGCCATTGGCGGCCCCGATCTTGATGTAAAAACGGTCGACCTGTATCACTATATGGAGCTTGACGAAGAAAAGGCGATGGTAGCGATGATGGCGATGGTTGCGATGGCGTGGGGCATGGAGTTCCAGGAGGTTTACCCCATCATGTCGGGGCGGAGTAATGCTGAGGTGTCGCAACGTATTGGCCGAGCCAAGATGCCAGCCACTTTTATCGCCCAACTGCAACATAACCTGTCCGCAAAGCTGGTTCCGTCGTTTCTGATGGTCAAAGTCAACTACGATGATGACTCACAGCAGCAACAAGAGGCTATTGTGGCCGATATACAGGCTAGAGTGCTCGAAAGAATGGCTTCGGCAGGCGTTATGGGTAATATTTCTGCTCGCAGGACGCTTCGCGCCACCGATTACATCACGGAAACCGACTTTATTGACCTTTGTTTGGCCGATGGTACGCTTCCTGATGGCACGCCGGTTGTTCGGGTCTTCTTCGATAGTGATTACGAGCAAATTTTAACCGTTGATCGCGAATTCCTACTCGGTACTGCCGATAAAGAGGCCGTAAGACGCGCCGTGTTTGATAACGAGGCGGCAATTTACTCTCTCTACGGGAAAACCACAGCTAACGCTCTGCATGTCAGGTATAAAATCGCGCTCGCGGCCCTCTCCAAGCTAAAAGACATGTATCTTCTTAACTCTTTAATAAGTCTTGAAGAAAATACTCAAGAAGTAACACAAGAAGATCCAGAAGAAGAGAACGTGCGCGAGGAAGAGTCGACGACAGCACCACGCGAGATGCCGGAAGAGTCGATAGATTCGGGAGGAGCATAATGGCAAGGCGTACACCACGAATAAGATTCAAACCGATAACAGCAAGCCTTATGATTGCCGCTCCGGTTATGGCAAAGCACCTTCTCCCGGTATTTCTCAAGGCTAATAATCGCATCGAGAAGGACTACCGCAATGTTGGCAACAGATTCAAGAAAAATAAGCCGGAGTGGGAATCAAAGGTTGATCTTGTCGGTTCCACTCCGCCTACTGGTGGCAACAGATCGATGTGGTCTGCCGTGTGGACGGAAAACGATGTAATGCGTTGGCTCAACAGCGGCACGTCGGTGCGCTACCGAGTCATGAGTCCAAACTGGCGTTCGCTCACCAGTCCGGGCGGCGGTGTAAAGGTGAATCATCCCAATGGTACGGCTAAAGGTTGGGGTCATAAGCCGGGTATAAAACCGCGAAACTTTTCGTATGATATCGCCTTTCGTCATCAGAAACTATTCAGAGAGCAGGCAACAGCGGCAATAATCCGGGCATCCAAAGAAATATTCAGGATTAAATAACATGGGCAATAACAAGAACGGCTTACTTGCGGAGCGCGATCAACTCACTGAGGCATGGCGCAGCTTCCTTGCGTACATTGTGCGCACAGCGCCGGAGTCAGGGTTAGGTAAGGGCACTATTACGATCCTCATTAAGAGTAAGACGCCGGTGGCATGGAAGATAAACTGGGAAGGCATACCGGGTTTTGCCACGGACCGGCCCGGTGATGCGCTGAACCAGTGGGAAGGCTTTGTGCGTCATATTTTGGCAATGGCCAAGGATAATTCCGGCTACGCTACTGTAGAGTCACAGGTTGTCACGCACAACAAGCGTCCATCCATGTGGCTCGAAGCAGAGGTGCGTCGAATCTACCCGATGGAAACCACGTCGATACTTGGTGAAGAGACTATACTGCGTATTCTTTTCCCCACATATACCAAAGTAGACAGCAAGATTTGACGATATATTAAGCGAACATAGAATCTACATAGGCTAACCTTACTGGGGCATACGCGAAAGCGATGCCCCATTTTTTATACAGGAGCATCATTGTTAGTTTTTAAGGAGCAAAGCGGACGGTACAGATGGGTGGGCGGGTATACCAACTCGCTCATGGATAATAGCCGTCCTGCCGACATCATCACATCCGATGCTCACCGCAAGGCTGTAGAACGCTTTGATACCGGCGAGATTCCATACCCGCCCCTGTATATCTGGCACGAACCATCGTGGAAGATTGGCCAAACTGATGATGTCTTTATTGACGAGATTGACGAGTCAACTGTATTCGTCGTCGCAACGGGGTATATCGATGCGGATAAGGAGTATCTGGTGCCTTACTTGTCCACATTTTCAACGATGTCACATGGTCTGGTGTCGTGGAAGTATACCCTGTTTACGGAGTTCGATCAGCAATACAGGCATATCGAAGACTACGCCACGGTTGAGATATCGCCGCTGCCCGATGGTCCGGCTACTCCGGCAAATCCGTTTACCTATTTTGTAGTACAGGAGGATAGCATGGCTATCAAGAAACAGAAACGCGATGCGCTTCTAGGAGTTTTGCCGGAAGATATCGTAGAGGCCATCGAAAGTACAAACAAATCTATTGCACAGGACGCCATCGCTGCGGGTGTGCAACACAAGGACAATAATATGGACGAGAATGGAACCGTCGATACTGTCGACACTGTTGTGACTAATGACGTTACTACAGAGGCCGGGACTCAAGTCGACACGGAAGAAGTGCAGGATGCTACCCCGGCAGCGCCTCAGTTTGACTTGAATACTCTGGCCGAGCAGGTTGCCGGTGTACTCAAGTCCGCTATGTTGGAAGAGTTCGCCACGTCCGCCGCCAATATCTTGGCCGGTGCGCTGGGCGAAGTTAATACTCGGGTAGCGCAAATCGAATCGTCTGTCTCGACGCTGGCTACACACGTCGGCAATACCGACAAGGCGCTGTCCGATGTCAAAGATCTCGTTGGGACTCCGGCGCAAGGCGGAACGTTCCAGCAACACTTGCTCAAGTCCTTTGCAAAGGCTGCGAGTAACACCGATGGGGGCAATACACAGACCGAGCCTGCACAGGCCGCCGCCTCTGGAAACGCAATTGATAATCTTGTTGGTAAGTTGATCGGAGGTAAGTAATGACCACGCCTAATGCGCAGTATCGCGG
>ERZ761596.125-NODE-125-length-15207-cov-4.968519_pt1 | contig 15207 bp, 21 predicted proteins | sample MGYA00512166_ERZ761596 | MGnify/ENA primary metagenome ERZ761596 (study PRJEB28899, sample SAMN03785556) | bioreactor sludge metagenome | biome: EBPR Sludge; feature: EBPR Bioreactor; material: 0.22µm filtered reactor supernatant | place: Saint Lucia: Queensland...
TCGCTGCGCAAGGATCAGCGCGTCGCGCGGTTCACGTCCGAAGTCCGCGGCAAGTCCGATGACAACGGCAAGGTCTGGATCGGCGAGACGCAGGCGCATGTGGACATGCTCGTGAGCCTTGCCGAGACGTTCGGTGAGGACAGCGTGCAGTTCAAGCAGTACGTGGCGGTCAACCGCGCGGCGGCGACGCAGGACGCGCTCACCAAGCCGATCGGCGAGAACGGCGGCGGTGAAGGCGTGACGGCGCTCACCGAGATCAACAAGAAGGCCGAGGCCATGGTCGCCGCCAGCGAAGGACGCCTGACGTTCTCCGAGGCGTTCACCAAGGTCATGGATTCCGACGCAGAACTGCGCGCCAAGTACGTGCGCGAGCGCCGGTAAGGAGGGCGTCCGATGGCATTTGAAGGACCGATGATCTGCGACGGTTCCCGCGCGGCGGGCGGCGATCTGAGTAGCAGCCAGTACAAGTTCGTCAAGCTCAACTCATCCGGCCAGGTCGTGAGCATCGCGGCGAACACGGACATCCCGTACGGCATTTTGCAGAACGCTCCGGCGTCCGGCGGTCAGGCGACCGTCGCGCTGTGCGGGGTTTCCAAGGTGCAGGGCGACGCCGATCTGGCCAAGGGCAACGTCATCGGCACGTCCGCTGACGGTCAAGCCGCGGCCTACGCGAACGGCACGGATACCACCAAGTACATCGTCGGGCACGTGCTCGAGGATAACAGCGCGGCGGGAGGATTGGCGACGGTCGCCTTCTCTTGCCTCACGCCGAATCGCGGCGCGTAGAGGGAGACTGAATTCCGATGGGCATGCAGCCGCTTCCCAGCGCCGTCCATATTGATCAGGCGCTGACCAACTTCTCACTGGCGTACATGCAGTCCGCTGACAACTTCATCGCCCGCCGGGTCTTCCCGATGGTCCCGGTGGACTTCCAGACGGACAAGTATTACACGTTCACCAAGAACGACTGGTTCCGGGACGAGGCGCAGAAGCGCGCACCGGGCACCGAGTCGGCTGGCTCCGGCTACAACGTGAGCAACACGTCGTATTCCTGCGACGTGTACGCCATCCACAAGGACGTGAACGATCAGACGCTGGCAAACGCCGATGCGCAACTTCGTTCCGAGGCGAACGCGGCGCGGTTCGTCACCCAGCGCATGCTCCTGAAGCATGAGATCGAGTGGACGACCTCGTTTTTCGGAACCGGCGTGTGGGGCACGGACGTGACCGGCGGGACCGACTTCACCGTCTGGAGTAACTACACCACGAGCAAGCCGCTCGTCGATGTCCAGACCGGCGTGAAGACGATCCTCAAGAACACGGGCATGGAGCCGAACACGCTGGTGCTCGGCTACGACGTGTACAGCGCGCTCCTGAATCACCCGGACTTCGTTGATCGCCTGCGCGGTATCACGACCGAGCGCGTCGGGACGGAACTGATGGCCGGACTGTTCGGCATCCCGCGCGTGATGATCTGCAAGGCCGTCAAGGCCACTAACCTCGAAGGCGAAACGGCAGCCATGGACTTCGTTCAGGGCAAGCACGCGAGCCTGATGTATGTCGATCCGAACCCCGGACTCGAAACCGCCACGGCGGGCATGACGTTCGTGTGGCGCGGAGCGACGGACGGGCAAATGGGCATGGGCGCGGACATCGCAACCGTCCGCATCCCGATCCCCCTGACGCGATCGATCCGCGTTGAGTCGCAAGCGGCGTGGGATTCCAAGGTCATTGCAACTGACCTCGGCTACTTCTTCGCATCGGCGGTGGCCTAGCAATGGTCATCGCTGAGGCTGCCCGCCCGGTCTATCTGGTGATGCGTCCGCTTCCGGCGGACGCCAACCGGACCTATCAGGCGGGCGAGACGATCGACGGCGCGGACATCCCGCCGCATCGGGTCCGGCAACTGATCGACCAGCGGTACATCCAGCCCGCGGTCGTGATGGCCCAGCCCGCGAAGGAGGCAGGCCGTGGCAATCGCACCAACTGAGGCAACGCTGACCGCTGGCGCATTCGGGTTTACCGAGGGCCTGGTGCTCAACGTCAAGCGCATCGACATCACCGCTACCCCGACCGGATCCGAGCAGGACACCGCGTTCGATCTTCCGGCGCACGCGATCGTGACCGATGTGATGGTCTACGTGAGCACGGCGGAAGCGACGGGCGGGACCAAGACGCTGGACATCGGCATCCTGTCGAGCGAGTCCGGCGGCGACGCGGACGGCCTGGTAGACGGCATCAGCGTGGCGGCGACCGGCTGGGTTCGCCCCGGCGTGACGCTGACCGTGGGTGGCACCGAGACGTACATCAGCGCGATCACGCGGGGCGTGCTGTTTGCACCGTCCGCGCTGGCGGGATCGAACACGGCGGGCGATGTCGGAACCTACTTCGAGCGCCCATTCCTGAGTTCCAGCGTCACCGGCAAGAGCATCAGCTACACGGCGGGGTCGAACGACTTTGCCGAGTTCCGGGGCGCCATCTACATCTGGTACTGGACGCTGGGGTCCTGAGATGACCTATAGCTCTGCGCTGTCATCGGCAAGCGATCAAGTGCGGTTCCTGTTGGGGGATACCTCGAACAGCGCCGCGACCGAGTTGCTTGCCGACGCCGAAATCACGTGGCTGCTGTCGGAAGAGAGCAACAACGTGTATCGGGCGGCGGCGGCGGGAGCTGAGGCGATTGCGGGTAAGTTCTCGCGGCTGGCGGATACGAGCGTGGGTGACACGTCGGTGTCCGCCAGCCAAAAGAGCGCGCAGTACCTGACGCTTGCCGAGACGTTGCACCGCAAGGCGCTCGCACGCGGCAACGCCGCGCCGTTCGTCGGCGGGCTGAGCAAGGATGACCGGGACACCCGGCTCGACGATACCGACCGCGTTCCGCCGTTCTTCGATCGCGCCAATCCCGGTGACGATCTGCGGCTGAGCGAGTTCCCCACGCCATACGACTACGGAAGGAGTTAGGCCGTGCTTGATGCGCAGGACCTGACCCTCATCCGCGCCGAACTGGCGGCGATGATCGATTCGACGTGTCGTCTCGATCGCGTGACCGATACCAACGGTACGCAGACATGGGCGTCCGGCAGCAACGTGGATTGCATCGTCGGGCAGCCGGCCGATGGCAACGCGGGAGACGGCATGGTCTACCCCGGCGACGAGCCCGGCGTGACCATCTGGATTCCCACCAGCACGGCAGTCAAGCCCGGCGACCGTTTGCTCGACAACCGTACGTCCAAGACGTACGCCATCGCGTCCATCCCCGCGCTTCACAACAATGAACTCCTCCGGCCCGTCGTGTGTGTGTTGCAGCGGACACCGGGGGCAGACGCATGAGCGACGTGCAGGGCTCGTTCAGCGTCTACACGGGCGATGTCATCAAGATGGCGCAGACGATGGAAGGCGCGCCGAAAGTCGCGCAGCGGGAAATCCTGCGCGGCATGCGTGACGCGACGAGCGGCACACGCGACACGGTGCGCGCGATTGCCCCGCATCGGTCCGGGTTCCTGAAGTCGAACATCGAAACGAAGATCCGGCAGAGCGGGTCGGGTATCGAGGGGCAAGTCCTGATCCGTGGGGCGAAAGTCAAGTACGCCTGGTGGGCTGACCAGGGGCGCGGGCCGGTGGTTCCGAAGAACAAGAAGGTGCTCCGGTTCATCGCGCCGAACGGCGGCGTGGTGTTCACCAAGTACGCCAAGGCGTTTCCCGGACACAAGTTCATGGAACGCGGCCTGAAACAGTCGCAGGCCATGATCGACCGGACGATGGATAAGGCGATTGAGCGCGTGATGCGCTACCTCCAGAGGTACTAGCGTGGCGTTGTTGACCATCCTTCAGGAGATGGCCGATGTGATGAACGCGGTATCGAGCGTGGGCATTGCCTACCCGAAACCGCCGCAAGTCGCGCCAACGGATGCCAACCTGCCCGCCGCGATCCCTGACTCGCCATCCGGCGAGATTGTGTGGGGCGCGTCGCACGATGACCGGCGACACGAGATTGTGTGGGACCTGCTCGTCAAGCGTGGCGACGATCTGAGCGCGCAGTTCGCGGCGATTGTGCCGGTACTTGAGGACGTGCTAGCGGCGTTCCGTACGCAGCAAACACTCGGCCTGAGTTACGTCTACGAATGCCGCCCGACCGGATACGAAATCACGGGCATCAGTTACGCCGGGGAGTCGTTCCTGGGCGCGTCAATCACGTTCGCGGTCAAAGAGAAGACCGCCGTCACGTTCAGTTAGGAGCGGAGATGGATACAACGTTCCGACCGCGATTCAGCGCCATTCAGCATCGCTTCGTTGGACAGGACACCTATGGCAATTACATGTGCGAGGTGCGTGTCCGTTGGTGGCATCCGGGCGCGTGGCTGCACATCTGGCGCATGCGGCGGGCTGAATGGGTCGAATGCACGGAAGGAGAGGTGTGCGGATGACGCGACCGAATCGGCTCTATTTCATCGGGGCGCGGGATGCGGACGGGCGCCCGCTCGAGTTTTTCGGCGGAGTGCCGGGGGTGCGTGAGCCGATTCCGGCCATGGACCTGGACGAAGCGGACACCGCCGTGCTGAGCGAGGAGCAATGGGCGTGCATCGAATCGCCCGCGGGGAAACGACTGTACAGCGACAAGGCGCCCGGCAAGTCGAATACGCCGAGCCCGCCCGCCGTTACAAGTGCCCCGACTGCGGAAAGCTGATTCTGATTGGGCACTTTGCCGGCTGGGTGCAGCCGTGGTGCAAGTGGTGCCGTAAAGGCGTCGATCTAACGGAACCGATCGACCGCGAACTGTAGACCGAAAGCGTCCCCAGCGGACCACGGAACCCTGAAAGGGGACGTGACCGATGGGCACAAACGAGGTGATCCTTCAAAAGAATCAGGCGGGGCTCGAGAACACCAGAGGGACGGGCGTCGCCGCAACGCGCATCGTTTACGCGCAGATCACGCCGAGTTTCACGCGCCCGCTGATGGACTTCGAGGACCACAGCGGCACGTACGAAGGACGCCGCCGGGTTGCCTATGCGCGCTCCCGCGTTGGGTTCTCGGCAATGGACATCGCCACGTTTGAGGATCTTCCCTGGTGGCTTCAGATGGGCGTCAAGGGCGGCGTGACTGGCACCGATGACGGTTCCGGCGCGTACACCTACACGTTCACGCCAAGTGCTGCCACGGACGATCTGAAAAGCATGTCGCTGGAGTTCAACGAAAGCGGCAACCCGTACGAAGCCGACCAGTGCATGATCAACTCCTGGACGCTCCGCATGGACGCGGACAACGATCAGGAACCGGGGTGGATGTTCGACGCGGAGATCATTGCCCGCGACTGGAGCACCACGACCTACACCGGGGCGCTGAGCGACCGAACAACCGAGGTCATCCTAGCGCGCGGGACGAAGCTCTACATCGACGATGCGGGCGGCACGATCGGCAGCACGCAGAAGACGGGCTCACTCATCAGCGCGTCGATCACGGTCAACAACAACCTGCACTTCAAGGCGTTCGCGGAAGACGTAACGTACGTCGCGGCCAACAAGGTCGGGCGCGGTCGCCGGACGTTGGACGCGCAGTTCACGTTCGAGTTCGACAGCGACACGGAGTTTGCGAATTACCGCAACACGACGGCGCCGGTGCAGCGGTTGATCCGCCTGCAACGTGAGGGCGCGTCACCGATCCATACCACGGTCTACAAGCGGATGCGGCTTGATATGTACGGCTACTGGAACTCCTGGAGCCGGGGTGACCGGCAGGGGAACCTCACCGCCACGTTCGGGTTCGCCGGGTTCTATGACGAGAGTGCGGCTAAGACGTTCCAACTGGCGATCGTCAACGCACTGAGCGCGCTGCCATAAGGAGGCACCAGATGAGCGACGCCAATGCGCGTCCGGCGGGATTCGTCCTGCGGGACCGGTACACGAAAGTGGACTGTCCGGAGCCCGGATACGAGGGGCTGTGGATCGAGGCTAGGACGAATCTCACCAACGGCGAGCGGGCCGTCTTGATTGAGCGGTTAGGCGAAATCAACGACCGGCTGGCCGAACTACTCGATGGCGCGGTCCTGGCGCTGCGCACGGCTGATCGCAACATTGAGAAGGCGACTGATGACGAAGCCTTTGTCACGGCGGCGGCGGAACGGCGAGAAGCGAACAAGGTGCTTCGCGCCATCATGGCGGGAGATGAACCGCGCGCGGCTGCGCTCCGAGACGAGCGCCTTGCGCTGCTGTCGCCACACGTGCGCGCATGGAACGTCTGCGATCCCGATTACAACGACGTGCCACCGCCATCCATCGGCGGCGATGCAAGTTGGGAGCACACGGACCGCACGATCCTGCAATGGATCGCCAACACGCTTGATCAGGGCTACCGGCTGGGAAAAGGAATCCGGAGCTTGTCGAGCGGGTCCGGCGATACGCCCGCGCCTATGAGCGGGCCGCAGATCGTGACCGCAGAGGCAGCGTAAACGTTGCCTACCCGACGCCGCCCGTCGAGCTGATCTGGGCAATGTCGGTGAGCATCGACGGGCTCCGGCCATGGGAGTTCTGGCAGATGGACAGCGAGGAATACGACCTTATCCGCGAACTGCAATCCATCTACCGGCATGAGCGCGACGAGGAACGCAAGGCCATCCGGCGCGCTACAGAGGACCAATCAGCGCGCCAATCGTGAACAGCGCAACGATGATCAGGACAACGGCGATGATGACCTTGGCGACAAGCCAAAGCAGCGACAAGAACGACATAGCGGCAACCTCCCGCCGTGATGCTAGCACGGGGGAGGCGTAGCTGTGGCGAAAGATGTCGTCATCCGCATTAGCGCCACGGACGCGGCGAGCCCGACGTTCAAGCGCATCGCCTCCGAAGCCAAGAAGATGGGCGCCGACGTTTCATCATCGAGCCAACAGGCAAGCCGTTCGCTTGACGGGCTGAAAAGCAAAGGTACGGAGATCGGGGCGGCGCTCGGCACGGTGACGGCTGGGCTGGCGGTCGCCGGACGCGCTGCCTATAACGAGACGCGGGAGATCGATGCGCTCCGGCGCGTCTACGGTGAAGCCGCAGCCGATGTACTCCGGTATACGGAAGCCATCCAGGAAAACACGAACTACAGCGACAACCAGGCACGGCAAGCCGCGCTGAACGCATCGACATTGACGCGATCGTACGGGCTGCAAACTGAGCAAATTCAACAGCTACTTTCGCGGTCATCGGATCTTGCCGCCGTCTACGGGCTCGACCTCACCGACGCGGCCAACCGTCTGACGGCAGCCATCCGCGGTGAAGCCGAGGCGGCGGAGGTGCTTGGCGTCACGCTCAATGACACCTACGTCGCATCGCAGGCAGCGGCGCGCGGCATGACCGGCTGGACCACAACGATGACCGATGCCGAGAAAGCGGCATTCCGGTTCACGCTGTTGATGGAACAGACCGGCGATCTGCAAGGGGCGGCGGCGGCGCAGGCTGAGGGTCTGCGGGGCGTGGTGTACGACCTCCGCGACAGCCTGGAAGACAATCTCGCGTCGTTCGGGCGATGGACCGGCGGCATCGGTGAGGCGACCGCCGCGCTGGGTGATATGGCGCTGTTGCTGCCGGTGCTTGGGGCTGGGCTTGGCAAGCTGGCGAGCGGGCTTGGGGCGATGGGGCTTTCGCCCGGCATGCTGGGACCGCTGGCGTTGCTGGCGGGCGGTGCGTCGCTGGCGTACGGCTACAGTCAGGACAACTTCGGAACGACGGCGACTAACGACTTCTGGAATAACTTCTTCCTACGCGGCTCGCAGGTGATGAACGCCGTCCTGCCGGGCAATCCCTACAACGAACAGAAGTACATCGATCAGATTGCGCAGAATGGGCAAGCGGACGCTATCGCCAGCCTGCTGATTGCGCCGGGTGAGGATACGTCAGTCGCCTGGGACCGGATTGCCATGCTCACGGGCCGGATTACCGGCGAGATGAGCAAAGAGGAGTTGATCAAGTTCGTCGTTGATCAGGCACGATACACCGGCATGAGTGTGCCGTACTACATCGAGAGCAAGGCAAAAGCGACGCCGGGTTTTATGCGCGATCCCGTGACCGGCGTCTACATGCCGGCGCAGGAGTACTACCGCTATTCGAATGCACGCTACTTCGATCAGGGCGGGCAACTGACGAGCGGCGCGTTCACCATGAACTACGGTAACTTGGCCGATAGCGCGTTTATTGATCGCCCCGCGCGGTACCCGTTTATGAGCGAGTACCGGGGCGCGGGTGACGGGAAGTGGTGGACGGGCGGCGGGGGCGGGCTGCCCGAGGGCGCGTCCGAATACATGCGCGGCGGCATGGGCGCGGTCGCCATGACCGGCATCGGCGCGAACGACGCGGCGACAACCGAATGGATGGACACCACCAAGCTAGAAAATTACCGCGCGTCGCTGCGCGCTACGTACGGTGAGTACGCCGGACTTGTTGAAGGGATCAACAGCGTCAACGACGCGACACGCGCATTCAACGCAACGCAGAACGATCTACTCGCACAGTCCAGCGTGTTTCAGGCGCAGCAATCCGAATACAGCGGCGTCCTCAGCGACATGGAAGCCGGGTACAAGATCTTGCAAGAGCGGCAGGCCGAGGGGATCGCGCTCAGCCGCGAAGAGCAAGAGTTTATGAAGAACTACGCGACCAACTCCGAGCGTATGACCGGCGCCGTTGAGGACGCTATCGTGCAACAGGCGTTGCTTTCCGGACAGTACGCCGAAAACGTCGCCATCGGTGACGAGATCAACCGGGCGGTGCAGGGACAAACGGAAAGCGTCGGTACCCTCGTTGAGTACATCGAAATGCTGATCCTCAGCATGGAGAACGTGCCGGAGGAAGTCCGGAGCCGGATCCTGCTCGACAACGCCGCCGAAACTCAGCAGTCACTCTCTTCGATCGTCTCGCTGCTCAACAGCCTGGACGGGCGCTCTGCCACGTTCTATGTCAACGCAGCGGGCAACGGCGTGTCGCTGGGCAACCCATCCGGTCCGGGCATTATCCCGTTGGAAGCGGACGGCGGCACGATCTTCTCCGGCATGCGGCACTACGCGGATGGCGGCACGCACGCGATCGTTGGCGAGCGTGGGCCGGAGCTGGTGTGGCTGCCGAACGGTGCGCAGGTGATGAACACCGAGGGCACACAGAGCCGGATGCGCGGGCAGCGAAACAACGGCGGGAACGTGTACGTCACCGTCTACGCGAACAGTTGGGGCGAGTTCCAGGATTCGATGCGCAGCCGCGGGCTGGCGGAGGCGTTGTACTAAATGAACCCGATCAGTTTTGACGGTATCGCCTTCTCAACGCTTGGGGTCGACCCCGGCATCCTGTCAACGCAGTCATCCGCGCCCCGGCGGGCGCTGATCGTTGATCGCCCGAACGCGACGCCGATGTACAGCGGATTCTCGCAGGCGGCGCGGAACTGGTACTGCGAGTTCAGCACGGCGAGCGACATCGAAGCGACGATGGCCACGCTGATGGGCGCGTTGGACTTCACGAATCCCGCGCCGCGTACGATGGTCTGTGACCGCAACGACGATACCCGCGTCTCCTGCCAGATGGTCCCGCTCACCTATCAATGGATCGATGCGAACGCCATCGAGGTCGTGTTCGCGGCCATGGACGAGGTGTGGCGGGCGGTCACGCCAACGTCGCTGTCCGTCTCCGGCATCACCACAACCACGCAGATTCCGCTCGTCAACGATGGCGGCGCAAAGGCGTGGCCGCTGGTCAAGCTTGGCTACAGCGCGAATCGATCGTCTGAGGACGTGACGGTTGGCTGGAAGTACAAGCGGGAAATCCCAATCACCAACGGCAGCACCGAGGATTGGATCGATGAACCAATCTGGCTGGACCTCGACGATACCGCCGCGTGGGTGACGGGCGGCAAGGCGCAGGCAGACGGAGACGACGTTCGTATCATCTACCAGGGCCGCAACCTGCCGCGCGAACTCGTCAACATGAACACCAAGCGCACGCTCTGTGCCACGCTGGTCAGCGCCAAACGTAACAAGTCCGTCACGCTAGAAGTGTGGTACGGAAACCCGGACGCAACCGCGCCGGACGATCTGAGCACGCGCACGGGCACCGAGAAAACGTACATCGCGCCGGACACGGAGTCGTACAACGGCACGGCGACGGCAGGCACAACCACGACCATGACCGACAGCGGCGCGGCGTGGGAGACGGACCGCTGGGCGGGGTCGTACCTGTTGCTGTTGAGCGGCACGGGCTCGGTACGCTACCGGCGCATTGCCAGCAACACCGGGACCGTGCTCACGCTGAACCGCGCGCTTGCGACCGCGCCGGACGCAACGACCAAGTACGCGATCCTCTCGAGCGGCATGTTCTTCGACGGCGGGCGTGTCACGAGCCGGACGGCGAACAGCATCACCGATAACGCGCATACCCGGAAGTGGGGCACAAACCAACTGAAGGGCGCAACGGTGCAGTTCGTCGGTGGCTCCGGCGCGACGCCTGCCACGATGACGGTTGCGAGCAACACGACCGATACGATCACGTTCACGGGGTCGTTCAGTGTCAACCCATCGGTGAACGACAGCTACAACATCACCCGGTACGGTGTCTATCAGTACGTCGTTGATACCGCGCATACGGAGACGGCACACCGCGGCGTCCGGCACATCAACCGCTACTACGAACAGCCCGGCGTCATCCGCCCGGTTGAGGACGTGCCGGGTGCGTGGGGCATCGACACGTACCTCGAGAATCAGGACGATTACGCGGTCTTCGCGCCGTACAACACCGGCAGCGGCGGCGGGCATGCGCAAAACTGGTGGCCGAACATCCGCATCCGGCGCCGCGTCGGGCAAGAGGCGGGCTACAAAGACGAGGGCAACGGCGACGGGATGTCGGTGCGAACGCCGCAAGGACTCCAGGGCATTTACTTCGACTACCAGATGCAAGCCGAGTCCGGGCTGTGTGACGTGATCATGGCCGTGCGGGAGCGGACCGCAACGGACTGGACGGTCGCCGTCACGGACACCACAACACGCCCGACGCTTGCCGACGTGGCCGCGCAGTACGTTGACCTCAGCGCCTACAACAATCCAACGCGGCTCGGCTTCTTCGTGGTCCCTGCCGATGACGCGCAGGAGATCCCGTCAAGCAGCACGATCACCGATGACGCCGAGTTCCGCACGCTGGATTACCTCGAACTGTACCTGGACACTGGCACGCACACGGCGCTGAGCAGCAACGCCTATACCGTGGGCAGCGAAGTCGGCATCTACGACGCGCAGTTCACCGTCCGGTACGGCGGTGGCTCGACGCCCGATGAACCGTATGAGCGGGCGCAGTTCGGCGGGGATAAGCATTGGATCGGGCTGGAGTCCGGCGAGCGGCTGTGGCTGCGCACCGACCCGGATACCACGTCGCCGATCATCAGTGTCTACAACAGCAGCGACGTGTTGCAGTACCGCGCGCCATGGGCAGCCGTGGCCGATCGGTACGAAGAGGATCAGGACGGCAGCGCGCAGGCGCAAGTCCAGGGGCCGGTGTTCGGCCTGCGCCCGTTCCAGAACTTGCTTGGCACGTCACAGGATCGCGTCACCGGCTGGACGCTGACCAACGGCTCCGGCGTGTCGTCAACCATTGCGAACGCCTCATCGCCCGACTTCGACGGCAACAGCCAAAGCATCCGCGTCAACGTCACGGCAACGCCCGCGGGCGCATGGACAATCGAACTCGAGTCCGCGCTGATCAGCCTGACACCGGGTGAGTTGTACGAGTTCGGCGCGGCGTTCTATCGCTCCGGCATGGGCGCCAGTATCACCGGCAAGATCACCGCCAATTGGATGACCGGGCTGGCGTCGGCCATCGTCGATAGCCCGACATCCGCAACGCGCACGCTGGCGAGCGCAACCACGTGGTACACGATGGGCGGCGGGCTACGGGTGGCTGATTACTCCGGCCTGACGACGCAGACCGATGGCGTGATCATGGTGCTTGAAATTGCCGGGTCCGGCAGTATGACGGGCGACGTGTATATCGATCTGGTGACGCTGGGCGGCGCGCACCTGTTGCACATCAGCGAAGCGGAGCAAGGCACGCTGACCGCTGCGGTGGAATGGTCCGAGGGATTCTATGGCTAGCCTGGGACCGCAGACCGTCATCCTGGCTGATCCCGGCGGGGGCAATAAACGCGAGGTGCGCGTCGGCAATATCTCCGCGTCGTGGCAGATCAACGGGATACCGCGGCTGTCCGCGCTCATGCCGTTACGCGATGCGTGGCGGCAGGGGATCGATGATTACACGGACCTCGAACTCTACTGGCAGCATCCGACGTGCGGCATGTGGGGCGGCATCGTGAAGCGCACCCGCGCATCCGGCCAAACACTCGAGCTTGGCGCGCGGGGCATGGTCCGCAAGTTGAAAAAGAGCACCGTCCGGCGCACCTACTTTCAGGCGCGCGGATCGGCCGGCGCGTTGGTTGCCCGCGCGCTGCAAGACGGCAACGGCGAACGCCCGCTGTTCAACGCGATCGAGGTAGACGACGCGGGGCCGCTCATCAGCGTGGAATGGCGCGGCGACGATCGGTTCCAGGTCGTTGACCGGCTGGCGAAAGCAAGCGGGCAGCAATACCGCGTCGATGTGGCGGAGGACTTCACGACCACGTTTCAGTTCGGCGTGCGCGCGGGTGAGGACAAGACGGGATCGGTGTTGATTGCCGAGGGCTACAACGCGGGCGATATGGACATCATCATCGACTCGGAGAACGTCGAGAACCGCATTCTGGCGGTGTCCGCTGACGACGATTGGGCGGACGCGGCGTGGACAATCGTGGCCGATGGCAAATCGATCCGCGATCGCGGGCTGCACCAAGGGACGCGCCGGTACTACGGGCTCACGTCGCCGGGGGCGCTTGCCGAACGGGCGCGCGTCGAACTGAACGAACTCCGCAACCCAACCATGGTGGCCACGGTCACGATGAGCGCGCGGACGGGCCTGCTTGCCGAGATTACCGAAGGCGACCGGGTGCGGCTGTGGTCCGCGTCCATGAACCGGCGCTTCTTCTTCGACATCGAGCAGCGGGCGATCAACGAAAGCACGGGACAGGTCGCACTCGTCGGCACGCTGGAGGACGAATGAGAGGGCGACTGGACGATCCGTTCGCAGACATTGATGTTGCCGTAGACGAACGGCTCGGCATGAGCACGCGCCGCGATCTGGCACGGGCGCAAGACGAGGCGGGCAAGTCGCGGCGATTCCCCGGCTTGCATCTGTTTCGCGCGGGCGCGTCACTCGGCAACGCGATCCGGCGGCTGTCGTTCCCGTCCGGGCAATCGAGCACGGTCACGGTCGCCGGGGATCGTGTTGCGGTGTGGACGCTCGTCTACGTGAAGGCGGGCGTGCCCGCGGACAGCGACTTCCCGAGCACGCCGCCAGACGGGACACTGGCATTGAACACGTCGCTGAATCGGCTGTACGTCCGCAGCGGCGGCACTTGGCGATACGCGGCGCTGACCTAGCGCCTACCGCGAGACACAGCCATGACCGGACCCGAACGCGCGAACCTCTCCGACGCGATGGCCCTTATCATTGCCAACCTAGACGATCTACGGCAGGGGCAGCGCGACATGCGGGAAGAGATGAACGGATGGGCCGAGCGGTTCGAGAAGCAACGCGCCGATGACATGGCGACGATTCGTGCCGAGATCGGCGTGCTCCGCGACGAGGTGAAGCCGGTCATCGAGTTCTGGCACCACGCGGCGGACGGGGCCAACGCGGTGAGCCGTCTGCGGCGGTGGACGCTGCCCACGGGCGGCATGGCGTTCCTCGGCTTTTTGATCGGGAAGGTGATGGGGTGGATAAACTGAGTCCCGAAGATGGGCATAACGCAACCATCTTCCGGTTGCTGAATCTCATCGAGAACTACCGCAAAGCGCGTGCCAAGGGCACCCGTGCCGCTGAGCACGAAGCGCGGGCGCGCCTGTTCGAGTTCGCGGAGGAGATAGCGGATGTCCGGCGGACCGACGTGGACGGAAGCTGAGGACGACTTACTCCGGGGCATGAGCCCGCGCAGCTACTACGCGATGGTCGCCGGGACCGATCGGGAACGCGGGCTCTCCGCAATCAAAGCCCGCAAGACGGCACTCAACCAGATCGGGGCAACAAAAAAGCCGGACCGCCCGCAGACAGTCCGGCACCCTGCCGTCGAAGCAACAGGGGGGATTGACCGGGATTATACGGCCCCCGACGTGCAATCCCCGCCGGTATTCTCAGTTCCTAACATAAGTGGGAATAAGCCGCCCCGTTATTCCAAAAACACCCCCCAAACTGAACTAACGCGCACGTTCCAGGACAAGCGCACGCCGTCGCTCACGCTGGACGATCACCTTGACTTCGTTGAAACCGTACAGCAGTACCGGCATCGTGCCGGCCGCTCGCAGGACTATGGCGCGGTGCAGATCAACACCGATCGCCCCGTCTGCGTGCTGGTGCTGTCGGACACGCACCTTGGTTCGGTGGGATCCGAGGTTGAAACCTTCCGCCGCATCACGCGGGAGATTCAGACCATTGACGAGCTGTACGTGATCCTCGCAGGCGACCTGCTCAACATGGCGATCCAGATGAAGCACGGCGTCGGCGCCATGTATGAGGACGTGCTGACCGCAGAGCAACAGATCGACCTCTTGGACCAGTGGCTCGACACGATCCAGCACAAGGTGCTCGCCGCCTGCTGGGACAATCACGTGGAAGAGCGCCAGTCCAAGGCAGTCGGGTACTCGTCATTCGCCCGCATGATGGGTCAGCGGTTCATCTATCACAGCGGCATCGGACATTTGTCTATAGGCGTCGGGCAGGAGTCGTACGCCTGGGCCGTCTCGCATCGCTTCCGTGGTCGCTCGCAGTTGAACCCGTGCCACGCGCAGATGCAGTACGTCCGCTATCAGGCGCCAGACCGGGAGATTGTGGCGGCGGGCGATTCGCACGTCCCCGGCTATGCGTGGTTCACGCACGGCGGCGAGCCGAAACTGGCGCTCAACGCGGGCACGTTACACACCGGATCGAGGTATGCGAAGCGTTACTTCAGTCTGACCACATCGACGGCGTTCCCCTGCGTGGCGCTGTGGCCGGACGAACACCGATTCGTGGCCCACCCCTCGGTGGCCGATTGGCTGGCGCGGTAAAGGGGCATAGCGTTGCCGGTGTGAGGTGCTATGCTACGGCCATGTTCGCCTGACGTGACGGAGTGAGCATG
>ERZ761596.127-NODE-127-length-15101-cov-6.994151_pt1 | contig 15101 bp, 28 predicted proteins | sample MGYA00512166_ERZ761596 | MGnify/ENA primary metagenome ERZ761596 (study PRJEB28899, sample SAMN03785556) | bioreactor sludge metagenome | biome: EBPR Sludge; feature: EBPR Bioreactor; material: 0.22µm filtered reactor supernatant | place: Saint Lucia: Queensland...
GTATCTACCTACGCATGGGCTCGAAAGAGCCCATGTTTCTTTTTAATGTATAATATCTATATGAGCTGGAATAAAGACACTTATTACTACAAATATAAGAGAGAAGATAAGTTTGATTATCTTAATTGGTTTTATTCAGACTCGTACGACGAAGATTATTATAGAGATTACTTATATGATCAATATATGTATTACGATTGGTATGACTTCGGAGCGCCAAAAAGTATGACTGAACTTTATCAGTATAGAGTATTGACACTGCTACACAAATTAAAACTAAAAGACCCTATAAAAATAATAGACCAAATTGGTTGGGATTAATGGCAGCGCCAACGGGAATCGAACCCGTCTCTTCACATTGAAAGTGTGATGTCCTAAACCGATAGACGATGACGCCATGATATGGTGGACCCGGTGGGAGTTGCACCCACACCCTGCCGATTAAAAGTCGGAAATGCTCTACTATTAACACCACGAGTCCTAGTGGTGGGCGTTGAAAGACTTGAACTTTCACTCCGCTGGTTAAGAGCCAGGAATGCTACATTGACACTAAACGCCCGATAAAACTTAAATTGGTACCCCGTGATGGAATTGAACCACCTCGATCTGCGTGTAAAACAGAAGTTCTGCCGTTAAACTAACGGGGCATTCGCGGTTAAGTTGTGAGCGTGGGGATTGGTATACGTTTAGACTGCGACGACAAAAACGTACACCTTACGCTCGGCGCGTTTCGATTTGATTTCGAATGTAGATGTGTGTACGTTTCTCATGTATCTTAATATACCACAATTTTCTGAAATTAAAACAAAATAATGCAAAAAATTGTTTTTATTTTAATTTTATTACTAATTACCAGTTGCACGCCAAAGCCAAATAAATGTACGGGTGTGGTGAAGAATGTCTATGGTGAGGCCATAATATGGAGAAATTTACCAATAACCTTAAACATAAGTAGTAGTTTTCCAGAACACCTAAAGTTAGCAATATATAGGTCGGCAAGCACTTGGGAGAAAGCCGTTGGCAGAAAGATGTTTAACATATTAGATAATAGCGATATAGCATTAAATAGAAACGGAGTTAGCAGTATTCATTACTTGACAACTTATGAAGACGATCGTGCAAGTGAGCAGGGGAGAGCTTCTATTTATTGGGGCGGAGATGAGATAAAAGAATCTGACATAAGAGTTAATGGTAAGAACTTCTCTTACTACTTAGATGATCAAGATAAATATCATAATAAGGTAAACATGGAAGCTTTAATGCTACATGAATTAGGACATTTATTGGGTCTTAATCATAATGATGACGTTGATTCAGTTATGCAATCAACTTTAGCTAACGAAACAGACAGGATCTCACTATCGGAATTCGATACTGAATCTATTAGATGTATATATTAAGGGTAATTATGAAGGTATTTGGACAATATAGAGTTGGATTAGGTTCTGAATTCAAAGTCTCTCCAATGAGAGAAGAATACTTCTTATATTTAGTAGTAAAAGGCACTAGTGAGATAATTGGTCAATATCGTTCAGAGTTTTATGCAGAGCAATTAGCTATTGGTGCACATAAAAGAGATATGGCAGAATTAGATGAAGCCATGGAGAAAGTTATCACAGATGACAACAACTGATGAAATTTATTCTCAACTAGAATTATTCCTAACGGAAGATAAGCGCGATAAGAAGATTTGGCGAATTAAATGTAAATGGGATAACTCTGTAATTAGAGATATTATAATTCATTGCAACGCTGATGATTTAGATGGTGCCAAAAAGGCACTTTACAAATGTATTAATAAATCTGTTGAAGGTAAACATAAAGGTAGGACTCATTTAGATGAAAAAATAATAGAATTTTACTTACTAGTTAAGTAAACAGTGCCTACTGATATAGGCAATGTAACTCGACACTATAAGCGCGGGTTTAAGTTTATGTAAATGTGTTGTCTTTTACAACCGTTCCGAGTAACCAAACTGGGCCCACCCTCGCAAGAGGGTGGTGAGACTTTAAAAATAATTTAAAATTTTATTACTTTTAATTAAAAAGTATGGTATAAATAGATCTATGAAATCATTAGGACGCAACCTCATTCAAATTAGCACTATCGCGACGCAAGCTCGCGGTGCCGATATGCGTCCAACGGGTATTGACCCTACATGGTCACATACTCTAGCGCAGCCGGCGCTCTAATAATCCAACGGCTAAAAATCTATAAAAGTATATAAATGGGCCTATAGTTTAATAGGAGAATTTAACATTTGCAATGTTGAGGCGAGGGTGCAATTCCTTCTAGGTCCACCAAAATTTCACGAGGGATTTTAATATGTTTGAAAATGATAATAACACTGGGGAATCGTCTAATGGTAGGATTCCTGATTTTGACTCAGGTGACGTTGGTTCGAGTCCAGCTTCCCCATCCACTTCTCAAAAATTTAATGAGAAAGAATGGCAGAAAGCTTATCAGAAAAATCGATATGAATCTAACAAAGAATACCGAATCAAGAAAAGTGATGAATCTTTAGCAAGAAAAAGAGAATGGTTTACTGATTTAGTAAGTAAACTCTCTTGCGAAGAGTGTGGATTCAACCATCCTGGTGCATTAGACTTTCACCACATTGATCCTACTGAGAAAGATAGATCAATAAGTCGAATGGTTTATAACAAAGTTTCAAAAGAAAAGATTTTGTTAGAGATTAGTAAATGTAAAGTTTTATGCGCTAATTGTCACAGAATTTTACATTGGAAAGAAAGAAATAATTAATTAGTCCGGGTGTGATGTTTAACGGCAAGCATGCGACTCTTCCAAAGTTGATGTATCGGTTCGAATCCGATTACCCGGTCCAAATTTTAACAATGTGCTCAAGTATCCCAACTGGTAGAGGAGTTGGTCTTAGAAACCAAATGTTGTGAGTTCGAATCTCACCTTGAGTACCAAACTTATAGGAGTATTATAACAGGGAGTGACCGGAGTTAGTATCGGTGCCGGTTTGGAGCCGGGAAAAGGTGGGTGCAAATCCCATCTCCCTGACCATACGCGAATAGTGAAATGGTTATCACAACCGCTTGATAGGCGGTTATTCTTGGTTCAAATCCAAGTTCGCGTACCAAATTTTAATTTTATTGCGGGTCCAGGTCGGTGATTGGGTCTCATAAGCCACAGTTAGTAGGGTTCAACTTCCCTTATCCGCAACCATACAGAGATCGTCTAACGAACAGGACACTTCGCTACGAACGAAGGAATCAGGGTTTAATTCCTTGTCTCTGTACCACGCCGCTAAAGTGTAGATAGCGACATCCCTGTTTTGTAATCAGGGGAGCCCAGCGCAAATCTGGGTAGCGGCTCCACATTTTAATATTATGGTGAGAATAGTGTAGCGTTAGCACGTTGTTCTGTGAAAACAAAAGGAAGAGTTAAATTCTCTATCTCACCCCATTTTGTATAATTAATTTATGGCAAAAGATAAAATGTTATATAAAAGTGATTTTAAAAATAGGTTTGGAGTTTCAGTTTCAACAGCAAGAAATCGTTTAATGAGAAGCATTATTTTTGATTTATTAAATAAATTAGGTCAAAATAAGTGTCATCGATGTAATCAGATTATGACGTTAGAAACTTTCTCCATAGAGCATATAATCCCATGGGCATGGGAAGAAAAGGGATTAGAATTATTTATGAACATTTCTAATATAAGTTTTTCACATATATTGTGTAATTCTAGTCATACTAGAAGAAATACAAATGCGTGTGAGGAAGCTCATGCTAGAAAAAGAAAGTTTAAGGACGATAAAGTTAAATGTAAGACATGCGATGAGTGGAAAAGTATTAATGAGTTTCATAAAAATAAAGCTCAACCCAGTGGTACACACCCAAATTGCAAAACTTGTCGCAACTTAGAGCGAAGAAAATAAAATGGGGATATAGTTTAGTGGCAAAACCTACCGCTGTCTACGGTATGTCAGGAGTTCGATTCTCCTTACCCTCGCCATTCTTTTTGCTGGATTAGTGTAGTGGTAAGCACGAGGGCCTCCAAAACCCTTTGCCTGAGTTCGATTCTTAGATCCAGTGCCATTTGTATAAAATAAAAATGTCTACTGCTGTTTTTATATATTTATTATCTACTTTAGTTTTTAGTATATTTCTCTCCATAGCTATGGCAGATAATGCTGGATCTATATCGCGAGAAAAAGTTAGTCCAATAGCGATTATTCTTTGTACGTTATTTTGGCCATTATTTTTGTTTGCTTTAATTGTTATAAGTATTTATGATCTTTATAAAGACATCTTAAAACAAAGAGCGAAAAACATACTACAAAGATATCCCTATGGTGCTTCAAATACTGAAACTTTTATGCAACTACTATCAGAAGTCTCTGATAAAGACTTACATAGAATCTTAACAGCGGCCAATAAAAATGCAATCAGTATAAATAGTAAACATATAGATCTATTAAAAAAAGAAATAGAGAATAGAAAGTTTGAAAAAGAGGTTTTAGATGGCTAAAAAGAAAAAATCTGAAGAATCTGTTGAATCACAAGGCGAGCAGAAAGTTCAAGAACCTACATTAGATTTAGGTCTAAAAGTTAGATTAGAAAAATCTCTTTCTGGTCGATTAACCGTTACTGTTAAGTTGATGCAAGGTGATAAGGTTATCGCAGAAGATTATGATTTTATACAGGTAGATTAATGTCTAAAAAGAAGCTTCGACCATTAGGTCATACTTTATTGGATCTAGAAAAGATACTCATGGAGATGTGTGTAGATCATGATTTGCAATGGGGCGATGTGCTTAATTTAGTTAAAGGGTATATGGAAGTTCACTTACCTGGAGCTCAAGAAGAATATACAGCTGGTGGAAATCCAGTATTCTATTATGGACCTAAGCTTGAAAAAGCAAAAACATTGGAGGATGAATGATTCGCACAACACTTGTTCTAGAGTCTAGAACAAATGAAAAGAACTTTGAAAACAAAAGTATGTCATTTTATGAGTTCGACAATATAGACTCTATGATGTTCACTATGGGTGTTAAAGAGTTAGTTTTAGTTCATGTAAATAATAAAACAGAAGAAAAAAGAATCACAGTGGTTGATGGTACAAAATTTTTTAACTGTCTTGAATATAGAACATTCAATAAAAAGCGCATTATCGTATATAGATATTAATATGAAACTACTATTGATGAATAATCCAGCTCTGCGCACAGTATGTGACCCAGTCTCTCTAGAAGAGCTAGATTACATCAATAGTGTTATCCCTGAAATGATAAAAATAATGAATGCTGAAGGTGGCGTTGGATTAGCTGCCAATCAAGTCGGAATAACGAAGAGATTTTTTATTATAAAGGTTAACGAAGAGGTCAAATTGATAATCAATCCTCTAGTCTTAGATATAGGTAAAACTTCTAAGTACGAAGAAGGTTGCCTATCTATACCAGGAACTTCAGCAGAGACTTCTAGAGCTAGATATATTAAAATCTCATATAGAGACTTAAATTTTAATGAAACGGTTAAAGAATTTACTGATTTATCAGCAATAGCTATACAGCACGAGATAGATCACTTAGATGGTAAATTGTACGTAGACACTCTTCAACCAATGAAGAAGATACTTACATTGAATAAGCATAGGGATTTCTTAAATAAAAGAGGGAGAAAGTAATGGATGTAATAATATTGCTTGTTAGTTTTATATTAGGGTTAATATTAGGTTTTGTCTCTACCGTGGGTTTAGTGTTATATCTAGGTAAGAAATCGCTTTCTAAAAAATTAGAGTCTAAATTAGATTCTCTTAAAGATGCAACTAAGAAGATTGAGTCTGTCTCAGACAGAATGAAAAAAGTTAAAGATATTGTTAGCCAACAATTAGATATGCAAGCGCAAGCCACCATGCCACAGAAAAATGGTTTAGATGGTAAATACAAAAACGGCCTTATCAGAGAGATAAAGCGACTAGAAGAAGAGAAGCACGAAATCTTAAAATCTATCCTCAAAGATGGATTTGATCCAGAGATTACAACAATTGATGAGGCTGGCGTAGTAACTTCAATGAAACTATCACAATTTATGGCCGATCAAGGGATCGTGGTACAAAAGGAAGATAAGCAAACAATTAAAGAGACGCCAAAACAAATTGGAAAATTCACTGTATATAAAGGTGGACGTGATGATGGCGGCGGGGAAACTTCCCACTAGGAGTTAAGATGGTTATAGTTACTCAGAATCAATACATATTAGCATCTAAGATCCACCACATCACTATGGATGAACAAGTCCACTATAGAGAAGTGATGGTAAACAGTAGAAAAAATACAGTAAAAGAAGGGTACTTTCAAATCACTATAGTTTACTCACCTCAAGATGTAAGTACTCAAAATTCAAACCATAGATCCTCAGATGAAATGAGAGAATGTTCAGTTATTATTCGATCTAAGTTTAATGCACATAAAGTGTTCAAAGACTTAATTGAACAGATCAGAGAACAAATGCCAGATCAGCTTTATCTAGATAAAGCATTAGAGAGAATGTTGGGGTCTTTAGATAAAGAAAAGATGGCAGATGATTATGAAGGTAATGCTAAGCATACATTATTAAGTATGGAGGAGAAGCGTCATGACAGAAAATCAAAAAAAGTTCGTGGAGTTAGAAAAACAAAAGGAACAAGTAAAGGCTTACTTCGAGCAGCTAAAAGAAGCGGTGGAAAACGTCGCTAAAGAAGTTGGTATTAATGGGTACTTTCAAGATGAAGAAGGTACGGTGTATAAGGTGGTAGAACCAGAGGGTAAGTTCGTAACTTACGATAAGATCTCTTACGTCAGAACAAGACGAGCAAATGAAAAGCGTGGAGACCTTTCTCTTAAAGAAGCTGAAGAGGCTGGTTTCAATGTCACATCAAAATCATGATAAAACTAACGGGGAAGTAATACTTCCCCTTCAACATTTTGAAGACTTAAAGAACCTATCCGACGAACTGCTTCAACATGAGATTAATTTCTGTAAATCTGCTATAGACCGTTATCCGAATAAATATACAGAAAACATGAAGAAGAGATTATTTGCGGCGGAGACTGAAGCCGAGAGAAGGTTTCTCCTAGATAAATAAAAATCTGATTTTATATTGAAACATTTGGAGGTTAATAATGGGAGTATTTGACGATAAAAAGTTTGAAAACCTAGACTGGATTTCTCAGGCTACAGAGCCAATCGACTCAAAATTAAATGAATTCTTAGGTAAGATACCAGACGAAATCGACATCAATTATGCTTCATATGTCAGCATTATTCAATCAGATAGATCTGGATCTCTATCAATCAAAGATATAATTCAGTACCTTAATATGCAATATTGTGGCGGTATTTCCCTATCTTGGGATGACAGATCTGCACTATCTGATTGCTTTGAATTTCAAATGCCTGACGGTGAAGTAATCATAGACTTTAAACAAGGTGAAATTAAAAAGGGATCTCTTAAAATAGTTAAAACACAAAACACTTTAGATGAAAAAGTGCTTGAAGGTATGCTAGGTAAAGAAGGTATACATTCTCTAAATTATATTAGAGTTAACTTACTTAGAGCTAATGAGGTAATGGAACTTTTAGGTAAATGTGATTCTGGCATAAGATCTAGATCTCCTAGAAATAAAGTTTATGCAATTAGAGCAAGACTTAATGATATTTTTAAAACAAATGAGTGGAAAATTAAGGATACAGAGCTTGCTAATAAAGTTGGTTTTTGGATTAAAGATTATATCCAAGACGGCGACTTAGCTGCATTTTCTAATTTTTGCAGATTAAAAGTTATGACCCATAAAGATCAACCTATTTATTCTATGGAGGAAGTGTAGTATGCGAGAAATTAGCGAACTTGTAAAAGACTTAACGGCGTCTGAACCAGTGGTTTGTATTAGACTATCATCAGATAGTTCCTCAATAAGAGGTTTTGAACCTGTTGAAGAAATAGATCTTAAAAAAGATACTGCACTAGAAAAATTAGTTGCGCGTAAATATAGTCAATACTTTGACTTCTCTGCTTTAGAATTTAAAGTTGATAAGCAAAACTTAGAACAAAGTGTAATGAATTCTATTAGAGACTCAATTAGACAGTTTATTGAAAAGAATGTAGGTATGCGAAACCCTAGGCAATCTAAGCTTTATCGATGGGCTTATAGAAACATGCCTAGAAACCATGATTTTAACGATACATTGGTAATGGTGTATAAATATATGTGCTCTTTTTGCACCGATAATATGGTATCCCTGAATCAAGAGCATACAAAAAATACTCTAGCTATTTTAGAGGCAATTATGGAGAAGCACAATGAAGAATAAAAAAGAAGAAGTTGAAGGTTTAGATTTTGAAGTTAATTTAGAAGAATCAGAAACAACTACAACTGAAGTTGTTAAAAATTTTAATAAATATAATAGAACTATTACTAATGAAGATATACTCAAATATGAACCAATGATTGAAAAGTACATGAGAGATTCAGTTATTAAAAACTGGAATGAAGCATCTCTTAAAAAAGGTCAGGGTGATATTTCATTAGGTAATACTGGAATGTCTGTTAACGATATTAGGCAGCACTTAAGAGCCGAAGTATGCATTGCATTATATAACTATAATCCAGACTATAGGACAAAAGAGGGTAGATCTGTTAAAGAGTCAACTTTTGTATTCCAGCATTTATTTAATCGTGTCGGTCAAATGATGAAACGATTAACTAAGAAAAGATATGGATATGGTGTTTGGACTCAAAATATAGAGGAAACTTTATGGGAAACGGATCGGGACTAGAAGACGATTTGGAAGATTTGGTTAAGCGAGTGCAGGCTAGTTTTGGCCTGCCTAATCAAATATACATATCGCCTCAAGCTATTAATATAATGCAAGGGTTTATGGTAAAAGTAAACCCACAATATGAACCGACAGGTTGGGCTGAAATTTCTAGACTCTCTGTAAGAGAACATAAAGTAGCAATGCTTCACACTATCTTGACAAAACTAAAAGTTATAAAATTTGATCAGACTGAGTGGGACACTATTGTAAACAATAGTTGTAAAAGATTGCGTAAAGCAAAATGGGCAAGGTACGAAAATGCTAATAAACATAAACGGTCAACATAACTATTCTTCCTCTGAAGAGTTTTATAAGAAGCAATGTGAAACATTTGCAACTCACTTATTGTTAAGCGATAACAATATGTTACTCCCTATTGAAGAAATTAGTTTAAATTTAACACCAGATCCGTTCACTTCAAGAATACCATCAATACAATATTGGCCCAACTATGGTCAGTTAATTGCTGGGTCTTATGTTGCTAGCATTACAACTGGTGGGTGTTTACCATACGGCGATATCGACATTTACTTTAAATCTTGCGCCGATGTTCAAAATTTTGTATCTTTGAACGCATTAAAGATGATTAATGAGGTTAGTGAAGAGTTTGTTTGCTCGTATACAGTTGTAGATGGAATTAAGCTTAATTTAATATGGGGAATAAAGTTTGATGGTCCAAATGATCTATTATCTGCTTTTGATATAAGATGTTGTGCTATTGCTTACTGCCCAGTAGATAAAAAACTCTTTCAAGTAGAGGGATGTGTTAACGATATTGCTACTAAACAGATTGTGTTCAACCCATGTCCAAGAGGGACAACCATCAATAGACTTGTTAAGTATATTGAAAAAGGTTATAAGATAGATAAATACCAAAGACTATTCTTTGCAGAACTAATAAGAAGCGAAAAGTATAATCCCATCCTAGAAGCAACAACCGGATATAAAGGAGAATAAGGTGAAAGTTTATGAAACAATTTCTGAAGCATATCTTGGGACTTTAAGAGATGTCTACTTTAACCCTGACGTCAAAAGCGCACCACGAGGCCAAGCTGTACGGGAAAAACTTGACTACAGCTTCCGCATCCTGCAACCTACTAATAATCCTATCGTCACTAAAGATCCAAAGCGCAACGAAACTATTGCTAGTTATACTGCGAAGGAAGTGGAGTTATATAATTCCGGCACAAATTCGGCGGAAGATTTTGGTAAGGCTTCAAAATTCTGGCTCAGTCTAGCTAATCCAGACGGCACTGTTAATTCTGCATATGGCAACCTTATATGGTACAAAAAATCACACGGATCTGACTTTGAGAAAGAGCTATATATCAGTTCGCCTGCTAAAAACGAAACTGAAGGTAACGTGTATTCTTACAGAAACGTAAGAAGAACTCCTTGGGAGTGGTGTTTAGAATCTTTAAAAAGAGATAAAGACACGAGACAAGCCGTTTTACGTTTTAGCCTACCCGAACATGCATGGATTGGCGTGAAAGATTTTACGTGCACGCTCCATGGTAACTTTTTAATTCGCAATGATGAACTTCTTTTTTCCGTTGTAATGCGTTCAAATGATTTGACGTTAGGCTTAGTATATGATCTCCCTTGGTTTTGTAGTTTAATGGATAAAATGATCGAAGAATTAAAACCATACTATCCAAATCTTAAAAAGGGTCACTATACACATACAGTTCATAACTTACATATATATGAGAGAGATGATGAAAAAGTTAAGAAAATGCTTGGATTGTGATTTAGACATTACTAATTTACATTTTAATAGAAAACGTTGTCAGCAACACGCTGAAATGGAAGCTATTAAAGGTGCCAGAAGCATGTATAGAAGAAGAGATGTTGAATGGGACTAACGAATAGTGAAAAAGAGTTCATCACTGAGAATGAGTCTAGATTAGACTCTATACTTGGAGTGCTTGAATCTGTTAAACAATTTAATTTAGGCGATGTTTTAATATCATTTAGTCAACCATCTTTTATGGATACTGAGCCAAGATTAATTACTAATTCTTATGGTGTAGCTAAAAAATATAAAGTTATTCACGTAGATAAATATGGAGTTCCTTATATAAAGGAATTAAATAAGAAGGGTGAGCCTTCTGGTAACCTAATACCGGTCGTACATTTTGCAAGAGATAGGTATGGTCAATTAATAACGTCACAAAATTACATATATGAAATTGACCCAGACTATACTGATGCAATAATATTAGATAACGTAGATGGATATAATGCCTCAAATAACCATAAAATGAAAGCTGACTTATATAAAGAAATTACAAATCACAATAAGTCAATAATAATTAAATTTAAGACAGAACAAGATGCTGTTAAGTTTATTTCAACACTTAAACCTGGAGATGTTCTTTGGAGAACTCATAAGACTTATCTTAAAGTGTTAAATATATTACCGAAAAGAGATCCTAATACATTGAGATCAGATGTAGAAATAGAGTTTCAAAGGGAAAATGGAGCTATCGTTAAGATGAATACATTTGATATATACATTAAAACATTCTACTCTAATGCACCTAGAACTTATAAAGAGTTAAAAGATCTGAAATAATATATAAACAAGAGGTACAAAATGTCACAAAATCTAAATCTTCCAGTTAAACAAGGCGATGATTTCATTGGCGAATTAGAAACAATGGATTTATCAGAGTTAAAAGATAAGCAATTTTTAGTTGCTGTAAACCAAGGCGATCGCAGTGGAGTTAAATTCTTATGCTCCACAATTCGCGGACCATATTCATTTGAAGAAATGTGTGAAGCTATTGGTGTTATGTGGAAAATTCACCAACATCATGGTAAAGCAATCATCTTACAAAAAGATGCATCAGCTGCGCCTAAATATCTAGATGAAAATACAATCGACTATATCGAAGCAAATTTTGAAGACATCATTACAGAATCTATGTTAAATGGCGTGTTCGATGAGGAAAAAGAATATACTTGCAGAGCTGGTGTTGTTGAAGGTGACAACTCAGACAACCCTCTTGCAGAGAAAAAAGAAGAAATCTCTGGCAATATTGAAGAGGATATTTTATAATGTTATTAAACAAGGTCCCAGTTCTTGACAAAGGGTACGTTGCTCTTATCGATTGTAGCAATACAACTCGTAAGCTTCGTGACATTGGCCAAGAGTTTTTCGATAATGGTGAGTACCCTACCTCCCTAGAAGAACTTGGGACCTTAACTTTAATTATTAAATGTCCACTTTTTGTTCAGTTAAATATATCTAAATTCAATTTAAGAGTTATTAATGTACCAGATAAAGAACAGCACGCGTATACACCATCTGTTGGCGAAATCGGTTCTCCCGACAGAACTACTAGTGAAGAGATCGCTAATGATATTTCTCGCACAACTTCTGCCTTACTCATTAACCCAAAAGCATATCAAGCTGACGGCTGTGATAGATTCGTTTCTCAAATAATAACACCAATAAACGTATATACAACTATAATAGTTCACGGTTCGTATAACGAATGGTGTAGATTCGCCTGTCAACAGGCATTTGTACCTGAGCCTATTAAGGCTTACCATAAAGCAATTGAACAAATAATAACTTCGGAGTGGATGTAATGGCTAGACCAAGAGGCACAAAACCAAAGAAAAAACATGTATTTGAAGATCCAACGGTTGAAGAAGTAGTGGAGATGGAGATAGAGGTTAAAGACCCTGTCACTGGAAAAATGATTAAGCAAAAAGTAAAAGTTAAAAAGCTTAAAGCAATTAAGAGAGAAGAAAAAGTGTTCGTTGGAGCAACTTCACTAATGGATGATCTTGAAAAAGATGAATCATTAGATGATATTGAAGTGGATCCGGAGGAATAGTGGATTTTGTATTAGTTGGTTTTATTATAGGTATATTAATATTTATCTTATATAAGATAACCCCAGACCCTAAAAAACAAGAACATTCAAATCAAATTATTGTTAAAACAAAACAATGTCCTCCACATCAATGGTATTGGCAAGAAGTTGTTGACCAGAATGGTGTAAAGCAAGGCGAAAGAATAGTTTGTAGAATATGCGGACCCGTAAGAAATGGTGACTCAAATGAGTGATAAGTTTAAATTAACAACTGAACAACTTCAAGAAATTGAAGAGATGAGAGCGGACAATCCAGTATGTAGATACCTTGACATGATGGAGAACTGTAAGTTCTCTATTGGCGATATATTAGTTAAATATACAGGGTATGTGGATTGGGACGATCCTAATGAAAGAATAGAGTGGGAATTAGAGATGTTAAACTCTAATTCAGTTATGCCTAAAAGGTATGTATATGTTTATGAAGATAAGCATGGCGTTGGTTTTATAAAAAGGTTAAATACAAGAACTGGTGAATTAGGTAAAGAAACTATATGTTTAGCTAATACTGTTGGAGGAGCGTATGGGCAAAGAGTTAAATATCAAGTAGATCCAGAATACATGGATTCTGTCCTTTTAGGCGATGGTTCTTTTGATATTAAAAAATTACACAAACAATCTCTAGAGAAGAAAGAGCGAATTAAAGAGTTAAATAAAGCAGCAGCTTTCTCATCTAAAAAACTATCTGAGTTAAATGTTTTCCTGTCTCAACTTAAGCCAGGTGCTACTTTATATTATTTAAGACATCACCATGATGAAAAATTTGACTTCAGTGGAAATTGGTATCAACAAATTGAGATAGCATCAATCACTAATCCCTATATATATCGATTAGATGAAGATACTAAGGGTTTCTATAATGATCTAGAGCTGCAAGAATCCTTTACCTTAGATGATAAGAAAGTGTTTAAGATTACAGAGAAAAGTTCTTGGGGATGCGGCGACGTAATCACGTCCTTAGATCTACTTGGTGGAGCACTATGGCTCAATAAACCAATTGAATTAAAGGATAATATAGTTTGATGAGACCAAGCAAGATTCAAAATTATATGGACATAGCTGAAACAATCGCAACAAGGTTTAATAATGGGTAAAATTAAAACGATCTATGTTGGGGAAAAATATGGACATTGGACTTCAATTTCCCAATCATCATTAGTTAATAACTTAAATAAAGTTAAATGTAAATGCTCATGTGGGACTATTAGGCAGGTGAAGGTTCATAATCTCTTATCTGGTAAAAGTAAAAGCTGTGGTTGCATTCAAAAAAAGCAACTATCTAATCTTTCTAAAGGGAAGATTAGTAAAAACGCTGTTGACTTAAAACATAAAGCTATTAGCGAACTTATAAATTCTTATAAATTTGGAGCGAAACAGAGAGGACTTAGTTATAAGTTAACTAGAGATCAGTTCTCTCACTTAATTATACAAAACTGTAGTTACTGTGGCGCTGATCCATCAAATACTAAAAACACTAACAGAGGTAAATTCAATTACAATGGAATTGACCGAATTGATAATAATGTTGGTTATGAATTATATAATGTCACCACATGTTGCAAAACATGTAACTATATGAAAACAAATATGAGCGTTGGGGCTTTCTGCGAACATATTGAAAAAATTAGACTCAATATTGAAGTTAGTTTTACTTTTACTGATAAAAAATTAAGTCATTATCACTCTAGAGCTCTCGCGGTCGCAAACATGTCTCACGATTCTCAGACAAAAGTTGGAGCTTTATTAATTAATAAAGAAACTGGTGCCGTTATGGCAGAAGGCTATAATGGCTTTATAAGAGGAGCAGATGATAATTCATTGCCTAATACAAGGCCAGAAAAATACGACTATATTGTACATGCAGAAACTAATTTACTCTCTAATTCAGTGCGGCACGGAGTTTCAACCAATAAGAATATAATTTATTGCACACTTTCTCCTTGTAAAAAATGCCTAAGAATGCTTTGGCAAGCCGGTATAAGTACTTTTTATTTTAAAGAAAAATATACAGATTATAGTGAGTCATCTAATATGTTAGATCTTAAAATAGAAGAATCTAAAATTGGAGACTTTTATTGCATAACTATATCACCTAAGGTCTAACATGTTTAATAGAATAGTTTTTATAGGATCTAATCCGAGTATTAATTCACATTCGCTTCAGCCTTTTTGGCGCAATACAAAAAGTATGAAAACATTATCTAGTTGGATAGATAGTGTAGACACATCTATCCACATTATTGATTTCTTAAATGTAAGCAATCACCCAACACCATCAAATAGACCTCTTAAAACATCAGAGATAAAAGATAATTTATCTAGATTATTTTTAGATTTACAATTATTACAGCCAGATAAGGTTATAGCTGTAGGT
>ERZ761596.131-NODE-131-length-14932-cov-6.040331_pt1 | contig 14932 bp, 18 predicted proteins | sample MGYA00512166_ERZ761596 | MGnify/ENA primary metagenome ERZ761596 (study PRJEB28899, sample SAMN03785556) | bioreactor sludge metagenome | biome: EBPR Sludge; feature: EBPR Bioreactor; material: 0.22µm filtered reactor supernatant | place: Saint Lucia: Queensland...
CCGCACCAGGAGAGCCAGGGTCGCAGGGGCCTGGAACCCCAAGGCCGCTTCCTCCTCGGTCGCGTCCCCGAGCATCGCCCGCACCTCGTTGATGCGACCCTCCTCAATCTGGAGCATCTCGGCCGCTACTTCCTGCGACGCCTCCTCGAGCATCCACCCAACGGCCACGGGATCGCGCGCTGTGGTGTCCACGGGCACGGCTGGGGTAGCCGACCGGGGCAGCGCACCAAACCGCAGCTCGGGGGCGTCTCCGTCGAACTGGACCCGTTCCTGGATGTGCGCCTCATAGAGAGGGTCCAGCCGAGGCAAGCCGATACCAGACGGTGGGCCTACCACGAGTCCATCGCCCGGCGTCTCCTGACGAAGCGGGGCCAAGGTGGTCTCGGCCAACTGCTCAATCTTGGACACCATGTCGGGATGCCGCTGGATGAAATCAACCGTGAGGGCCATCGCCTCCGCTTCCGTGAGATCCCCCGACTTGGCCGAATCCAGGATGGCCTGGAATTCAGGCGCAAGCGCACCGAGTTGCGCGCTCAGGTCACGCAGTGCATCATCTACGACAGGTCCGAACACGGGCTTCATTTCTCGTCCCCTCCACCGAGAACAACCCTACCGCCTACCGGGATCACCTTCGGCTTCGGAGGCGGCGGCGCCCACGGGTCAACAACCGGTGTCGGGGGCCGGGGAGGTCGTGCCTGCGCCTGCGGCGGTGATGTCCCGTCAATCATGATCCCACCGGTCGGCACTGGGATGTTCCCGGCCCGCGGCATAGGCACCACGGGCTCTCGCATCGCAGGTAGGAGCGGGCGGCCCTGGAACTGCGACGGGGGCGTCTCAACCGGGTCTGGCTCGTCTTCGGGGGGGATGTTGACCGCGTACTCGATGTGCTTGCACGGCTTCCCACCACCGAACTCAAATGCCTTGCAGGTACAGCGCCACTGCGGAGGTCCTACGGCCACCTCCACCAAAGACACCTCGTAGGTGTCTCCCTGCGTGCCACGAATCTGCATGCCCTGTAGAACACGCTCGGTAGGCTCTCCCGACAAGGCCCGGCGCACCTCGTCGTAGGGCCCCACCTGGAATCCAGCGAGTCCAGGAAGCTCAGCCGCGAAGTGACCCTGCGTGAGTCCGACTGGAAGGAGGATGGCCTTCTGCATGTCACGACTGTTCGGGTGTTGTGCGAGGGCGATCACGTAGGGGATGAGCGAGGTGGCCCCTGGAGCCACGTCAATGCACAAGGTGCCGTGGAAATCGTATGGCGTGGGTTCTGCCACCGGAGGGGCAGGCGTCCCGGCCACCATAGACATGGCCAGCTTCGATGCATCCTCCTCCGTGGGCACCGTCCAGTCTCCACGCCGGTCGCTGATCTCGAGTCGCATTGCCTCGCGCACAGCCGAGGGGAAGTCGATCTTCCGAATGTCTGCGTACTGCGGGTCGTTCGGGTCGGCGAACTTCGGGTCCACGAACAGACGTGTCATCTGTGTCGCCATCCGCTCCGTCCACGACAGCTTCTGTGTGATGGACCGGGAGCACCCAGGGTTCCGACACACGCGACAGAATGTGCGCGAGAACTCGTCGGGAGACATGCCCATCTTGGTGTCGAAGCAGTCGTTCCAGAGATCGTTCATTCGTCCTCCTCACCGAATATGTCCATCACGGACCCCTGCGGCGGCGCGGTCACTGTATCAGGTACGGGGTCATCCCGAAGTCGAGCACACGCCATAGGGAGATACGACTCGTTGAGATCCAGTCCCACGTAGTCACGACCCAGCCGTAGGGCTACCATCCCCGTCGTGCCGGATCCAGAGAACGGGTCTAGAACGACGGAGCGGGCGATGCCTGCTTCTTCGCAGGTGCAGGTGGGCTCCCACCCGTCGAACAGGCGGGTGGGATGAACACGCTTGTTCGGGTTGTTGTGGAACGTTGACCCATCCGCAGCACGTCGACCACCATCCAGACGACCTATCCCGCCGGCCTCACGCACTTCCTGCGATGCGGCGGCCTTTGCCCCACCAGACGGGGGCGCGTTGCCTTGCTTGTCCCCACGTCCCTCCACCCGACGCCACGGTGCCCCACACCGGTCACAACACCCGTGCTCGCTCGTGCCCACCAGGATGCAACGCTCTGGAATGGCTTGTGGCCAAACAGCGAAGTGACTTCCAGGAAAGGGCTGTGTGGGAAGTTCCAGCACGTCACCCGGCGAGGTGAACTCCTGCAGATGGGCCTCAAGGTGGCGGACGCGCTCCTCGAGGAACGCAATCCGGTGCTCGGGGGTGATGTCACCAATGGCATCGTCGCCCGTAGGCCAGTGGTCCCCGGGGTTTTTCCCGTTGGGGTTGAACAGCCCACGGCCCACGCGACGGGTGGGCCCCGCCATCGCGCCCAGGTGCCCTTCAGTCTGGTCCATCTTGCGATGGCCCTCGCCTTCCTCGAACCAGTTCTGCGAGGGCGTGAAGGCCCCCTCCGCGTCGTAGGTGCCACTCTGATGCGGCACGCGGATCGGATGAAGGTCGAAGTAGTACTTCGCCGACTTGGCCAGGAGGAAGATCATCTCGTAGGAACAGGTGAGCCGGTCCTGCACTGGCGAAGGGAGATAATTCAGCTTCTTCCACACAATAGCGTTGCGAAGCCACCACCCGTCTGCCTGCAGGGCGAGCGCCACGCGCCACGGGATCCCCACCAGGTCTTTCGGCTTCAGGCCCACATCCTCAGCCCCCTTGCTGGCCCAGAACCCTTCGACCCGTTGACCGTGTTCGTCCCCCTTGTCGCCTTTGGATGTCCAGTGCCCATGTCCACGACCCTGCGCGTAGCTGTCCCCCAGGTTGAGCCAGACGGTGCCGTCGTCCCGAAGGACTCTCCGCACCTCACGAAACACCTCAACCATGTGCTCCACGTAGAGATCCGGGTGGGGCTCCAGCCCTAGCTGACCCTGCCACGCCCCGCACCGAAGGCACGACTCCCCGCCCCCCCATTCGTGGTCACACAGGGGGTCGCCGCCCCACACGGCAGGCTCGGTCTGGTAGTCACGAAGCGACCAATACGGAGGTGAGGTCGCAACGCAATGGATGGACTTCGGGTCAAGCATTCGCAGCCCGTCCCGCACGTCCACGCCGTAGATGAGTCGCCCCGTGGGAGGGTCATCCCCCACGGAAAGGGGGACACGAACATCAGCCATTGCGAACCACCTTTGGACGACGACGCTGTGAGAATCCGGCCGGGGCTCCGGTAGGAGCGATCACGGGCGACCCATCCTCTTTCCTGGCATGGGGGCACTTAGGGCACTTCGCGTCGCTCATGGCCTGGAGTCCGCACACGTTCTCCCACGTCTTCGCCCGCTCGTACTCCTGGAGCGAAGCGAACTCCCCACGGAGTTCCGTCGCCGTGCCAAGCCTCGACCACAAGGGCGGCCACTTGCGGGCATGCAAGCAGGTGATGGTGCGTTCCGTGCCGCTGTCATTGTACGTGAGGGGGGCGAGCATCAATGCTCCGGCATGTGGAGAAGTACAGAGGCTTCCCCGGCGTTGACGTAGATGGGTTCCCCATCCCACAATGGCTCCCCCGTCTCCGTGACCAGCTTGAGGATGTTGTCTCCACGCCCTCGGCATCGGTGGATCACCGAAGCGATACGAGCTTGCGTCCGCATCGTCAAGTCGGTCGTCCGAATCACATAGACGAACTCGGCACCCTTCGGCAACGCAGGAATCGGCGTGCCCTTCGACATGGCGGCCGATGGCGGCTCAGCCACAGCCAGTGCTGCATCAGTTGATGCAGCTTCCTCACTACCGCCCTCATCGCCTGATGACGTGATGTCGGCTTTCACGGCGGTCAGGTTCGCGAACACACCTTCCAACTCGGGAGGCATTGCCTGCTTGCCGTGACGGATCTTCGTGATGTTCCAGGGCACGGTCCAGGTCGGGCCCGCCTCGATGTCGCAAGTGAGAGGGACGCGCCACGCGAGCTTTTCCGTGGTCTTGCGAAGCATGATCTCGACAATGACATCCACGGCCTCGGACGCGATGTCGTTGTCAATCTCGAACAGCAGCTCGTCGTGGATGGTGACGATGACCTTCACCTTGTCAAACCACTTCCGCTTCTTACACTCCCTGTAAATGAGCCCCATCGCCCACTTCATGATGTCCGAGCCTGTATTGTGGACGATCACGCCGTCACAAGAGAAGGCATGGAAGTCATCGAAGACCTCCACGTCGTACATGGTGACCTCCTCCCCCATTGCCTCCACTACAGAGACCCGGCTGTAGTCGTAGGAGAGTGCGTTTACGATCTCCTGTGAGAAGACCACGCCTTGGCACTCCGCGGCTAGTTTAAGGCACTGAGCCTTGCTACCAGAACCTGCCCGCAGTCGTAGTACGGCCGACTTACGGGCCCGTGGGAGACCCGCATACCCTGGTGACTTGTAGATTACCTCTCCGATTTCTCGGACGAGATCGCCGGCGAGCCTCGTGTTCTGCTCTGTGTAGGCATTCTTGACCATCCTATGGAGACGGGCGGACTTGTATTCAACACTCGACCCCACGATGTCTCGATACTTGTGCCTATCCAACACGGATGTCATTTGAGACTTCGGGCGGTGCGCTGCCCTAACCCCTATGGAACGAAGCAGGAGATAGGTTTCCCTAAGGAGCGTCTGATTGACGGATCTCACGAGTAGGCACTCCAACTTTGGGGTGATGCCCCCGTCCGCATCAAAGTAGCCGCGAAGGAACGCCGCCCGATTCTTCAAGGATTCGGACCACACCGCGTCAGGGAAAGACTTTGTCCTGGTCGTTGCCACTTTCAATCCAAGAACTTCAATGCAGAAGCGACGGAACGCCTTGTTCCAGATACTAACAATCCATAGGGGACGACCCCCATTCTGCTTTTGCTCACGCACTTTCACCCGAACACCAAGGCCAGCCTCGATTCGTGCGGCGAAGTTCCGGGCGTGCTTCTCCGCTGAGTAGCCCGCTTGCTCCGCTTCCTCGCGAAGTGCGTCAGGAGCCTCTCCAACACTAATGGAGAACCCGTCATGCGAAATGTCCCCGTCCCCGATGATTCGTCCAAGCAGCTCCCATAGAATCTCGGAGTTTCCATTGATAGTGAATCCCGTGGCATTGTGGAGCCGGGACTCGTCAGAGAAGTGGTACGAAGGCTCCGCGAAATCGACGGGTGCTGAGTCCCGGACCACCCAGTCACCAATCTGCAATTCATTCTGCCGCACCCACTCGTGCTGGCCTTTGCGCCACACAAGGAAGAGATGCCGTGGGCTAGTGAGAAGGTACCCCCCATCTTCAAGTGTGGTCTTCACCACCTCCTTGACTCCCGAAAGGATTGGTCGAGCCCTTTCCCACTTCACGCCAGTCCATACTTTGAACTGTGCTTTCCCTCCTGCTTGCGCACGAAGCCATAGGTCCTCCACGCGAAGCATTCCGTCTTCGGTGGGTACACGACAATCAGGGTGGAGACACGCCTGGATCGGACCATTCACTGCGTTGCGCTCGGCCTTGGACCGAAACCCACCGTCTGCACTCGTGATGTCAGGCACAGGATAGCGACGGTTGAACGCAGTGAGGACGTACCCGGTACGACGCCCAAACTCATACTGACGCTCCCACCATCCCGCCAGGCCCTTGTACGTGGCATCGAACTGACGCTTGATACGCCAGCCTTCGTCCTTGGACACACCCGCAGAGCGGACAACGGCCATTCCGCCACCGCCATAGCAGAGCGCGAAGTTCACCCCTTTGGAGCTATTTCGCTTCACCTTGAACTCCCCGGAGTTCACCACGTCCGCGCCATACAAGGCGATGGCCGTGAGCGTGTGCAGATCTCCGATAGAGTCCGAGCCGCACTCGGGACAGAACGGGGGCGGAGGCTCGGGCGGGGGTGGCACCGTAGCTCCCGGGTCGAACTTGTGCCCACAGCCTGCACAGCGGAAGAATTCTGTCTCCCACAAGGGTTCACGGGAGAGGTTGGTTACGACTCGAAGCTCTTCACCCGAGTAGTCGATCGCATACAGCAACTTGCCTTCGGGAGCCTTGATGACCTCACGGATGCGCTTCAAGCACTCCGGGATGTCCTTCTTGCGGCCTGACGGGATGCTGTGGATGTTCCAGTTGGTTTTGCCCGTCCATCCACGCCCTTCACGATCTGCTGGCGTCGAGAATCGCGCCGTATCCGTCGTGAATGCGTTGAAGTTGACACGGATCCGTCCGTCCGGGCTTCGCTCCTTCGTCGTACTTTCGTACAGTGGCTGCAGGTTCGACGCGATGGCCTTGGAGACCTCGCGGAACCTCATGATCTTCTTGATGTACGGGAACTCCTCCCCTGCCTCCTCAATCACCTTGTCCAGCACGTCCTTGGACGTCTTCACCTGGCCGGACTTTTCCGTGGCGATGAGCCCCTCGACCCCTAGCTCGCGAAGCAGAAGCCCGAGCTGATCAGGGATCAGCGCATCATAGACGAGGGGGAACTCCACCGTGTCTAGTTGCTTCTTGTCGACAAGGTTCAGCACCCGCTTCGTGATGGTCTTGACCCGTGGCTTGCCTTTGCTGTCCGGCTCCGTGGGGTCCCCACCATCTTCGGGCTGCCGTCTGGCAGCCTCAGCCCGTGTGCGGTCAATGTTCTCCTTGATGCCGCACTCAACATCCTCCGGGTCAAAGCGATACTGCGGGTTGTCCCCGATCAGGAGTCGGAAGTAGCCCGGGGTGATGTCGCGACCGAGCGCCTTGGATGCCTCCTCATACACTTCGCCCAATGCCGGGAGCCACTCGCGCTGACCGATGCGGATCAGCTCGGCCACCTTGTCCCGGTCAATAGGGATCCGACACCGCTCCATCCATCGTGTGGCCGTCACACAGAGCTTCTCGATCATGTAGATCGGCTCCTGACTCGGCAACATGTCTGTTTTGTTGACGGCGTCAGACCGAAGATGCTTGTACAGCATATAGGTACAGATTGCGTCCGACGCGGCATACCAGATGGCAGGCTCCCACGTAGGGTCCAGCGTCCCGAAATCCAGGTCCCCCTTCGCCTTGTCCCCGAACAGTTCGTCCAGCTCAATCATCTCCATGCCAAGCTCTGTCTTAGCAAGGAACTTCAGACCCTTGGCCCGTTGCCTTGAGTTTCGCAGGTAGGCGAGGATGAGTGTGTCCTCCCACTTCTTGGGGTCATCCCACTCGCCTATCGCCTCACCCCCGTTGAACTGCAGGAACTCCTGGTCGAACTTCCCGTTATGGAAAATGGCCACGGCAGGAGACGCCACCAGCCGACGCATCTCACGGGTGAACAGTGAGAACGAGACGCAGCTATCCATGTGGTCAGGATGCGAGACCGGGATGTAGTAGCCCACCTCCCCATCTGGAGAAATGCAGGCTCCAGCAATACGGTCCACCGTCGCCCCGTTGAACACCCGATTGTCCAGACCCGTCGTCTCAAGGTCAAGGGCGTACAGACCCGACGCAATACAGTCGTCGATGATCTTCGGAAGCATGTCCGCCGTGGCGAGAACGAGCTTCTTGCTCTCCATCCACGACTTCTTTGTGATGGTGGGCCGCCCAATCTGTTCTGACCACTCTGTGATGTCGAAATCCACGCAGAAGCCCCTTTACGGTTGTTGAGACACCCCCATCTCTACCCGTAGACGGTGGGCTCTAACCTCAGAGCAACGCAAACTCCGACCCGACCACCACCATCACGTACACCCCGTCACGCCAGGCAACGGCTACACGAAGCATCAACAGTTGGGCCGCCACCGGGCCCGGTGGCTCGTAACAGTCGGGGAGCTTCTTGCCGGGTCGACAGTGCGGGCCTGCGCCTGCGCACATCCCCGGGGTCGTCAATGTACATAGTCCGGCAGCATCGGGAATTCGATTGGACAGATGCCTAGGCTCTGGCCCTATTTCACGCATCAAGGGGGTGAGGAATCCGTGCCGGGCATGGGCCAGGGCTTCCCCAGACACCTCGCGTATCTGCGCTCCCCACACCGTCCCCCGCAACGGTGCCAACACCCCCCAATGGTCATCCTCGTGGGGTACGGCAACAAGCAAATCAAATCGCCCATGCACTGTATCCTGTACGACGAACTGGTGGAACCCCTCGCTCATGTGTCGGTCGGCGCTAGGATGCGGAGGAGCATCGCCATTCCTTTGGCGTCGGACCACTGCTCGTGCTCCATCCCGTACAGTGCCCGATCAAAATCCTCCCACCCCTTGAGCACTTCAACCATTGGGCGCTCACGCTCACTCGTAGCGATTTCGAGGCGGCGCTTGATTTGATGCACCACGTCCTCGCGTGTCGCTCCTTCAGCCAGGATAGCCCGCACATGATCCGAGATTGACGACTCGGCAGGCTCCGCATCATCAGCCCATGGGAGCGGAGGCAGGTGATAGCGTGCCTCCAGGGCTTTGACGGCATCCCAGAACTCCAACCCCTCCTTCTCACGGCACGTCTGAATGGCGTCGCGAGGACGAGAACACCCCCAACAGTACCAAGAATTGGATGTCGGGTACATCCGCGCAGACGGCTTGGCGTCTCTGCCCGAACCATGGAGGTCACACGAGAATTGCTGCTCCCGGTCGCCACCATTGGGATTCACGTTGTAGCCGTAGTCTGACAGCACTTGGAGGATGCTCACCTCCGACCGAATGCGATCAGCACGTTGCTTGGCGCGGCTCATGCCGTCCTCTACACCATGCCAAGCAGCTTGGCTTTCGCCCGAAGCCCTTTCTTGTGCTTCTCGATGATCTGACGAATTCGCTCGCGAGTGACCCCGAACGCCTGGCCGATGTCATCCAGGGACGCCTTGTCGTCGCCATAGCGCATCTGGAAGATCAGCCGGTCTCGCTCCGTGAAGTCCTCGAATAGCTTGTCGAAATTGTCCTGTATGTTGGCGCGGATCGCCAAGGTCTCCGCATCCTCCGCATCCTCGTCGCAGAACTTGTCCCCAAGCACAAACAGGCCGTCCCCAATGGGATCGTCCAGCGAAGCGGACACCTGCGGCAGGGACCGCAAGACCTCAACATCCTTTACAGGCATTCCTGCGATGCGCACAATCGTATCATCCGACACATCCCGAGCATCCCCACGCCCAACATCGGACTCGGCCCGACGTAGACGCATGCGCGCTTCCGTACGATGCACGGGGATGCGGATCATGTCTGCATACTGGATAGCACGGGTGATGGACTGCCGAACCCACCAGGACGAGTACGTCGAAAACTTGCAGCCGCGATCCGGGTCGAACTTCTCTAGCGCCCGGATAAGTCCAATGTTCCCCTCCTGCACCAGGTCCGACAGCGTGAAGGATGGATGCCCGTATCGCTTCGCAATGGTGATCACGAGCCGCAGGTTGCTGTTCAAGAACCGCTCCCGCGCCAGCTCACCCTCCCACACGGCCTTCCGAAGCTCGGCACGCCTCTCAGGGGATATGTCTCCCGCCTCAAGCTCCTGAGCCGCCTGGCGGCCCGCCTGGAACACGCCAGACAAGTCCCTCTCCTCCTCCCTGGTGAGGAGGGGATAGTGCTTCGCAAGGTCCGTCATGGACTTTAGATCAAACCCGTCCATCACACTCCAGGCATGGATGCGGTGGATACTACCGTGGAAGGGACTTCCGAACTAGTTTACAGGGTAGCCTGCAAATCCGTCACGAAACGAGGGCCGTCCGGCCCGTTCTCGACGATGCCCTGAATCTCACTGCAGCTCGGATCATCCTTGGGGAATCGGGCAATGCTGGCCTGAGCCTCAAGGAGAGAGCCCCACGAAGAGAAGGCATGCTCAAGGGACGTTGCCACGTACCAACGAGGGCGCTTGGTCGACGCGGGGATGCGCATCCCGGAGACTCAACCAAACCAGCGTGCGATGAATGACTCGATCCACGACTTGGGCTTCACTGGCGCAGGCGTGGCGGGCCGGCGTGGCACATGCTCGCGCCGCTCGATGATCGGGTAGTCCTCTGCTGCCAACGAGCGCACGTAGACCAGCGAGTAGGAGTGTTGCAGGGCGCCAACGACGCGCCCGTGGAACTCTGGCGGCACCTGTGAGAGGTCGAAGACCGCCGTGACTCGCCCCACCACCAGATTCTCCTCCGCTACGACGACCACATCAACGTGGGCGTCGGAAACGACAAGAGGGGCGCCCAGCACAATGGCGGACGCCCCGTCGCTCACGAGCAATGTGGGGTCGGCCACGGGCGCTGCGCCCTCGATGACCAGCCCCATCTGCTCAGACCTTGTCGTCGAGGTCGACGGTCAGCTCGTTGGCGGTCACGGTCACCCGGAACTTGTCACCGATCGCGATCCCGGGGGCCACGATGGCGATGCGGCCACGGTTGTTCCAGAGCTTGTACTCGGACGAGGTGGCCGTGGGGCCGCGGGTGACGACGATCTTGCGGCCGTCGAGCGTGACGTACACCGGGTCGCCGTTCTGGCCGCCCCGGATGGGCATGCCGGAGAGGTTGACCCAGGCCTCGAAGGCCGGGCGCGGGATGACGACCCGGGGGCTCGTGGCACCGCTGGAGTCCTTGGGGACGTAGGCGGTCAGGTCCCCGGCGGACAGCTTGCCGAGGATCAGGTTGCCCTGAGCCGGGGTCGGCTTGGCGGTCACGACGGGGGCCGCGCCCGGGGTCGCCGAGGGGGTCGACACGGTGACCGGGGCCGCGATGGGCTGACCGGTGTAGTCCACGATGTTGAGCCCCCGCGGATCACGGGGGTCCGGGACCAGCACCTCGAAGTCGTGGGCGTAGCCCGCGCTGTTGTCCTTGGCGTAGACGAACACCGTGAAGCCGACCGGGGTGCGGCTGACGACGGTACGGCCATCCAGGGTGCGGGCGACGCCGGAGGTCGTGCGGGCGACCTGGGTGGGGTACAGGGTGCCGCCCTGACCGTCGTCGTACTCGGGGAAGGCCGGGGGCACGGGGTACTGCGGGTTCGGGTCGTTGTCGAACCAGCGCCGGAGGTACTCCCCGAGCGTGTTCTGCGCGAACTGCAGGTCGGGGCGGTAGGTGCGCAGGTAGGCCGCGCACTCCCCGGACGAGAAGCAGCGGTCGTTGGCGACGAGCCACTGCACGAGGGCGATGAGCGCCTCGCGCCAGTCGGTGGTGGCGGACATGACGGTGGCGGGGGTGCCGAGCTGAGCGGCGGGGGCGGTGACGATGGCCATGGGTATCTCCAGTGCCCGGATTTGGGCGGCCTTTAGGTTGATGTCCGTGTGGACTCCCCTTCTACACGCAACGGCCCCCTGCTGAACCGCCCGCTGTCAATAATCGTAGAAGCCCTTGGGCTGCGGAGCAGGCCGACCCGCCTCGCGAAGATGCTTCACATTCTCCGCGCTATGGGTGTGAGGGGAGAACAGAGCCCACCCGGTGTCCAGGTCAACCACCTCCTCACCAGGAAGATGGTTCTTGTTCACCGACAAGAGGACGACGAGCATAGGCTTGACGCCTGGATAGGTCGCCGGAAAGTCATCGTAGATCTCCAGTGCAACCCCAAACCCGAAGTCCGTGCCTCCCATCTCCACGAGAGGGCGGTCATCCTGCAGGATGGCTTCCACCTGCCCCCACTCCTCCCACGTGAGCTTGCGCTTCACCTCGGGGACCGTGTGCACCTGGCCATTCCACCGCACGTACTGCCGGGGCTCCCAGATGTCCGCATGAAGCGCCCGTAGCCAGGCCTTCGTGTCCTCTGTCACTTGTCTTCCATCGGATGGAAGTGCTCGTAGAGCGTCTCCAAGTCCGTGTGCCACACGACCAGCGTGCCAGCACTCACGGCGTTGCCATCACCCTCGTTGCAGAGGAACACGGTGCCCGCCTCGGCAATGATGTCCCGTCGTGGGCTCCCATCGCTCGAGAACGCCCGGAGCCGGTCCTTGAGGGTGTACCGATTCACCCCCTTGACCTTCGACACGGTGGAATGAAGCGGGATCTGACCCACGGGCAGGATGATCTGTAGCTCAACCATCGGACTTCTCCAGGAGTTGTTTGACCGCCTCAATGAACGCTTCCTGATCATCCGGGGTGGTGTGGATGTAGACGACTCGTGCTGCCTCCCAGTTGACAGGGAGTGCGGGGACTTGGAATGCCTTCGCGACCGTGACCCACCGTTCAGCCCCGCTTCGGATGCTCTCCACATGGACGGCCGCCGCATGCGCCTTGGAAACCGAATCAGGGGCCACGCCCGGACGGAACACGACACAGTCAGCGTCAGGCTCCTCTGCATCTTCGGGCCAATTCGGATCCGAGACGTAGTCGGCTTCCGTGATCCAGTACCGGCCGGAGGTACCGTGCTTGAGGAACACGGCCACCATCTCCTCGTCTGACCCTATCGGGCTTCGGTAACGCACGAAGTCGTTGCTCGTGAGGCATTCGATAGGGAAGTCGTAGTCAATGTGCAACAGGTCGTCGTACAGACGGGCGATCGTCTCCGACGCTACGGGAGCGTCAAACGTGACCTTGATGTTGCACCACTGCGCCATGGATCACTTCGACGGGTTGTAGCTGCCGTTCATCGTCGTGATCCCCAGGGCCTTGAAGTGCTCCAGGAGCAGGTTGCGACGCCTCGTCACGTCGAAGGACACGGTGAACGAGTACACGGGGCCCGTGCCATCCGCGTCGTAGAACCTGCTGCGCTTGTTCGGAGGGCCCACGTCCAGGACGGCCGTGAACGTCACCCCGTCCTCATCGAATGACCAGGTGGTGATGGCATGCCTCTCCTTCTCCACCATCTTGACCGAAAAGGTCGTCTCCGTGTCCTTGGGATCCAGGTCGTCGATCCACTCACGGGTGCGACTCACCGTGAGCGACTTCAACGCGGACGCCGTCTCCTTTGGGGCCTTGAGCGCGGACAGGATGGCGGCCATGTCCTTCTTCGACCCCACCGTGCGCTCCACACGACCAATGCCGAAGTGTGCCTCAGCGAACCGCGCCTGATTGCGCTGGCGCCATTCCTGGTCCCACGACCACTCGGCTTCGGAGAGTCGCTCCACGAACGACTTGGGGAGCATCTCGATCGTCACGTGGACGAGCCCCTTGGCCTCGGGCCCGGATGCGAAGTCCAGCAGGAGCATCGTGCCCGTGCAGGACCAGAGCGCGAAGGGGGCGAGGCCCCACTGCGCACGCATCAGCTCGAGTTGTGCGCTCATTTCCTGAAGGTCGTCCGAGAAGAAGTTGACGTTGACGTACATGAGGTTGTCCGTGAAGGGGTTGCCCGCCCTCTACGCACTTTGCCATGAACAGGGTCAAATCCAGCCGAACGTGTAGCCCGCACCAATGGCCGCCATGACTTGTTGCTCTTGGTTCAGGTAGATCCCCACTTCGGCCATCTTGCCCCGAAAAGGAGCCATCGCCGGGTCACCTGCGATCCATGCTTCGGGGTACCTCATAGATGCTGCCATGCGCACTTCTACGGTGATCGGGGGCAAGCGGAGGTTCTCTCGACACCAGTCAAGGTAGCCCGCCGCGATCTGGTACGTGGTAAGCGGCGAGGCCGCACGACGAATCAGCCGATCCGTGACCGCCGTGGGCGTCTGCCACAGCGCGCACTCACCGACTCCATCGGGGGCGTCGAGCGTGAGGTTATGGCTCATGGGAACTCCTACAGGAGAGGGATGACGAGTCGACCAACCACCCAGCCAAACGCGAACAGGGCGGCGCCAGCCAACCCGAGGAACACGGGTGTCAGGTTGCGAGGCTTGGGCACGGCCGGTATTTCGGACTCCAGCCGCTTCAAAAGATCCTCACTGGCGTCCTCTTGGTCCAGAAGCTCGACGAACCGCACCCGCATGGCTGGGTCGCGGAACACATCACCACACGCCCGCAGCCCCTTTCGGTCTACCGCGAGACGAATGAGCGGCAACGCAACACGAAGCATGTGCGCTTCATTACGGGCGAACATCGAAAGAACCTGCCGCGCCTGGCCCGCCGTCAACGGCCCTCGGAAATCCGTCACCTCCAGGTACATGGAGGTCGTGTTCTGCATGGCCCCAATGGTGGCGAGCAGCTTGTAGAAGGCACGGCGGTTTGCTCGGGGCTCCTGGTAGTCGAGCGGGGTCAGGCAGTAGTGACAGTCGCTCGCGTTCGGCAACGCCACAGTGCCGCAGTTGATGCAGAAGGTACGGGTCATCGCTCTGCCCTCGCACGCTGATAGCCGAGCAGCTCTCTCGCGATGCGGTTGCACTCGAAGAAGGCCAGATCGAAGCGAGGCCCGAGGAGGCATAGGTCCTTGGCCAGGCGACCGTAGAACTCGGCCGCGATGGTCAGCTCCTCATCCGTCAAGGCGTCACCTTGCTGGATCTTGTTTGCGATCTCTCTGGTCACGCAGTCTCCCGAGTGGTTCATCGTCTACACGGCCGAGCACGGGGCTGAACCGGTTCAGCCCCAGTAGCTCACCAACCACCAACCAATCCAACCCTCGGCCGCGATGGCGTCGTAGTCCATCCCCAACGCTTGGCACGTCACGCGCAAGGACTCATCCGCGTACTCGCGCACATCAAGCTCTCGGACTTGCAGCGGGTAGCCTCGTCGCGCCGTGCGCACCGTCGACGCGATCGCGATCCCGTACATCGGAGCTTCGCCGCAGCAGTGCCAGACGAGGCTCACATCACAGTCGAACTTCGAGTCCAGGAAGTCGCCCCGCTCCTTCCGGTACGCCTCACGGTCGTACTTCCCTCGAGGCAACGGTGGGCCGCCGAGACGCTTGTTGAGCACCCCCTCGAAATCCAGTTCGTCCAGCTCTTCCTGGAGTTCGTCGCAGTCGTCGTCCGTCGACCACGGAAGCATGTCCTCCCTGCGGTCGATGATCCCGTAGAAGAGGATCGCATTGGTGGTCGTGCCCATCAGACTTCCTTGCTCGGCATCAGGAACTTGATTCCGACGTTGCTGGGGTCGGTGGCCGACACGAAGACCCATCCCACCGCCCAGATGCCCTTGGTGAAGGCATCCACA
>ERZ761596.133-NODE-133-length-14730-cov-5.267734_pt1 | contig 14730 bp, 21 predicted proteins | sample MGYA00512166_ERZ761596 | MGnify/ENA primary metagenome ERZ761596 (study PRJEB28899, sample SAMN03785556) | bioreactor sludge metagenome | biome: EBPR Sludge; feature: EBPR Bioreactor; material: 0.22µm filtered reactor supernatant | place: Saint Lucia: Queensland...
CAACCATTTCTTTTTTAAGAGATTCTGCATCACGCAATTCATCTTTCACAACCTCTAGGGTTCTTTGAAAACTAGAATCAGTGAAAAGACGTTCTATTTTGCTGAGTCTTTTGACTAAAAAGCAAACAAAACATGCGAGAAAAACACACATTACAGTCGAAAATATTGAGCATGCTACGAAAAACTGCATACTTAACCTATAACTACTTTCGGAAAAATAATTCTACCTATATTAGAGAACACTTCAACGAATTTTTGCTCAATATCAGAGACGTTAGTCATTAAAAAGAAAGTTTGTGCTGTTTTAGATTTTCCAGAAGGTTCCATAGTATTTCCGTTTATGAAAGAAATCCTGTCCTTAGTCTGACATATAGGCCATTTTCTTATTGCATCTTCATACCATCCATAACCTGGTCGACTATGCGTAAGAAATATAGCACCATATATGTGATTACATGCGTATTCCTCTTCACATTTATCGAGCCATATACCAGCCAAGGATTTTCCTTTATACGTCCCAAATGGAGGATTTACGAACACTTTGCCGAACCAATCCTTAGTAAGACCATCATCTTTTTCAGTGTATATGTATTTTGCTTGAACGATTTCATTAGCTTTGCTACTACTGGCAGGGTCAAGTGCTATAGTTCCGAAAACATCCTTGACTATACTAATTATTTCAGGTGGAGTATACCATTCATTAGTTTCTTTGGAGACTAATGCGGAAGGTATTTGTATGCGTCCGCTTCTTTGCATATTATTTCTCCCAACAATCTGATACTTTCACCTTGACGTCAAATTCAACGTCACTCCCTAAAATCTGCGTAGCAGCATTTGCCATTGATGAGGCCATATATTCACTGGCAATCGGAACATTCTCTTCTTTAATGGCAGCTACAATTTCATCATGAATAGACAGTACAATTCCTTCATCACCAGACATCCCATTTTTCCTTAGTTTGTTGTCAAACAATAACATAGCTAATTTAATAATGTCAGCACAAGTGGATTGAATAGGGTAGTTGGAACCCTGCCTCAAAATACGAGACTCTTCTTTTCTCGCTTCTGCCATAGCGGATATACGCAAGCTTGCTGTGGATAATTCCCTAGCTTTTTGTAAACTAATAGCAGAAGTATTAAAATATCTCCTACGTCCGTTCATGTTTATGGACGATTTTGTCGCTATAGCCCTAGCTCCGTTGTGGTCTAAATATCGTTTGATGTCCGGGTAAACGTCAAAGAATTCCCTAACTAATCGATCAGCACTGGACGTTAAGCAATTAAACTTTTGAGCTATCCCAAAAGAACTCAAACCATAGGCTAAACCATAGGTAATTGTTTTTATAAAGTCCCTCATTCCTTCTAAGAATTCCCTATGAAATTTCCCAGCTAAAGCCCTCAAATAGACTGTTTCATTAACTCTTCTTAAAAACGCTTGTGCATCAGGAGAAACTACGCCATCGTTTTTAAGCTTAAATAAACTATCATAAGAAACCCGAAACATCTTCGACAACGTGTATAGGTGTAAATCCTTACCGCTTTTAAGGACTTCCAAAAGAGTTGTGCTTCCAGAAGCAACAGCGATGATAATTAGTTCTATTGCAGAGTAATCTGCTGAAATAAACTTATAGCCTTCTTTTGGGATGAAGCAAGCACGAAACTCTTTTCCTTCTTCGCTACGTGCCGGAATGTTTTGACCATTTGGATCAGACGAACTATATCTTCCAGTTACAGTACCTACTTGATTAAAGGTAGGATGCAACAAATTATCGGAAGATAGTTTTTCTTTAATCTTACAAAACTTGAGAAGTTCACCGTACTTAGAAAGCTCCAACAAATCATTGATTACCGGATAATCATTTGCAAACGGAGCGAGTACCTTCTTATCCGTGCTTTCAAACTGCCTTCTAGTAACAATATTCAAAGCTTCTTTAAGTTGCGCTGGACTGTCCAAATTAAGTTCAACTACTTCTTTGGGTTTAGGTGGCTTTAGGTTCTTTGCAAATTCCCTAGCTTTCTTACTTTCCTCAGAAAGCTTTCTTCCTTCTCGTTTATTGTTAGCAGAAGAAACGTCTTTATAGTACCTTTCCCATTCTCTATACTCTTGGATGGAGGATTTGTATTCTTTAGCTTTTTCTTTCAAATATGGAGCGGATAAAACATTAGATATAGAGCTATAATAGGCATTTACTTTTTGCTCCATCTTTTTTCTGAATACTTCTAATTTACCTTCATCAAGTCTTATTCCACGATATTCCATACGAGCAGTCACAGGAACTAATTCTTGTTCAAGGTACATTGTTCTATCCAGCATTTCTTTTGACGTTTGTTTTGCTTGTAGCTCATAGACATCAATCAAATATTTAACGTCATCAAGGGCATACTCTATGCGCTCTTGAGTCCATTCCTTATTGATACCGAAATAACTAGGATTTAAAACACCTAAAGGATTCTTTTGAGATGGTTTCTTCAAGTAAACTTGGTAGAAATCTTTTCTGATAGATTTGTCTAACTCTATCTTTAATCTCCTTTCAATAGTTGGTTTAAGCCCATAATTTCCATCTGAATACTTACCGCATTCAAGGATATTCTCAGCCACATAAGAGCACCAAGTACCGTTAATTTCATATCCAGCTTTCCATAGAAACTTCATATCAAAAGACATATTATGAGCCACCTTCAGTATGTCTTTATTCTTTAAAAGCTGCGCTAGAAATGGATAGAATCTATCTTCGCCATTTGATACATATAAATACGATAGTTCTTTATTAGAAACCTGGATAGACCAAAGGTTATCGTCAACGAATGATAAACCAGAGGTTTCTGTGTCTAAACCCAGTATTGATGAATTACTAAGCCTCTTAAAAGCTTCCCTGTCCTCTGCTTGATTTGTAACGAGGTAATAATTTTCTTTCATTTATTGATTCAATGACCCTTGATGGATTATGCCCTATATGCCACTGTCCACACCACTTTTTACAGCGATAAATAGTTAATCCTGCGTCCCCTTTATCTCTTTTCATTCGCCATAAAACAGAAGAAGCGGAGTCCCTCGAAGGAAAACTCCGCTTTCTTTTACAAGCACGATAGCGAATCCTACGTTTGCTTGACATCTCTGTGAATGACGTTAGCGAAATCAGGGGAAAATTCGTTTTTTGTGGTAGACTTGTTTTTAATCATACCGAATCCACCAACCGAAATTGCTTTACGTTTCTTGCTCTTTGGCGCAATTGCCATGCCCTTCAAACGTTCTACAGTTGCTTGATACTCCTGATCCAAACACTTCACCGCCACAAACAACTCCCTAAGATGAGCGATACTGAACCCTTCGCTATCGCTTACCCATTTTTGAAGCTCTTCCTCCGATAAATCATTCTCATCCAACACTGCTCGTAAGTAAATTCCTCTTGCTTGTGCGGAGGGCATTTCTACTTCAGCAATTAAATCAAACCGAGACGGACGATCAATCAGGCGTTCGCTCAAAAGCTCTGGGTAATTTGTAGTCGAAATGACTACAATGTTTTCTACTTTGTTTTCGCCATCCAATAGAGCGAGTAATGGTTGCTCCCCGTATTGCTGAATCGAAACATCCATATCCTCCAACACATAAATTACTGGACGATCTGGTTCGATTTTACGGAGTGTAGAAATACCTTCTGAGGCAAGGAATGGATTGTTGCAATATAAAACCAGCCCACCGGCTTCTACTAGAAGATTGGAGAGAAGGTTAATCGTAACAGTCTTACCGCATCCCGGTGATCCGAAAAGCAGAATGCCTCTTTTATGAAGTTGTCCGTATTTTTTGAATACTTCCTTTTGTGCCCAAAATCTTTCGATAGAATTGACAATATCTCCCTGAACCATATCAGGGAACTCTACTATATTATCAGTTTTGATAATTTTTTTAACGAACATCAACCCAATACTATCGTTGTATTTGATTTCATAAATACCGGCAGCTAAACTAGGTTGTGTTACTTGAGATGGTTTGTAGATTCCCTTCCCAAGAGCTACCCATTCTTCAGGTTTTTTTGCTTTAGTCGTTTTTGCTTTTGTTGACATAGTGTAAAAAATCTGCTAACGATAATATCGCTAACGGTTCAGAACGATTTTGTTTGATGACAAGAAGAGGAATACCACCTTCTTTTTTGCTGTGCGATTTGGCTTGTTCATAGTGTTGGTATACAGAAAACTTGCTAAGATTTTTGCATTCAATAGCAAATGGAAATATCTTGAAGGCATTCTCTGAAAGTTTGATGTCAGCCCCAGTAGCCCCCATAGAAGTTGATACTACATCCCGTTTTGTAAGAGACGGAAATAGGCGTAAAATAAAGGACACTACAAGCTTTTGCAGTGTCCTACCTTTTGCCTTAGCACTTGATGGTTTCAAAATTTCGCTAAGATTTTTCTTTTTCTTCTTCGGAAAGTGATTTCTTAACTTTAATAGATTCTATTAAGTCTTTGCTCACCAATACTTGTTTTTGTTCTTCATCTGTAAAGTCAACAGAAGAACCTCCGGCACTTCTGTACCTACTTATCGAAGAATTTAGAGACATTCCAGTTTTAGAAATAGATTCGGGATTAGATAAATACGTTATCGTGCTCCCTCTCGATATTCCCAAACTAGAGGAAACTTTAAAGGCATCTTGGTTCGCTCCCAAGTAAACGAACTGCCAATTATATTTACCTGACTGATGCGAGATTCTATCGAAGGCATCTTGTCGAGAATATTTGATAAAATCAGTATTTTCCCCATCCGTCATAATAACTACAATAACTTTTTCAGGCTTAAGGTCTTCTCTTGTGCCATCAAGAATCCTTCCTTCTGAATCTATAGTTTCAACCAATGTTTCGTAGAGTGCGGTACTACCTGATGGATTGTAGTTATCTTTAGTTAGAAAACATCCGTCATCAAGAATATTTAAAGAATCTACAACTTTCTCGAACTTTCTATTAAAAGCAACGATACTAATGTCTGCTGTTCCCGGTGCTTTACGCTGCTCTATGATAAAGTTATTAACAGTTCCTATTGTATCATTCTTTAACGGAGACATTGATCCGCTCTTATCTAAAATGAGAATTATTTTTGTATGGTTAAGTTTGGGCATGGTCGGTTATCGAATTCGTTTTTTCCTCTTTGTTGCAATGCGATAAGAAACAATAGTTCAGCTACAGCATGTGCAAGGTGATTTAGGTTACTTTCTTTATCAAAATTTTCCCTATTCTGCCACCAAGCTATTTGATGTCGTTGGGCGGCAGAAAACAATCTATCAAAACTGATTCCTGATTCCCAATTTCTATCACCGTAAACATCAGCACCTTTTGTCAATACTATGACAACTTCTTCAAGTGCGTCGTATGGCAATAACCCCCATCGGGGCTTGCCTCCATCATTTTTTCTTCCTTCGCTCATCTATCTTTGTAAATGGAGGTACGGGAATCCAGCCTCGTACATCCGATATGTATGTGCTTCCAAAGGTATGAATGAATCTTTTCTTTCTTTCATCCCATTTTCCTACTTCAACTTCATTTTTTATTAAACATAAAACAACTTCTCCGTCATTCGGTTGATTTATCTTCGGATTTATCCACATAAAACATTTAATACGACATTTATAAATTCACGGGTAGTATTTACTCTTTTTCCTTTGTAGGACTTATTATAGGATTGAGTATAACATACCGGAATTTTATCAGCAAGTTTTACAGACTCAAGGACGAACGGAGAATCGTCTAAATAAATGTCGGCATCAATGTCTTTTTTCTTAGACGGACTACAATGAATTACATCTTGAATTAGGTGGGTAAAACCTTTATTTTTTAACCATCTTTTAGTATCTAATTCTGCTAGTTTACGGAAACCAATATCATCAAATTCCGTACCTCTAGCGGTACAGATAATATTTCTGTATCCGTATTTCCTGGCACGAAACAATGATTCACTGATAGATCGACATGCTTGAGTGGTTTGTAATCTACGTAATTCTCCTGATAATACAAAGTCTCTATAATGATTTTTCCAAGCATCAACTTCCATTCCCCATTCATTATGAAAATTATAAACAGTTGGAACCGGAAGATTCTTTAAAGGAATTTCTTGAAAATCAACTAAGAAGTCCCTGAATCCTCCAACAAAATCAGCTATAGTGCCATCAATATCCCACGCTAAGGTTATCTGTTTACCCATAATACAACCTATGTCTGTCCATTAGACCCAACGATTGATATTGCTTAAATGGAGGATAAATAGGTTTGCCATGTATTAACAACACCCACATACTTTCAGCTTTGTCGCCATATCCAGTTCCTTGACTTCTTTTCTCGACCAACTTCAATGCCTCCATTCTTTCCAATACTTTATAAACGAATGAAGCCGGTAGAAACCGATTTTTATGTCGAAACTCTTGTCCGAAATCCTCTGCGGTTGCACAACCAAGATACTTCATTGCCCATACAAACTTAGGAATGGCTTTTTCTACTCCTAACTCTGTTTGTATAACGGGTCTTCTTTTGTGTTTTAGTTCTACAGGTTCTTTGGTTTTCTTCATTTTCTTCGTAATTTTCTATTAAACCACCATAAGATAAAGTTCTAATTTCCTGCGGTACACAATAAAATTTTGGCTTTAATAAAACCATTAAACGATTTTGTTCTTCTCTGGTCATCTTTTATTGGACTTGCCGTTAGAGAAAATCAACCATAAAATTAACAAAAACAGTATAAGTTCAGTCATAATTAAACTCGAAAAATAAACGTTTTTCTTTCTGGAAACTCCCGTTGCAGGTATTCATCTATTAAAGTCGAGCCATCCCCTATTCTGTAAACACAATACCTATCAGCTTCAACGTTAGGATAATGATAAAATATCTCAGCCTGAATAATGTAATCACTAATAGAATACGTGTCTATGTAATATCTACTTGAGATAATTTCATATTTGTCATCTTTATCATTCATGTTCTTGCACTTTGCAAATTACCTCCACTCCAACTTTTCAGTTGAAGTCTTATGCTTTCCTAGATGACCTTTTCTTCGTTTACAAAAACCTTGGCCAGATTCATGTATTACATAACATACATCATACCCATGAACCCATCTCCAAATTTTACGAAACATACATCTAATAAACATTAACTCATCTCTCTATAAAGCTGCGTAGATGGATCAAAATAGCATTTTGCTACCGGCTCAGCGCCAGTACCATTTCGTTGCTTCACGCAACTAATTACTGCATCATGTTCGTTTACTTTAAGGTGCTCAATGGCCTGAAGAAGTTCAGGATTAGATGTATACATAAGTGCTTGTATGTCGTGTTCCTTTTTTCGGTTACGCTGCATAGCTATTATCAATTCTGGTAAATCACCAAGAACGCTAGAGCCTTTAATGTCAAGCCTACTCATATTGTCAGTTTCATCTTTCTTGCGGCTATGCGCCACCAGAGCTATATGAACCCAATATTGCTTTGCCAGGTTCTGCAAAGCATCTATGAAATCCTGAGTACCTTGATAGTCTTCCGAATGAATGCCGAACTTCATCAAAGAATCTAAAACAATAAAATTTACACCAAATTTCTTAATGGCATAAACTAAGACCGTTGTTAAATCCTCTAACTTTACGTTCCCTATTTTATCGTAGAATAAAATTTTATCGGACATCCATTCTGCGCCCTCTTTGATTTGATCTACAGAAGGAACCTCAATGGCATATTTCTGACATAATAACCTACCAATAACAGTGGAAGCATGCATTTCTAATGATGCGATTAGTGACTTAACGCCAAAATCAGCCAGATGAAGTGCGGTTTGTCCGATGAACTGAGATTTGCCACAGGCCGATAACCCTGTCCATATAGATAGTTCTCCCATTCTTATTCGTACTTGATTTTCCCAAGAAGGAATAGGAAATGGGTATCCTTTGTTTCTATAGGAAGGGTCATGAAACCTTGAGATTACATCGTCCACGAATGCAGTCGCCTGTTTTAACGCATCAGGATCACAACTTTTAGCGGTAAGTAACCATTTTTGCATTTGCTCTTTAGTTACTCCAACTAACAAAGCATCATTCACATCCTTAAGTCCTTGTATTGGACTTCCGTAAATGAATTTACATCTGTGCATTCCTAGTTTTGGAGATAGTTCTTGCACAGTAGCATGTCCGGGCATATCATTATCCGCGTGAATAATAATTTCTTCAAATGGCTCTAAGTCTTCATACTCGAATTCAAGCCACCCATGCTTACCTTTGCCTTCTCCGAAAGGCGTAGCAAGCACATCAAACCCTAATTGGTGAAATGACATTGCTTCGATTTCACCTTTTGTGATTATCAGGGTTCTCGCTGTTCTATCCAGTGCTTGCCAGCCAAATAATCTTGGCTGGGAATTACCAGAAGCACTAATAAACCTCTGTCCATTGGGGCGCTCAATTCCTAAATACTTCACAAGTCTTAAGTTATTATCTCGATCATAGAACGGAAATACTACAGAAGGAATTGCAACACCATCTACGAAATTATATCCAGAAGAACTTATCTTAAATTTCTGTATAGTATCATCAGACAATCCTCGGCCTCTCAAGTATTGAAGAACCCGATCTTCCCCGCTTCTTACTGGTATTACAGGAATTGAATAATTTCTTGAGGATGTTCTAATGAATTCAGGCTTATATGTTTCTGGTAACTCCAAATATTCAGATACGAACTCAAGACACTCTTTAAATCCAATGCCTTTAACGAGCATTATCAACTCAAATATATCGCCTTTATTGGAATTACTAAAATCTCCCCATACTCCTAAAGGATCACCTGCTATTCGTACTTTAAGCGATTTACCTTCTTCCCCATTAACGCTTCCTACAGAAAAATAATTACCTTCCACTGTCCCATTAGGAATTAAATCCTCAAGAAACTTCCGAAGGTCTGATTGTAACAACGCTGATTTAATTTCTTTAGGGGTCAATTAGAATAAAGTCCTCATTTCCGTAGCGTCATCTGTTTCTTCAGCATCGACTTTATGCCAAATGAACCTACAAAATAATAATGCCTGATGCAAAGTTCGCTCAAACTTATCTTTTGTTTCTTTATCCATTCCGCTTTCGCTGTAAAACCATCCAAATCTGTCTAAAAACAGATCAGAACGCCTTATAAGCGATGCTGCTTCATCTGTAGAACTATTTAAAGAATAAGCCACACATAGCAATGCGAGCGTCGGACATGTTTCGTATATCCTCATGAAAGCTCGGTATATGGTGCGGCATCCTAGTTGTTGATTATCTGACATGTCTTCTTTTTAAGAAATTAAACTTATCGTACAATAAGCATACGTTATCTTTTTTCCGAGTTTCATCAAGCATTGAGCAGCCATGCACCCATCTATTTTCAAAATAGTTTCTTTCGTGCTGATGGATTATTGAATCCACTGTAAAAAACTCCCAAGAAAAGAAAGTTGCCAGATTTGTAGCGTAGCTTCTGCTGTAAGGCCACGCTAAATGTGACACTAATGCTCTTCTTAGAGACATCCCATGTCTTGTAGGTATATCGGAAAAACCTGCGGATACTGGCATAAAATAGTTATATGAATAAAATAAACCAGTCAGCAGAAACGAATAGTGGCTTGATTGTTCTTGGTTAATGTTTATGAAAAATTGATTGGCATTAGCAATCCTCTCTAACCAAGAATAGTTTTCGTATACGGGCAACCTGTCTAATTGCCACATAGCGTCTTCAATACAAATATTTTCTGGATTTATATTAAGTAGATTTATTTCTTTTCCAGAAATTGTATTATAGATCATACATCTTCGGCGGCGGTGGGTAATGCAAATCTCTTTCTTCTATGTATTTTGACAAATCCCAACCTTCCTTCCAACCTTTCTGGCATAATTTGTACGCTATTTCTATGTTATCCATTGTAAACATGTAATATTGCAATTGGGGAGACAGCCCTTCCGTCCTCATTTGTCTGGGAACTTCTCTGCATACCCTAATTACTTCGGATAATTTCGTTCTTCCTATTCCCCATTTACGAACTTCTGGTGTCGCATAAATACTCTTCAAAAAGCCTGCCTGCACACCAAATATATCAATGGCATGATTTAAAATATCTCCTAAACACCAGAAAAAGAAGTATTTCGCTCTGATTAAAAAACGAATAACGCTTATTAGCTCTAACCAATTAAAAGAAGGGTCAACCGTGACCCCTGTAGGACTAAGGTTGACCCATTTTTTATTAACTACAAGCCTTATGTAGACCTTGTAAGCTGTTTTCTTTTTTCTTTTCTTCTTACTCAATAACATAAGGCGAATTGCCTCTGTTAGTTTCTGCGGCTATCTCTGCTGCCCGTTGCTCTCTTTGTCTAACCACTTCCGCATAAGGCGTATAATGCTCGCTAATTTCCATTAACTCCATACCGGGCATGATAGGGCTAATGTTAGCTATATTGGCATATACAACGCCTTTGCTTTCTCTATGAACAATCGTAATCAAACAATTGACGCCGATCAAGCTATGCGCGTTAAACTTCAATTGTTCTGTAGACGTTAGAGGTCTGCCGACAATAGAAGTAACATCTTTAAAGAGATTAGAGCGTTTACTCCAAGCCTTATTGTAGTCTGCCATTACGATCAACGGTACGTTCGTTCCGGTACGGCACTCGTTAATTTCGTAAATAAACCGACATCTATCTTTAACACCAAAGGGAGTTTCAACTTCTCCCAAATCATATACTTCTGCTAAAACTGCTTGTTTGACGCCCGGAGTGGCAACTTGTCTTTTTGAACTGAATTCCATTTATTGTTTTTGTCCTTTATTTGTTAGTTAATTATTTTGGACTTATTGTACTACTTTAATTCAAACTCTTCAAGAAAATCTTGAAATATTGTTTCACTGGTACTATCAAAAGTACCATCTGATAATTTAACCACTAAACCATCTTCGCATATTGCCATAAAACTAGAGATTACTAAATCTCTTTCTAAATATGCAGTGATAGTCCAGCCATTGTCAAAGGTTTTTGTTACCCAACCTCTACCTAAACGAGTATCTGTGAATAGTCGTTCATCTAGGGTTAGCTCTATGTCTTGTGATATTTGTACCATCTATCAATGCTTTTTGATAGTCTTGCGTATCGCTTCTTACAATTAGAAACAAAATTGCAGAACGCGGCACTTGTAAGATTTGCGGTATCGCTCATTGAACAAAATTCAATTGACGCATCTACAAACTCAAGGTTTCTTAAAAACCTATCAAATGAAATTGTGGATTTAAATGACCTAAACTCTATGGTATTAACTCTCGAAGTGTTAAGGATGGTGTATCTATCCTCCGCTTTGTAAGCAGGCTTACTGCCATAAGTCATGTAAGGATTCTGCTTACAAAATCTATTTAACTTTCGATTACTGACAAGCTCGATCAAACCTAGGTTGTCTTTTGCATTAAGGAAAACAGAAAGATTTCGTATACCATGTTCTGTAATTCCGTTACGAGTCGCATGAACATGCATACCAGCTTGTCCAACATAACCAACCAGTCCTTTTGGTATATTATCGAAGAATGGTTGCCATAGTTTAGCAATCTTAGAGTATTTAGTAGGGATAGTAACTATCTCAAACCCATTCCTTACAGAAGAATCTGACTTGAGTATAGCAAAATCATCCACTAACTTTAGTGATTCTACAGCATTTTTCCTGAAATTACCAGTTCTATTGCTAAGTTCCAGTTCAATACCATAGTACAAGGATGAGTTAGAGCTTGGACGCCATCGTTTTATAGAAAGAACATCGGTGCTATAATTCATTATAGGATTTATGCAATCATAGCACCGCAAAGCATCTCTAAATTCATAAAGGTCATTGCGAGAACCGCAATCAACACAAAATACTCTTGGAGTTCTACAGGTTTGACACAAACCGTTATGCCCAGAAGAACTTCCGCATAAAAGACATATTGACATTTCAGAAGGCCTTTGACCGGAAGCTACTACAGATTCCTGTCTCGTAAAAGGTCGAATATTCATCCAACGATCTACGTCCGCCCAAACATACTCAACTGATGGTTCCTGTTGCGTTTCTGGCATTTTGTTGGTCTATGATCGCAGCCACAATTTCTGGATTAGCATCCATAACATCCATAAGATCATGTTCTGTCAGTTCATCCAAGTTATCCTGACTAAAAGTGACGTTTACTGCATCGCCTTCGGCGTCCACGATATTGTATTTTTGTCTGTATTTATCCACCTGCTCAGCCCAAAACCCATCGAAATCCTTTGCATTACGCCATTCGGTTGGCGCGGTATGCTGCCTCGTTCTTTTGTGAAAAGAGGTACTTCCATAATTCCCTTTACTATAAATAACTTCACCCCAAGCATACGTATTAGACAGCAATACACCGGAGCTATGTTTCGTCCAACTTCCAGAGCGATGAATATGGCCTCTAGCATCCATGATAGCAAATCGCTGCGATGTACCAGCGTATTTGTCTAACATATTTCTGAACCAAAATTCATCCAAAATGGTCATTGGGTTTCTCCCTTCGACCGCTGGCTTCAAGATAGCTCTGACGAATTCGGCTGTATCGGAGAGGTTCGGCTGAACGGAGTCAAACTCAGCCATAATACCGTTATGCATGAAATACAAACCATCTGCAACTCGAAATGGATGGCAGTTATCAATATTGACAACTCCATGTGTCTTCAATCTCAAGTGAATCAATCTATTATAATTTTGAATAGATCGCAGAAACTTAGGAAGTTGCGACATATCAAGACTTCGTTTCGCATGAGTTACTCCGTCACGATGCCAAATAGCCCCCCATCCATCGTTATTACGGGGAATCGCTGTTGAAATAATATAATCTGGAATTGTCGCCTTAGCTGGCGCATCAATTATTAAACACATAGTCTTTTCTTTAGAAACGTAAACGGACTATCTTTCAAGTAGTCCAAGAAATTGATAAAATTCAAATGGAATCTATTTATAGGTGTTTTGTTGCAGAAATCCACTAATGCGTAGCAAAATTCTATGTTCGATATAAACGTAGGATAATCTAACGTGGACTTGAATATTCTAAACTCTACTGTACTGGGTTTTCTGGTATTTAATCCAACATAACGCTCGCTTACTTTAAGTTTATTAGCTTGCCGTCTATCGAGAAAATCCCTCCAACCATTTTTGGGTGGAGTAAGCACCGCATAAGCTTCACTTACTCTTCCTGCAACTTTATCCATGAATTCTCTATTAAAACATGCATTCATGAAGAATTGCATCTTCAACAAGGAACTACCCGGAATAACTTTCTTTGTCATGTGAACATGCATACCACATGAATCATCAGTTGATATTTGACTTATTCCATCAGTGAGGAATTTCTCAAACTTAATTGTATGCTGTTCTAACGTTGCAGGTATGGTAACTATTTCAAAACCATTCGAGATGCTACTATCTTTTTTCGTAATACAATAGTCCAACCCAAGACTATTAAATACATCTGAAATACGTGATCTATCGGCGACTACCTCTAGTTCAACACCAGAATAAAGAATGTTTTTCTTTAATACCGGATCACAGATTTCTACGACATCTGCATTATACTCTCGTAAAACAGGGACTATATTGAATTTATTGGAGAAACAATGCGTACAATAAAAAGTATTCCTACGAGACTTACGATATTGTATGGTTTCTGTTGTAACTCCAGCCCTATCACATTCATGGCATATCCAATATTTATCGTTTCTGTCGGCATATAAATCGTCGTTACATTCTCTACAAAGGTTTATAATGTAATTACCACCACTGGCCGGACTACCTTGAAAATAAAAAGCAGGAGTAATCCAAAGTGTGAAGTTGGCGCGAGGGTCGTTACAAGATGCGCATGTCATATCAATAAAGGCCGAGAATATAAGGCTTCTTATTGAAGAATAACCTTATAAATTGTCTTCCAGAAAACACTTCTTTTCCGGCTTCTTTAAATCCTTTCGCTTTCAAATTTCCTAAAACCTTACTGAAAAAAGAATGAGCTGATTGTTGGGTTTCAAATGATTTATCAACAAGAATGTCGATTTCATGCCCAACATTTCTAGTTAGGGATACTTTCATTTAATTTACCAAGATAATTAGCCAAATAAGGATACGTTGATCTGTTAGACATAACGTACATTTTAAATGATTCCAAGGTAGGAATCACATCTTGTTTACAATGCCGAGCAAGAGCAGCAACAAACTCAAGTCGATAGGCAAACTTAAAAAAGTTTAAGGTGCTTTGAAATGCCCTTATTTCAATACTTGAACTGTGAAGTGTATTGACTATAGAACATTTTCCCTCCCAGTTTGATCTGTCTAACCAAGTTTCATTTTTATTGGGAGCAACTATAAAATACGCCCAACTGGAATTTCTACCTGCCAAATCCACAACAAATTTTTTGTTTTTACGATTATCTTTGTTGAAAAAAGAAATAAAATTGTTTAATTGGGTTGTATTTAGGAATGACCGGTTGAAGTGCACGTGAATTCCTGCGTTGGTAATACCGGCATTCACCCCTGAATCTTCAATCGCCTTGCAAGCCTTCCTTATCCTACGTTTCTGCGTGTGCAGAGACGCCGGAACTGTATTTACCTCGATGCCATTTACTGAACCGTCGTATTTAGCAATAGCAAAATCAGTACCCAAAGCGTCTATGACAACCTTAGTTAACTTTCCGCTTGTACGCGAGCTAATCTCCCATTCCACCCCTAATAACAA
>ERZ761596.136-NODE-136-length-14438-cov-9.180421_pt1 | contig 14438 bp, 15 predicted proteins | sample MGYA00512166_ERZ761596 | MGnify/ENA primary metagenome ERZ761596 (study PRJEB28899, sample SAMN03785556) | bioreactor sludge metagenome | biome: EBPR Sludge; feature: EBPR Bioreactor; material: 0.22µm filtered reactor supernatant | place: Saint Lucia: Queensland...
ACGACCCCGGCCTCGACGGCCTGACCGATCTCGCCGCCCTGGCGGCCGAGCTGTTCGCACCACCATCCACCACACAGGAGCAATCAATGCCCGAAACCTTGAAGAAGCTGCTGGCCGCACTCGGCCTGCAGGATACGGCGACCGAGGCGGAAGCGCTCTCGGCTGTGGCCGCGCTCAAGACCAACATCGCGACGCTCGGCGCGCAGATCGCCACGCCGCCGGACCCGGCCCGGTTCGTGCCGGTGGCGACGCTCTCGGCGCTGCAGGCCGAGCACGCCACGGTACGGGGCAAGCTGGCCGCGCTGACCGCCGAGATCGACGCCGGCAAGGTGGCAAAAGTCGTCGAAGACGGTCTGGCGGCTGGCAAGCTCACCCCGGCTACCGCCGATTGGGCGCGCACCCTCGGCGCACAAAACCTCGCCTCGCTGACCGCCTACCTGGACGCCGCGCCGGTGGTGATGAAGCCCGGCGAGACGCAATCGGGCGGCAAGAAGCCCGCCGGTGGATTGGCCGGGCTCGATACCGGCAACGCCAAGGCGATCGCCGAGGCGTCCCTGTCGTACCAGACGACGCAGGCCGCGGCGGGCATCAGTGTCTCGACGCCGGCGGCGGTGGCGCATGTCATCAACAGCAAGGGAGTGTGATCCATGGCAAACGAAACGCTTGTCCGCAATTTCACGGCTACCGCCGCCATCGCTGCCAATCGCATCGTCAAGTTCGGCTCGAACGACGGTGAAGTCGTCCAGGCTGCCGCGGCATCTGATCTCTCGATCGGGGTTTGCGGCGCCGTTGGCCCGGCTTCCGGCGAGCGCGTCGACATCGTCCAGGCCGGCATCGCCGAGGTCGAGTTCGCCGGCACGGTGGCCCGCGGTGCGCTGGTTACCGCCGACGCCAACGGCAAGGGTGTTGCCGCGGCCTCGACGAACCGCGCGATCGGCATTGCGCAGGTCACCACCGCGGCCGGCGACATCGCCCCGGTGCTGATCGCCCCGAGCGTGATGTAAGAGCCCGCCGGCGCGATCTGTTCCCCGAAGCACCGTTACTTTCCACCGATACCAGGAGCCCCATCCCCATGAAGAACCTTCGCCTGCAGCATTTCCTTCCGGTCCTGTTGGCCGGGGCGCTGATCGCCGCGCTCTATGCCGTCGGCTGGCACGTCCCCTCGTCTGCCGATCTGCTGCTGATCGGCGTCGGCGCCGTGCGGCCGTTCCCGATGAACCCGCAGCTCACCGCCATCGCCATCGCCTACCGCAACCCGGACGTGGCATTGATCGCCGACCAGGTGCTGCCGCGCACGCCGACCGCCGCCGAGTTCAAGTACCTCAAGTACACCCTCGGCGATGGGTTCACGATCCCGGACACCAAGGTCGGTCGGAAGTCGGCGCCGACCGAGGTCGAGTTCTCGGCTACCGAAGTCAACGACAAGGTCGTCGATTGGGGCCTGGATGACCTGGTGCCGAACGAAGACATCACCGACGACAATCAGGGCATCGATCCGCTGGGCATGGCCGTCGCTTACCTGGCCAACCTGATCAATCTGGCCCGCGAGCAGCGCGTCGCCAACCTGGTGTTCAACACCAACAGCTACGCGGGCGGCAACCAGGCGACGCTCTCGGGCACCTCGCAATGGTCCGATGAGACCAACTCCAACCCGGTGTCGGCGATCGGCGACGCGCTCGACGTTCCGGTGATGCGCCCGAACATCGCGGTCTTCGGCCAGGCCGCGTGGACCAAGACCCGCCGGCACCCGAAGCTGGTGCAGGCGATCAAGGGCACCGCGCAGGGCGCCGGCATGGTCTCCCGGATGGAGTTTGCAGACTTCTTCGAGCTGCAGGAAGTGCTGGTCGGCGCCGGCTTCGCGAACAGCGCCAAGAAGGGGCAGTCGGTGTCGCTGGCTCGGGTCTGGGGCAAGCACGCGGCGTTCCTGTATCGCGACCGCGCCGCGGGGCCGCAGGCCGGCGTCACCTTCGGCTTCACCGCCGAGGCGGGTGGCCGGGTCGCCGGCACCATCGACGCGCCGACGATCGGCCTGACCGGCTCGCAGCGGGTTCGCGCCGGCGAGCGGGTCAAGGAAGTGGTGTGCGCTACCGACCTGGGCTACTGGTTCCAGAACGCGGTCGCCTGATCCTTCCTGATCCTGATTGATCCTGATTGGCGCGGGCACCACGCCCGCGCCCTGCAGCCGCACCAAGCCATTTCACGAGGCAACCATGGCCAAGAAAACCTACACCGCGCTGACCACGATCAACCACGACGGCGAGCCCTACGCCGCCGGCGACCCGATCGAGCTGGACGACAAGACGCAGGCGCCGCAGCTGCTGGCGGTCGGCGCCATCGAAGAGCCGGCGCAGAAGTCGCGGCCGGCCTCCGGCGCGAAAGCCGAGTAGCCATGCCGTACGCCACCCGCACCGACCTCGAACAGCGCTACGCGCAGGACGTCGCCCAGCGCGAGACGGTGCTGCCGGTGCTCGGCGTCGACCACGCGCTGGCCGACGCCGACGCCGAGATCGACAGCTACCTGGGCGTGCGCTACAGCGTGCCAGTTTCGCCGGTGTCGGCCAGCATCCTGCGCATTGCCTGCGTGATCGCCCGCTACCGCCTGCTCGGCGACGCGGCAGGCGAGGCGGCGCGGCGCGACTACGAGGATGCGCGCGCTTACCTGCGCGACATCGCCGCCGGCCGTTCGCAGCTCGAAGGCGCCGCGGCGCTGGCCGTGTCGCCAACCGCGCGCACGGTCGAGTTCGAGACGCAGCCGCGCGTCTTTGCCCGCACCAGCAGCGTTGAATCATGATCGCCGCGATCATCGCCCGCCTGCTGGCCGAAGTGTCCGCGTTCAAGCTGGTCGCTGGCGCCGCCGGATTCCAGCGCGCCACCGAGAACAACCCGCCGGCGACGCCGGCCGCCTATGTCTTCACCGTCGACGAGGCGGGCGATACCGACACCGACCTGGACGATGGCGAGGGACAGCTGGTGCGCGTCACCCTGGCCATCGTGCTGGTCGTGCGCAATGTCGCCGACGCCACCGGCGAGGCCGCCGAGACCGATATGGACGCGCTGCGCGGCCAGGTCCGGGCGGCGCTGCTGGGCTGGAGCATCGACCCCGAGCACGAGTTGCTGGCCAGACGCCAGAGCACGCTGGCGGGTTTTCGTGACGGTCACATGTGGTGGCAGGAAACCTGGACCACCGCCTATTACGACGAGGGCGCGTGACGCCCACCCCTCAGCCGCCAACCACCTAACCTACAGGAGCAGCACGCATGCGCACTCTCACCTCTGGCACCATCTTCGCCATCGCCTCGACCTACGGCGCGTCGGTCACCATGTCGGCGCTGACCAACGCCGCCGAGGCGGTCGCCACGCTCGGCGCGTCGCACGGCGTCGTGGTTGGCGACTATCTGGAACTGACCTCGGGCTGGGGCCGGCTCAACGGGCGGATCGTGCGCGCCAAGACGGTGGCCACCAACGACGTGACGCTGGAAGGGATCAACACGGTGGCGACCGCGAATTTCCCGGCCGGCCAGGGCATCGGCTCGATCCGCCGCATCGCCGCGGCCACCGGCTGGACCAACCTCTCGCAGGTACGCGCCGACGGTATCAGCAGCTCGGGTGGCGAGCAGCAATTCATCGACCTCACCGAGGTGGACGACGAGGACAGCCGCGAGGCGCCGACGATCCGCTCGCCGCAGCGCCTGAACCTGATCACCCACGATGACATCACCCTGCCGTGGTACGCCACGGTACTCGCCGCCGACAATGCCAAGACCCCGGTGGGCCTCCTCATCACCTTCCGCAACGGCAGCAAGCTGGTCGCCAACGCCACCTGGTCAATCGCCCGCGTTCCCCAGATCGGCGGCAATGACGTGCTCAAGACGCCGATCTCGCTGGCCTTCTCGGCGCAGCCCGTGCGCTACGCGACCTAAGGGGCGGCGATGTTCAAGACCGTCAATCCGCCGGCGACGTTCACCGCCGAAGCCCGGATCACCATCCCCGGCGCCACCGACCCGGGCGTCTTCCAGGTCGAGTGGCGCTACCAGACCAAGGCCGGGATGCAGGCCTGGATCAAGGCGCGCGAGGGCGTCGATCACCTCGTGTCGCTGGGCGAGGTGATGGTCGGCTGGTCCGAGGTGCTCGACGCCGATGACCAGCCGCTGCCCTTCTCGCGCGAAGCGCTGGCCGGGATGCTCGATACCTACCCGGCGGCCGGCCGCGACCTGATCGGCGCCTACATCGGCGCGCTGTTCGAGTCCCGCCTGGGAAACTGACATCGGCGGCGCAGGCGCTGTGCCAGGCGCCGCTGGACGCCGGGCTGCTGGCGATGGGCTTCGAGCCCGGCGACTTCGACGACGGCGAGGGTTGCGAGGTGTGGCCCGAGCACTGGCAGGCGGTGGAGGTGTTCGCGGCCTTGCAGACGCAGTGGGCGGTGGGCGGCATGGGCGGGGTGATCGGCTTGCGCTACGAGGTGCTGCCGACAGTCTGCGATCTCCTTGGCGTTAAAAAGCGCCGGCGCCGCGAGCTGTTTGACGCGCTGCGGCTGATGGAGTCGGCGGCACTGGAGGTGCTCAACAAGCGCTCAGGTGGCTGAGCGGGCGCGGCGGCAAGTCGTTCTAGGGGCAGGGTATGGGTCAAGATAGCGAATTACGGGTGCGGGTGCGCCTCGACGGGGCGACGCAGACCACCGCCGACGCGCAGCGCATCCAGCAGGCTCTAAAGCGGGTCAACACCGAGGCCGCGGCCGGCGGCCAGGCCGCGGGTGGGGTCGCCAGGATATCCGACGAGGTCGGCGGCTTGTCGGCCAAGGTCGCCTCGATGGCCAGTATCGGCAAGAATCTGCTGATCGGCAGCGGTGTGATCGGCAGCGTTGCCGCGCTCGGCGCGGCGTACAAGGACGCTGCGCTACAGGCCGACAAGCTGAAGAACACCTACGCCTTTGCCTTCGGCTCGGCCGGCGCCGGCGCGGCCAATCTGGCTTATGTCAAGAGCACCGCCAATGCCTTGGGAACGGCGCTGCTGAGCACCGCGGACGCCTACGGCAAGCTCTCGGCCGCAGCCGTCGGCACCAACCTCGAAGGCGCCAAGACCCGGGGAATCTTCGAGGCCGTCAGCAAAGCCGGCACGGTGCTCGGGCTGTCGTCCGCCGAGACCGGCGGCGCGCTCACCGCCATTCAGCAGATCATGAGCAAGGGCACGGTGCAGGCCGAAGAGCTGCGTGGCCAGCTTGGCGAGCGTCTGCCCGGCGCGTTCCAGATCGCGGCGCGGGCGATGGGCGTATCGACGGCCGAGCTGGGCAAGATGCTCGAACAGGGCAAGGTCCTCTCCGACGACTTCCTGCCCAGGTTCGCCGTCGAGCTGGAGAAAACCTTCGGCGCTTCGGCCGAGCGCGCGGCGAACAGCTTCCAGGCGCAGCTCAACCGCCTGGAGAATGGCTGGCAGAGCTTCAAGCTGGCGCTGGCCGCGCCGGGGCCAGGTGGTGACACGCCGGGCATGATCGACGGCATCGCCGAGTCGCTGAGTACCGCGGCCGCCAACATGGAGCGCCTGACGCGCAACGGCGAGGGTTTCTGGAACACCCTCAAGCGGCTATCGATCGCCACCGCTTCGGTCGGCAAGGACATTGCGGCCTGGGCGGGTGGCACCGGCTCGGACAGCGGCAAAGGCGTGGTCCGCGACGACGGCTGGATCAATCGCAAGACCGCCGACATCGCCCGCCTGCGTGGCGAGGCCGAGAAAGAGCCGGGCATCCTCAAGGACCGCTTCAGCGCCTCCCATCAACTGAAGATCGCCGAGCAGGAACTCGCCGAGGCGATTGCCGCGCGCAACAATCGTGGTGCTACCGGCGAGATCAACCTGCGCGACAAGGAAGGCGCCCGCGAGGCCGCCAGGAAACACCTCGAAGGTCTTGCAAGCGATCGCCTGGCACTCTACGACGCCTTCAACAAGGAAGTGGCCACCCGCGACGCCAAGCTCAAGAAGTCGCTCGACCTGGCCGCTTTCGACAAGCAGTGGGCCGGCATGGCGGCCGAGAATCCGGCGCACTTCGCCGAGGCGCGCGCCAAGCTGGTGGCGAGCCTCGACGCGGCGATCGCCCGGGAGTCCGCCAGGGGCGGGAGCAGGGGCGCCGACCCCGACCGCCTGCGCGACGCCCGGCTGCGCGAGCTGCAGCAGCAGGCGACACAGGAGATGCACGAGCTAACCGCCGCCGACCGTCAGCGCAAGGCGATGGAGCGTGCGCAGGTAGCGATGGACCGCACCGTCGGGAATCTTGAGGACACCTACCAGCGGCAGCTGTCGATCTACGACGAGAAGCAGATGACCGCTCCGCAGCGCGAGTTGGCGGCGGCGCTGCGCAAGGTCGAGGAAGCGGCCGACGCGGCGCGCGAGGCGCTGTCACAGAAGGCGGCGACGCTGGAGGTCGACGACGTGCAGGCGCTGGAAGCCTACCGCGCGGCAATCGTCCGCGTCGGCGAGGCAGAGAGCCTACAGATCGACCAGGTCAAGCGGCAGCAGGCCGAGCAGGAACGCTTGAACGGCCTGTGGGAGACCGGCGCGTCGCGCGCGCTGACCCGCTACCTGGACAGCTCGCGGAGCGTCGCCGACCAGGTCGAGGAAGCGTTCACGCGCGGCTTTCAGGGGATGGAAGTGGCGCTGATGAGCTTCATCACCACCGGCAAGGCGAACTTTTCGGATCTGGCGAAATCATTCATCGCCGACATGGCGCGTATCGAGCTGAAGGTGTTGCTCTTCGGTAAAGATGCTGGCGGCGGGAGTAGTGGCGGCGGTGTTCTGGGAGGCCTGGCCGGGAAAGTTCTCGGGTGGCTCGGCGGTGGCGGCGGCTCCGGGCCGCTGCCTGGTTCGGTCGGCGCCGCCGGCGGTCTTCCGCTGCCCTCGTTCGCCAGCGGTGCGGTGTTCTCCGGCGCGGCAAGCCTGCACCGCTACGCCAACACCGTGCAGGATCGGCCGACGCCGTTCGCCTTCAACACCCTGCATCGCTTCGCCCAGGGTGGTGTGTTTGCCGAGGCTGGCCCGGAGGCGGTGATGCCGCTGACCCGCGACGCGCGCGGCCGGCTCGGCGTGCGCAGCGAGGGCGGAGCCGCAGTGAACATCACGGTCAATGTCTCGGGTGCTGGCGGCAACCTCGGCGAGGTGCGCCGGGCGGCTGGCCAGGGCGCGCGCGAGGCGCTGACGGCGCTCGACAGGGCACGCCGCTATGGCTGAGTTTCTCGAACAGCGGATCTCGGCGGCGATCGCCTACGGCTCGTCCTGGGCCGATGAGTACGATGTGCAGATCACCCGCACCGCTGGCGGCGGCGAGTACCGCAAGCTGGTCCATCCGTACCCGGTGCGCCGCTTCCGGCTGATCTACCGCGCCGACCGCGCCGACGTTGGCGCCAAGGTCAAGAATCTCTACGACCGCTGCTACGGCAAATTCTCGGGCTTTCGCGTCAAAGCGCTGGACGATTTTACGACCGCCGCGGATGGCCGCTCGGCGCCGACCAAGGACGACCAGACCCTGCTCTATGTGTCGAGCGGCGTCTATCAGTTGCGCAAGGAGTACGGCAAGGACCAGGCCGGTCTGGCGATCGGCCGGCCATTCAGGACCATCTTCAAGCCGGTGGCGGGCACCGTCGTGGTGGCCAAGAACGGCGTGCTGCTCAGCTCGGGCGTGAGCGTCGACACCACCACCGGCCGGGTGACGATCTCGCCGGCGCCGAGCTACCCGGCCGACGTGATCACCGGCGGCTGTCAGTTCGACATCCCGGTGCGCTTCGACACCACCGTCGACGTCGACCAGCTGGCGCCGAATCATCGCCAGCTGAACAACGTCGAACTGGTCGAGCTGCTCGCGCCATGAAATCGGTCGTCGCCGACTACCGCTATCGCGTGCTGTGCTGTCGCATCGTGCCGGTCAGCGGCGCGACGATCCGGCTCACCGACTACCCGCGCGACCTGACGATGAGCAACGGCCAGGTCTACCTGAGCACCTCGGGCTACGAATTCACCGGCTATTCGGCCGGCGACGCCTTCGCCCCGGCGAGCATCGATCTCGAAGGCATCGCCGGCGCCGCCGGGATCAGCCGCGCGGCGCTCGGCAGCGGATTATTCGACGGCGCCCGCGTCTATGGCTTCGCCACTACCTGGACCAGCCCGGTCGAGGACGAAGAGCCGGTTTCCGCGGGGCTGTTCGGCGCGACGACCTTGCGCGACGACCGCTACCAGATCGACGGGCTATCGCTGGTCGATGTCCTCGGGCAGACCGTCGGCCAGACGTTCACCGCGCAATGCCCGAAGGTCTTCCTGTCGCAAACCTACGGTGGCTGCATGGTTCCGGTCGCCGCCAACACCGTGACCGGCACGCTGACCGGCGTGGTCAGCGCGTCGCGCTTCCAGGACACCGCGCGCGGCGAGGCCGACGACGTCTTCGCGGCCGGCACGATCAAGTTCACGAGCGGCGCCAACGTTGGCCAGAAGCCACTGGAGGTCAAGATTTACCTGGCCAACGGCACTATCGAGGTCTTTGAAGCCTTCTACTATCTGCCTGTGGCCGGCGATGCCTACACCATGACACGCGGCTGCCGCAAACGGATGAGTGATTGCCAGTGGCGCTGGAATGGCACCGCCAACTTCAGCAACATCGCCAACTTCGGAGGCTTTCCGTACATTCCGGCCGGCAGTGTCTATGCCCAGGCGGGGACCGGCGGATGACCGCCGACCAGATCGTCGCCGCGGCCCGCGCCTGCCTGGGGACGCCGTTTCGCCACCAGGGGCGCCAGCCGGGCGCCAATGGCGGCATCGATTGCGCCGGCCTGGTGGTCCACGTCGCCGGCGCGCTCGGCTGCAGCTATCTCGACCAGGAAGGCTACGGGACGCTGCCGGCCAACGGCCTGCTGGAAGCGGCGCTCGACGCGCAGCCCTGCCTGGAGCGGGTTTTCGATATCGACGCCAAACAACCCGGCGACGTGCTGCTGATGCGCTTCAATGGCGATCCGCAGCACGTGGCGATCCTCGCCGGCGAGACCTTGATCCACGCCTGGGAAGCGCCCGGCCTGTGCTGCGAGCACAACATCGACGCCACCTGGTTGGCTCGCATCGTCCGTGTCTATCGATTCGTCGGGGTAGTCTGAGATGAGCAGCGCAGGGCAGATCCTCGGTGGTATCGCCGGCGGCATCATCGGCTTCCCCTCCGGCAACCTGTTCTCGGCGCCCAGATCGGCATGTCACTCGGTGGCTTGGTCGATCCGCCGAAGGGGCCGACGGCGGTCGGCCCGCGCCTCGACGACCTGACCGTTCAGAGCAGCACCTACGGCGCGCCGATTCCGCGTATCTACGGCACGGTGACGGTGGTCGGCAATGTGATCTGGCTGGAAAACAACCGGCTCAAGGAAACTGTTACCAAGAAGAAGTCTGGCGGCAAGGGCAGCGGCAGCAAGACGACCACCAAGACCTACAGCTATAGCGCCACCTTCGCCGTCGCGCTCTGCAAAGGGCCGATTGTCGGCATCAGGCGACTGTGGATCAGGAGCGATCTGGTCTACGACGCCGGCTCCAACGACCCGAACACAATCGCCGCCAGCAACCAGTCGGCCGCCGGCTGGACGCTGTACAAAGGGACGGACACCCAGGCCGCCGATCCGCGCATGCAGGCGACGCTGGGCGTTGCCAACACGCCGGCCTGGCGTGGGCTGGCCTATTTGGTGTTCCAGGATCTGGCGCTGGCGAAGTACGCGAACAGCTTGATGGGGGCGCAGATCAAGGTGGAGGTGATGACCCTCGGCGCGACCTACACCTATCCTTACACGACGTTCACGCAACCCAACCAGAACTGGCGCCGACCAGCGTGGGATGGCACCGTCTTCTGCACGGTCGCCTACTTCGCCCATCTTGCCGCCACGTCGAGCGACGGGCTGACCTGGTCGACCTACAGCATTCCGAACGGCAACTCTGCAGCGTATCAGGGGTGTGCATCGGATGGCGCAGGGGTATTGCTGGCCTACGGTACGGGTGTGTCGACAAACATGTGGCGGTCGGTCGATCATGGGCAGACATGGAGTGCCTGTACGCTTCCCGGATTCAACGGATACGTCACCCAAGTTGAGTGGAACGGAAACTATTTTCTGGCGATCACTGACACTGGCCCGTTCTTTAAGTCGCCCACTGGGGTGACGTGGACCGCTGAAACTGCACCGGCGTCTGGCAGTTTCAGCCGGTCGTTAACTTGGCATCCAGGTTCGTCCAAATGGTACGTCTGTACGCAATTCGGCGCCGACCCAGTGATCTACTCGTCAGCGACGGGCGGCGCAGGCACGTGGTCGATCGTCTACACACTGACCGGAGACCTGAGCAATTTTGACCAAGCCTGTGTTCACAACGGGCGCATTTTGTACATTGGCATCGGCACCGTCAGCAGCTATGGGCCATGCATGGTGTGGTCGGACGATGGGGTGACATGGACGAAGTCTGGCGTACCCATGCGTCAGTATTACATCCTGTCTGATGGCACCATGTGCTGGGTCGGCGACTCAAACGGGGCGATGTACTACAGCCCTGACGGCGTAACCAACTGGACAAGTTGGACGGGGCCATCGCAAGCCATCAATCACATGGGTGTCTATGCAAACAGTTACATCGTCTGCCTTGGGAGCAGTGGAACTGCTGGATACCGGATCAGTCGTTCCTACGTCGCGCCGATCGCGCCAACACTAGGATCGGTTGTCTCTGCCGAGTGTCTGCAATCCGGGCTCCTCTCAGCCGGTGACATCGATGTCAGCGCTCTCACATCATTGGTGCGGGGCTACCGCATCGGCAGCGTCGGGACGCTGCGCAGCGCGCTGGAGCCGCTGCAGGCGTCCTGGCCGTTTGACGTGGTCCAGCGCGGCTACAAGCTGACCTTCAAGCCGCGCGGCGGCGCCTCGGTGGCGACCATCGCCGCCGGCGACTTCGATGCCCGTGGCGCCAGCCAGGAACCCGGCGTGCAGATCACGCAAGCACGCGAGGTCGACAGCCAATTGCCCCGGCGGCTGACCGTCCGATACCTGGATAGCGCCCGCGAGTATGACGCCGGCAGCCAGTACGCCGAGCGCCTGTCGTCGTCGACGATCCGCGAGACCGTCGTCGACCTGCCGATCGTTCTCGACGCCGCCGAAGCAGCTGGCAAGGCCGAGGTGCTGCTCTACGCGGCGTGGCTGGCGCGATTGCAGATCAGCTTCAACCTGCCGGCCACCTACCTGCATCTGGAGCCGGCCGATGTGGTGACGCTTCCGACACCGGAAGGTTCGATCACCGTTCGTCTGACGACCGTCAATTACACCAGCGATAACCGCGTCGAGTGCCGTGCGACGCTGGAGCGCGCCGCTGTCTATACGCCTGCCGCACTTGGCGTGGTGCCCAGCACTACCGGCCCGACGACGCTGACGCCGCTTGGTCCGTCGACCTACGCGCTGCTCGACCTGCCGCGCCTGGGCAGTTCGCAGGATGGCGTGGGCTTCCCGGTGGCCATGTGCGGCGCCGATTCGGCGTGGCCCGGCGGCGCCCTGATGCGCTCGGCCGACGCCGGCGCGACCTGGGACCAGCCGCTCGACTTCGCTCCCCCAGGGGCAACGATAGGCGTCGCGACGACCACGATCGGCGTCGTCGAGTCGCGGCTGATCGACGCCGCCAGCCGGCTGACCGTTACCCTCACCAGCGGCACGCTATCCGACGTCAGCGAATTGGCCATGCTCGCCGGCGCCAACCATTTTGCCTATGGGGCCGCAGGCCGCTGGGAGATCATCGCCGCCCGCAGCTGCACGCTGCAGAGCGGCTCAACCTACGTCCTGAGCAACCTGCTGCGCGGTCGCTTTGGCAGCGAGTGGGCGATGGGCCTGCACGCCACCAGTGACGTCGTCGTCCTGCTCGACTCGGCCGACTTGCTGGTCCTGCCCCTGACCAACGCCGACATCGGCGCGGCCAGGCTGTTCCGCGCGATCACCAGCGGCCGCGACTTTAGTACCGACAGCGACCGCGCCATGACCTACGCCGCGGTCAACCTCAAGCCCCTGTCGCCGGTCCTGCTCAACGGCTCCCGCGATCCAGGCACGGCCGACTGGTCGCTGACCTGGACTCGGCGAACGCGCAAGGGCGGCGAGTGGCTCGACGGCGTGGACGCCGAGCTGGGTGAGGCTGCCGAGACCTACGATATCGAGGTCTACGCCGATGGCAGCTACGCCACGCTCAAGCGCACGATCACCGCCAGCAGCCCGTCGTGCGCGTACTCCAGCGGCGACCAGGTGACCGACTTCGGCACCAACCAATCCACCCTGTACCTCAAGGTGTACCAGCGATCGGCCACCGTCGGCCGCGGCTACCCCCTGACCACGGCAATCACGAGGTAAGTCATGTCACACAGCGCCACGCTTCTCGACCTTCTCACCCAGGCGCAAGCCAGCAAGGAGATCACCGCCAACGCCCTGCTCGACGCGGCATCGCCAGCCACGATCTTCGGCCGGCGGGCTTCCACCTGCGCCGGTCTCACCTGGGGATACTACGGCGGCACGATGCTGGTCGACGGTGCCCTGACGGCGATCGCCAACGGCACGCTCACACTCACTGCCAGCCAGACCAACTACGTGCAGGCCACGCGTGCGGGCGTCGTCTCGTCCAACACCACCGGCTACTCGGCCGGCCAGATTCCGCTCTACACCGTCGTCACCGGCGCCAGCTCGGTGACCAGCTACACCGACCAACGCGCCTGGGTAGAACCGCGCCATCTGACCAGCCGGGCGGCCATCACAGTAACCACCGCCGACGTCACCCTCAGCGCCGCCGAAGCCCGCTGCCGATACCTGACCATCAGCGGCACGCTGACCGGCAACCGCGCCGTGATTGTCCCCAACGATTGGGAAGGGATCGTGTTCTGCAACAACAGCGGTGCCTTCACCACGACGGTCAAAACAGGGTCAGGTACAGGGGTCGTCGTAGCCCAGGCCAAGCGCGCAAGCCTGCTCGCCGACGGAGTAAATGTGGTCCGCCTCACCGCCGACGTTTAACGCGATAGGGTCAGGCTCCGTGGGCATCAGGTATTCAGCCGGGGCCGACGTATCGAACGCATGGCGCCCGCGCCAACCGTGAGGGAGATGACAATTTAGGCGTGCGGGGTGCCCGCGCGCAGTTCTTGATACGGCATCAAAGAAAGGGGCGACCGGCCCGGTGCGTCAACACCAGACCGGCCACCTGATCCCGCAGAGAGCATCTGCGAGCCTCGGCCAAGGCCCCCCCACCACGCGCGTGGCGGCCGGAGTCTAGCCTGTTTTAACGCGTCGCGAAAGGCTCCAGATGCATGCAAATCCAATCATCCCCTGGCTGGGCGGTAAGCGCCGACTGGCCGCCAAGCTGTTCCCGTTGTTCCCGCCGCACGAGTGCTACGTCGAGGTGTTTTGCGGCGGCGGGGCGATGTACTTCTTGCGCCCGAATCCAGCGCCTGTGGAAGTCCTGAATGACATCAACGGCGAGCTGGTGAACCTGTACCGAGTGGTCCAGAATCATCTGGACGAATTCGTTCGGCAATTCCGCTGGGCACTGTCTTCTCGGCAGATGTTCAAGTGGGCGCAGGCGTCCGCGCCGGCCAGCCTGACGGACATTCAGCGGGCGGCTCGGTTCTTCTACCTGCAGCAGCACGCGTTCGGAGCCCGCATCAGCGGCCAAACCTTCGGCACGGCAACCACGGCGCCAACCATCAATCTGCTACGAGTCGAAGAAAAACTATCGGCCGCTCACCTCTGGCTGGCCGGCGGCACGACGGTTGAGAACCTGCCGTGGGAAGAGTGCATCAAGCGCTACGATCGCCCCCATACGTTCTTCTACCTGGACCCGCCCTACTGGCAAGCCGAGGGCTACGGCGTACCTTTCGACTGGTCGCAATACGAAAGGCTCTCGTCCACCATGCGCTCCTGCAAAGGCAAGGTGATGCTGTCGATCAATGCGCATCCCGACATCCGCAGTTGCTTTGCCGGGCTGGCGGCTCGCGAGCTGTCCATCAAATACTCCGTTGGCGCGAACAATGGCAAGCCCAAGCAGACGGTCGAACTGGTGATCATGAACTACGACATTGAGACCGAAAGTGGCTCTGCGTAGAGGCTCTCGCTTGGGGTGGATTTCTGTGGGGTGTTGCAGCCTGCCAGAGCGATCCGCATGGACGCCTGTAAAGGCAAGAAATCGACCGAATTATCCCGGATTCTTGTGCCAAGTATCGGCACAATTCTGTGCCAAGTATCGGCGCGCTTTACACGGTGCACAAGGACGGCAGCAAGCTCTACGTGGAATTGAGCTTCGGACTGGTGAGGGACGGCAGCGGTACCGTTGTCGGGTCGCTGGCTATCGGCCGCGACTGCACCGCCCGCCATCTCAAGGCGGTTGCTCAGTCTTCGCAGCCTTCCAGTTCCTGCGCAAAACAAGCCGAGTGACCGGAT
>ERZ761596.138-NODE-138-length-14400-cov-5.795678_pt1 | contig 14400 bp, 16 predicted proteins | sample MGYA00512166_ERZ761596 | MGnify/ENA primary metagenome ERZ761596 (study PRJEB28899, sample SAMN03785556) | bioreactor sludge metagenome | biome: EBPR Sludge; feature: EBPR Bioreactor; material: 0.22µm filtered reactor supernatant | place: Saint Lucia: Queensland...
GGCACCCCCGCCCCCGGTTGTGCCCCCGCCCCCCAAGAGTCCAATTAAGGCATGGCTCTCGGAGGCCGTGACGCCCCTGCCAGCCACGGTGGCCAAATCGCAAGAGTCAGAGGCGTCGCTCATGGATGATCTCGACGACTTCCTCGCTAGCCTGTAAGCGCGTTCCGGGTAGTCGTAGGCCCACCACCTGGAACTCCCGATGGCTCACTGGTCAGACCGCTACGAGGGATTCAACCTCGCCGATGAGATCGCCGAAGCCGATATGGCCGAGGAGGAGATCGAAGCCGCCTGCAAACGCGCAGCGACCCTCCTGCGCCTCACAGGCGACAAGGCCATCCTCGAGTACCTGACCGCGGCCCTTGATGAGGTGGAGCGACTGCGTACACCCACACGAGGCTTCTGATGTCCATCTGGTCCGACTATCGTTACGCGGGGCTCTCTCATCGCGAGGAGCAGGAAGCCCAAGAGGCCGACCATGCCTTCGAGGAGGCCACCATGAAGCGGGCCGTGGCCATCCTCGGCCTGCCACCGGACACGGAGTTCCTCTACTTCCTGACCGCGGCCCTTGATGAGGTGGAGCGACTGCGCCCCATCAACCCGTCATGCTAGGATACAAGCTCCTGACGGCCGAGGGTCGATCCATCACCATTGAACATGGTGGCACCTACTACGACCTCACGGGGGAGTGGCAGAAGCTGCCAGAACGAGGCACCCGTGTTGGCCTCACCGTGCCCGCCATTCTTCGCGGTGGCCTTGGCCCCTTGCTCGCTGAGATGGAGTATCAGGACGTGGTTCCTGGTGGTCACAACGCGCTCCCTCTAGTCCGCAAGGTGCGCATCACCCGGACAGCCACCGTCGACCGCTGGATGCTCGTCCGTGCGGTTCTACGCGCTGCACGGGATGCCTCCATCGCGTCCAAGGATCCCCGCATCGAAGCCGCCATCGAGGCTGCTACCTTCTGCGAGCAGGAGCGCACGTGGGAGTCGGCCGACCGGGCCATCCATGCATCGTTCGCCGTGCGGGGCACGAGCAGGCTGGAGCCCGGGCGCATCGCAGGGGTGGCGGCCGGGATGGCGGCGCTGGCTGCAACCCGGTGGCACGAGATTGCAGGCCACCCCCTTCTGAGCCTCGGTTGCAAGTCACTCAACGACGACGCACCTATCGAGACGCCCCGGGACATCCGCTACTTGCGTCTGGAAGCCTGGTCTCCGTCGCCAGAAGCAGGTTCAGGGTTGTAGGGGTCGGGCGTAGTCCTCCTACAACCCTCGATGGACTACACATGGACATCACCTGGACACCCAACAAGTATGGGATGCTCGCCTGCGAGATCGAGGCCGATGACGGCATCTGGCAGGTCGCCATCTCGGACTGGGGCCCCGTCTCGACGGTGATCATCAGCACGCCCACGCAGGGCGAGCATGTCGCCATGAGCCCCAAGGGGTTCGTGGCCTTGTGCAAGGCCAACTGGTACATGCGGGAGATCATCCCGCTCACCATCCCGATGGGGGTCATCCAGGCCGGGTTGGCTGCCCTGGAAATGATCAAGAGCGGGGCGGTTCAGCCTCTCCATGAGCCCGCGTAGACTCGCGACCACCAAAAGGACACACCATGAACACCCCCTGGCAAACCGAAGGGAATGGCATCAAGAACTTCGAGTGCGACGGCTGGACCGTCACGGTCTGGCCCGAAGGCTACCGCACCCCCCAGCCGGTGGAGGTGCAGGCCCCCAGGCACACGGTCATCGTAGAGTCCGAGCCGGACGCCCTGATCGTCACGAGCAGCGTGCCCACGGGGGCCTACCAGGCCATCAACATCCCGTGGCCCATCGTCGAAGCCATCATGGAAGCTCGCTTCATCGTGGCTGGCCGCACCCTCTGAGACAACACAAGGACACCACCATGATCACGACTCCCTGGACCATCAACGCCAGCCAAGCCACCTTCGAGTGCGACGGCTGGACCGTCACCATCCTCAACTTCCCGCACCCCAAGCTGGCCCACGTCAATGTCCTCGGCGCCGTGGCCGCGTCCATCACGCCCGAGCAGGGCGTGAACGGGCAGATCGCCCTCCTGAAGGACCTGAGCCCCACTCCGATGCCCCCGGCCGTCGAGCAAGCCATCCGCGAGGGCCACGCGTTGGTGCGGAACCAGGACAAGGACATCAACGAGGTCATCGCCAATCTCCAGGTCATCATCGACGCGGACAACACGGGCCAGGACATCCCCCGGCACATCGACGTGGCCGCCGTGCTCGAGTCGGCCATCGCGACCATCAACCGGCTTCGTGGTGGGCGGCAGGCATGAACCAGGACGAGACCAACGGCTACATCCGATCCATGGTGGACCAGGTGCGCGCCCTCAACGCCCAAGTGCGTCCGCTGCATGGCCGTGGCCTCTCCGATGCGGCACGGGCCAAACTCGGCGATGTCGGCAACGCCATCAGCGCCCTCTCGGCCAGCCTCGACGAGCTTCTGGCGTTGAACCAGGGGGCGCCCACCGCCACCGTGGCCGCCCGAGTCACCACCATCGCAGACGTGCAAGACCGCATCAACCACTCAACGTCAGGTGATACCGTGCTCTGGAGTCATGAGCGGACGACTGCGCTGGAGGCCGAGACGAGACGTTACGTGGATGCAATGGGCGGCGGTATCTACGAAGAGAAGACCGGCGACCTCGCCGTCTCGTGGTGATGTCAATGCGTAGCGACCTCTACAACGTCATCCTCAGCCGCATCGAGCGAGGGGAGACCGTCATCATCTACGCGGCAGAGCGCCCGAAGGTCGATCAGGAGTTCGAGGACTCGCTACGCGAGATCGCCGTCGCCTACGGCTACGAAATCCTCGTCAACCACCAATACGATCTCGTGGTTCAGCAGGCACCCGAAGTCGTGTAGGTGTTGTCAGACCGTCCTAGGAGAATCCCCCATGGCCGACACCACTCTGTTCTCCGACGATATCGGTGTGCGAGTCACCACGTCTCTCGTCACCGTGCCCGGGCGCACCTACGCCATGGATGACATCACCTCCGTCGACGTGCAGTCGGGCCGCACTCCAAATCGTCGCGCCATCTTCCTCTTGATTGGGGCCATCGGGTTTACGGTGGCCCTATTGCTTGCCATTCCCGTAGTGTACGCGGGGGTGTTCACGGGGGAGGAGCCGCTTGACTTCGTCATGGTCTTCACTCACGTCCTTTGGTTCATCATCGGTGTCTTGACTGCGGACACGCAGCGTATGAAGGCCCGAAGGTCCACGTACACCGTCATGATCAACGGGGAGTCCGTCCTGGTCACGCCGGACATCACCCTGGCATACTGGCTTGAGGATGCCATCTGGCAGGCAAAGGTACTGCGCGGCCCCACCAACAAGCCGGAGACGACATGATCGACACCGCCCTGCCCGCCACCATCACGTCTGAGACGATCACTGTGGGGGGCAACGTGTATGCCTTGGACTCCATCACCGGGGTGACCGTGCGTGCGAAGCCGTGGTGGTACGTCATTGGGTTCACCTCGGCAGGGTTCGCGCACGGGTCGGCATTGATCAACACGATATGGATGGTGACCCGGCCTTACCCGCCCAACCTCGCTATCCTCATCGCACAGATCGTAGTGGGCCTCGTGGCCCTAGTGGTGATCGTCGAGATGGTCCGGCGCATGCCAACGATGCAATACCCCCTCGATGTCGTGATCAACACGCCTCGTGGCGAGCGGGTCATTCTCACCACGTTCAAAGGGAGCTTCGCCTACAGGCTTGAGGATGCCATCTGGCAGGCAAAGGCGACGCGGGCCCTCCGATGAATGACCTGTACACCCACGAAATCGGCGTCCGCGTCACGCCCGACACCATCTCCGTGCCGGGGCAGACCTACGCCTTGAGCGACATCGCCGGGGTGCGTGTCAACGTGCGACAGCCCGGCTTCGGATTCTCGGTTCTCATGGCCTTGGGGCTCTTTGCCGTTGCGGGCGTGAACGCGGGCTGGATGCTCTGGCAGAGCTTGACCGGCGTGGAGGTTGTCCTCACCGTGTTCGCCGTGCAGACCATCGTGGCGATTGCGTCGCTTGTGTCCATCGCCCTCCTCATGGAGGGCCTGCGCACGTTGCCTGTCGTCTATGACCTGGTATTGGACACACGATCGAGCGGGGGCAAGGTGGCCTTCACGTCGTCTGATCGTGAAATCCCCATTGGCATCGCGACCGCCTACTACCAGGCCAAGATGATCAGGACGGGTCGCTAAGGGTTTTGCGTTACGCGCGGGACTACTGCGAATCCTCGTCCACTGGTATCGCGGCAGCCTTGCCGTGATGGCACTCGTCGACCACGATGCGGTCGTGCCAGCGAATCCTCTTCTTCCGGCCTAGCTGCGGGTGGTCGAGGATCCGCTCAGGCCGCTTGGTGAGGATCATGGTGCCAGCAAATCCTCTTCTTCCGGCCTAGCTGCGGGTCTCGCCCCTCGGCTGACGGGCTGATAGGGGGGCGAGGTGCCAGCGAATCCTCAATCCCCGGCCTAGCTGCGGGTGGGGGCAATCCTGCGTTCGGGTCTGTCCGTGCTACCGTGCCAGCGAATCCTCTTCTTCCGGCCTAGCTGCGGGCCGGGCTACGGTGGAGGGTGGGTGATTGCCTCTACACGGTGCCAGCGAATCCTCTTCTTCCGGCCTAGCTGCGGGTACGTGAGTCACAACGGGGGGCACGGCCTGGGAGCTACTGGTGCCAGCGAATCCTCTTCTTCCGGCCTAGCTGCGGGCCCGTCCGCGTCACATCGGGATACAGATCCCTGGCCGTGTGCCAGCGAATCCTCTTCTTCCGGCCTAGCTGCGGGGGCTACCTCACGTCCAGCGCCCTCATTGATCTGTACCTGTGCCAGCGAATCCTCTTCTTCCGGCCTAGCTGCGGGGGTCGCCTTGCGGTCGGCGAGCAGCTGCTTCACCACCTCCGGTGCCAGCGAATCCTCTTCTTCCGGCCTAGCTGCGGGTTTCGACGATCTCTGCCCCGACTACATCGCTGACAAGTGCCAGCGAATCCTCTTCTTCCGGCCTAGCTGCGGGACGGGTGTAGTGGAGCCCTGGAGCTGGCCGAGGAGGCCCGGGTGCCAGCGAATCCTCTTCTTCCGGCCTAGCTGCGGGTACCTCACGTCCAGCGCCCTCATTGATCTGTATTTGTGCCAGCGAATCCTCTTCTTCCGGCCTAGCTGCGGGGTGGACTCAATGATGAGCTGACCCGCGCCGACCGATGCCTGTGCCAGCGAATCCTCTTCTTCCGGCCTAGCTGCGGGATCACAGACAAACAGGGGAAGCGGATCCCCTTCGCCCTGTGCCAGCGAATCCTCTTCTTCCGGCCTAGCTGCGGGACACACTGCGCAGTCGCATTGCCCTGGACCACGTACTGTGCCAGCGAATCCTCTTCTTCCGGCCTAGCTGCGGGGGCCGGAACTGCCGTAGTTGAACTAGAGGCTCTGGCCGAGTGCCAGCGAATCCTCTTCTTCCGGCCTAGCTGCGGGGGCTATTCGCCACGGGTGGCCTGGTAGGCCCATCGTGGCGAGGGTTTGCGAGACCCCCTTCGACCACCCTCATTATCGGGCCATCCCAACCCCCCGAAGGGGGCTATGGTTTGGCGAATAATGTAGGTTCGACCCACTCCGCGAGCGGGTAGGGGGGTTTGCTAGGAGCGTGGCCGCTCGCAGCCAGCTATAGGTAGATGAGAGAGATCGCTGTCGGGAGATGCCCACCTTGACGAGTCCCCTTGATCCTCGGATTAGGGGCGGGGTGGGCGAGGCACTTCATCCCAACAAGGGTCGCTGTATGGCGACCCCGTGCCCCCCTCTACCCGAAGTCATCGCAGCGTGATCTGCAGCCCGTTCAGCAGGTGCGTCCTCCGTGTAGAGAGGCGCATGAAGAAGCCCACCACCACCACCACCACCCGTCAAGTGACCTACCTCCCTCGTCTAGAGGAGGGCCAGCTTGATCTCATCGTGCGCACGCACGTCGTCTACAACCTAATGCTCGCGCACTACTGCCGCGAAGTCCGTCGTGTCCGCCTACACGCGCGGACCACGACGGATCGTGTCGCGGGGTCTGCGATGGAGGCTCTCTTCACCAGCATCCTGTCTGGAGAGGACCCCTCACAGGTGGCGCGCGGCTTCTTCGGGCCGCTTACGGATCCCTCCTCCAAAGGCAAGGGCCTGAAGGATGACGCGGAGGGTACCGCCGCCATGTACGAGGCGCTCGAAGCCGACCCCACCACCATCATGAAGAAGGATGTCCGCCAAGGTGTCGGCATGATGGGCCGACGCCCTGCGTGGGCAAAGCGTCTGCTAGATGGTGCCCCCCTCGACAAGGACATCCAGGAACTATGTAGCAAGTGGGTTGCGGATAAACTCGCCGAGATGCAGGGTGGCTATGTCTCCACCTTGAAGAGTGCTGGCTGGCTGACACAGGAGCACGCGGGGCGTATCCGGACTTTCACCGAGTCGTCCGGCCTCATGGAGGGCGGCCTCAAAGACATGGAGCGGTATGCCTTCTGCCAGGCGCTCGCCATCCTCGCCCCCCACTACAAGAAGCGTGTCGAGCGCGCAGCAGCCCGCATCCAGCAGGCCATCGATGTCGACCACCGGTTTGCCGAGCACATGAAGGCATCGTGGTGGGGCCAAGTGGAAGCCTACGAGGTCAAGCGCAACGCCGCCATCGAGCGAGACTCTGGTCACACCCCCAAGGAGCCCTACAAGGTCGGTCGGGGAACGGAACTGCGTGGCTGGTACAAGGTGCGCGCCCTCTGGCTGGGACGTCGCTGGGACGGCGCCATGCATCCATCGCAGGATGAACTCCGCTCCATCTTCTACGCCTTCCGCGACGAAAACCCCGAAGACTGCGGTGACCACGCGCTGTTCGAGTGGCTCTCGGAGCCTTCGCAGTGGCTTCTGTGGGACGGTGGGCATGTGGAGCCCGAGAAGCGGGGCAAGCGGGCCGACGACCTCATCGGGCACAAGGCCAAGTACAACCGGGACAGCGTCCCGATGAAGAACGTGGCCCTCACGATCCCCGACCCCGTGGCCCACCCCAAGCCTGTGAACTTCGGCCGATCCGCTGCCGGTGACGGCATGGTTGACCCCGTCGCCAAGACCGCGAAGCTCCGCTTGGTCTCTGCGACAGGCCGCGACAAGCCCTACATCGCCCTCTACGACAACCACCGGGTCTCCGTCGTGGACGGCCAGGTGCTGCTGCTGGACGGGTCGGGACGACGAGGTACGGGCCTGCCTGCCACCATGAAGGGCGTCGGTCTGCGGCTCAACCGCGCACACCTCCGCACGGTGCCGAACCGGGCTCTTTACAGCGAGCAGTACCCCACGGCCGAACGGTACGAGGAGATGGTGCGGTCGCTCACTGAGCACCTTCGCAAGGTCGAGCACCCCGTCTACTTCACGGTCGCCCTCGAGCTGCCCGTGCCCGCCCTCCGTGCTCCGTCCAGGAAGACGGAAGCCAAGTTCCCGATGAAGTCCTCCTGTCCGGCGTTCCTTCTGCGAGCGACGGTCCCTTCGCAGGTGGGCCTGCGTGTGCTAGGCGTGGATCTCGGCATGCGGCAGTCGGCCACGGTCGCCAGCGGCGTGCTGGTCGATTCCAAGCCCACGGGCCTTTCGCGCCGCATCGGTGAGAACCTCTGGCTCAAGATCGAGAGCGTGAAGGTGCTTCAGCTCCCCGAAGACCACGGATCGCCCATCTTGGCGGGAGCGACGGACCAGGACGGCAAGCCCATCAGCATCGTGCGGAACGCGAGCAACATCCTCTATAAGGCTGGTCGCCTCATCAGCTACCAGAACCGGGTCGCCAAGGAGCTTGACGGTGCCTTCGGGGGTCGTGCGCAATCAAGCAAGGTGCTGAACCCCGAGATCCCCCTCAAGCTCGCTGAAGAGCTTGGCCTCGCCTCTCATGCCGAAGGTGTCCGCGCCGTCATCGGCGACCCCGCGAAGGTACATGCGGCATGGGATGCCCTCGCCATCGCCGCCCGTGACCTGGTGCTCCAGAGCCTTCCCCCGAGCAAGCAGGCGGGGGCTGGCGGCCTGTCATTCGACCACATGATCCTGCTGGAGAACTTCCTGCGCTTCGAGCGGAAGTTCGCGACTCGGGGCCGCAAGGTCGAGAAGCGGAAGTTTGAGGGCACCTTCCATCCCCGTCTCCGCACCCGGATCAACCGCATGCGCGAAGATCGGGTCAAGAAGGTAGCCGCCTCCCTGATTGCCGAGGCGATTCGGGTCAAGGCTGACGTGATCGCCGTGGAGGATCTGAACCGCTACAAGATGAAGTGGGAACGCCCCAAGCGTGAGAACGGCAAGCTCGCGCAGTGGTCGCATCGCGCGGTGCTCGACAAGCTCGTGCTGGCGGCGGAGATCCGTGGGATCTCGGTGGCGACGACCTACGCCAATTACGCGAACCAGATGTCGGCCATCACGGGCGCCCCTGGCATTCGTGTCGGCCGGTATCAGGACTGGTGGGCCGGACGATCCGGGTGGATGAAGCAGGCACCGAACTTCCCGAACGTCGTGCCCGGCCAGCTCGTGCCCGACTTCAGCGGCCCGATGCTCGTGACCGTGGATGCGGCGGTGGGGGCCTCTACGGAGGTGGTTGCTCCCAAGGTAGTCCGCAAGAACGCGGCCATCATGGCGGCCGTCCGGTATTTCACCTACGACGAGTGCCCTGCCCGCCTCATTCTCATGCCTCACAAGGATGGGTTCAAGGTGGTCACCGTGGTCCCTGCATGGCACGGGATGCTGTTTGCGAAGCAGGGGGACACCTACGTCCCTACGGGCAAGCGCGTGAATCTCGACGCGTCAGGAGACGATGATGTCGAGGTGGACTCTGAGTCGTCCACAACGGTCGCCATTATCCGTGACCTGACCGGAACGGTGCGAGACGGTGCCTGGATGGAAACCAAGCCATTCTGGGAGGCTGTCGCGGCCATCGTGACCAGCAAGCTGCAGGCCACGGGCGCCATCGGTGACCTCCTCAACGAGCTTGAGCGCGGTGCTGCGTGAAGCCGCCTGCGCTTTACCTCCACCAGGCGAAGTTTGTGGGGACGCTGTGTCGCCTCCTGGCAGACGGCCACCAGCGGGTTCTGCTCCAAGGCCCGACTGGGAGTGGCAAGAGCACGGTCACCGTGTTTGCGCTCTCCAAGCTATTGGGGTCGCGCGACTTCACGCAGGCCGTCATTGCCGTGCCGCAAGAACAGATCAAGGCCAGCTTCATGACCGTGAAAGGACGGTTCTTGAACCCGCTGGATGCATACAAGTCCGAAGGCACGGTCACGTTCGGCCGCAGGGTGATCGGGGACTACGAAGACGATGGCGTGCCCGTCAACTTCTTTCGACGCGACAAGGGTCTGCAAAAGACCAACCAGCTCGCTATCCACCTCGTCTCAAAGAGCCAGAAGACCGAGCTAGTGTACGTGACGACGCACGCGGCCTTGCGCGAATCGGCTGGCACAATCGACATGCTCCCACCAGACGGCTTGCGCGGGAAGATCCTCGTGTTGGACGAGGCCCACTACGCGAGTGTGTACGATGTTGAGTCGGACGCCCTGCAGACACGGACAGGGGAGTTCGTCGACAAGTGGGTGAGCAAGGGCGGGGTGGTCATCTACCTGACTGCGACTCCGTTCCGCACAGACCTCACGAGCGTCGTCCCCATCGACACTCCGCGCATTTCCCGCTCGATGATCACCCATGCACGGGAAGGGTTCGCCCCTCCTGAATTCAAGATCAAGGTCGTCATCACGGGTCGGCCATCCACGGTCGAGGCCAATGCCATCTTCCAGGGCACCGTTCTTACGGGGCCCGCCGCATACGTCGAAGAGTGGGAGGCTCAAGGACGCCCGTTCTCGGCGATGATCGTGCCCACGTCCCTCGGTGAGTCCGAGGAATGGGCCGAGGAACTCGTGCGCCTCCTGGCCGAAGCCGGGGAGACCCGAGTGCTGAATGCCGTGGGAGTTGGCCACAAGGAAAAGAAGATCCTGCCTGCAGGACTCTCGGAGTACCGCAACCTCATGGAACGGTGCAAGGCCGAAGGCCGGCGACCGACCGTGGACGAAATCCCCTACCGAATCATCATCGCGGCGCATCGGCTCAACGAGGGCACAGACTACCCACCGTTCTCGCACGTCTTCTGCCCAAACATCCCCCGCTCGTTTCGACTCGGAATCCAGAGGCTGGGGCGCACCACCCGGCTGAAGACGCTTCCAGACGGGAGCCTGTTCATCGACGGGTACCTGCCTGAGCACGCGCAAGCCGCCTCCATGACCTTCTTCGTCTTCAATCTGAAAGACGAGGCGATCCTCGACAAAGGACAATTCCAGGCGGACTACCACACCTATGTGGTGCAGCTCCTCACGTTCCTGGAGCAAGTAGAGGCTGGCTCGCTTGTGGCCGAGCACCGGGTCCGTCTCGAGGAGCACCATAAGCGCCATCCCCCCAAGACCATCCCAGAGGCCATCGCTGCCGCCCTGGAAGCGCGCAAGCCGGAGATGTCCGATGATGTGAACGCCAAGATTCTCGTTGGGGACACGCCAGGCGTGTTGGGCGGCCTCGTAGGCCAAAGCATCGAGGGGGCGCTCGCAACCGGCACAACCCCTACGGCCGCACAGTTGGCTGAGACCATCGACCTGGACGCCCCAGAAGCCAAGGACACGTTGGAGGTTCTCGGAAACCAGTTGCTCATACAGGGCGTTTCTGGTGTCAGTCAGGGGATCATCGAGGCCAAGGAGAAGGGTCGGCAAGAATTCGTCAAGGTACTGCGTGAAGGGTACTCGAACGTGGAGGCCACTCTCGCGCAGAAGCGCGTCGAAGATGCCGCCATGAAGGAGGTGATCCTCAAGTACGGGCACCACACGCTGCCTGCCCTCAATGGGATCCTCACCCGATGCACGGCCGACGAGGCTCGTGAGATCACACGTGCGATCATTGGCAAGTTCGGTGGAGGCAAGCTCCTTCGCGAGCCCGTCATCTACCAGGCCGTGAAAGACTTCGAGGCGCAGGAGGGTCGACCCCCTGGCATCAATGACGTGCTCGTGTTCGGGGACTTTCGCATTGCCCGGAGCGAGATCGATACATACGGGCGTCTCGGGACGGTGGGCCTGGTAGAAGGGCGCGTCGTGGCGGACATGGTGAAGACGGGCGACCTGCTCGCCACCATCCCCCCACACCGGACACGCGAAGAATTCCGCGCGCTGCTTGAGCAAGAGGTGGCGCGCACGGGTCGGCTGCTCCCTGTCATCAACGCGGCGAGCATCCCTACCGACCGACTTCATGAGCTGAAGCGTGGGTGGGACCGTGACAATGCCACGGACGTGAATCTTCAAATTCTCAGCCACGCGGCCTATCACGGGTGGACGGACTACCCGGCAGAAACACGGCTTCGAGAGGTGGCCGACCTGTTCGGACTCCTGCGGACGAAGGAGCGGGTCAAGGAGATCCAGGCTGCGGGGATCCAGTGCGCGCCAGGCGTCACGAAGGAAGGGTTCCAGAAGGACATCGTCGACGCAGGGAAAGCACCGTCAAATACGCCCCCCTACGACTGGACCATCGCCCCTACGGAACAGGAGCACAAGGCTGCCATCACCCGGTACTTCGAGAAGCGGGGCAAGATCCCAGGGAATGACGTGGCTCTCACCGAAGCGACTCCGTTCTACGACGAGAAGGTCCGCGCTCGTAATCCCGGCACCTTCCTATGGCGGGACTGCATTCGGGAGTGCTCGTGTCCCTTCTCCATACTCGCGAACTCCTTGCGGCCCGCGTCCATCACCCGTGCCGAATACGACCAGGCCGAGGCTCGCTACATGCAGAAGCATGGAAAGGTGCCGCCTCGTAAGGAGAGCGCGAGTCCCTACCTCCCCTACCTTATGACATGGGTAGATGCCGATAAAAGGGCGGTCTGATGAAGCAAGTTCGAAGCGACTTCACGGGCGATTCGGTGAAAGACGTGGTGCGCCACGGGCACATCAGCACGGCACTCGGCATGTACCTCGCCGACATGCGGAAGTGCAAGCTGCGCTGCGACTGGCTTGAGCTAGCCGGGAAGGAGGCTCCTTCCGCGAGCCTCCTCTTCGAGTACGACCTCCTGGAGGCCCCGTACAAGTACATCGGCTGGGACACGAACGTCGTGGCGATTGCCGAGTGCCGGGAGCTATTCGCGGACCAGGTGGCCGCAGGGCTGGCATCGTTCCACACGGGGGACTTGAAGGAGGCCCTGACCATCCCCGTGCAGCCACACCTGCGAGATGTCGGTGTGCTTGTCTGGGATCAGACGGGGGCGCCGACCGACACGTTCATCGACGACATCCTGCCCGCCCTCCTGCAATTTGCCAAAGAGCAGCGCAAGCGGATGGTGGAGTTCCTGCTTGTGATCGCCGTGAGCCACCCGCCGCAGATGGGGTCAAGCAAGGATGTGCAGCTCCAGAAGCTCGGGGAAGTCATCGGAAAAGCCCTCGGTGAAGGCCCCGTGCTTCCCGAAGACTTCCTCCAGTACACGGGTGAGGGCAGCGTGATTCCGATGCATGTGCTTCGGATTCGGCTTGTTTAAGCCCACTTCGGAAGCTGGGTGCAGCTCCTGTAACGCACTGCATCCCGCTTCCGAGTAGAAGGAACACGGGGTCGCCATACAACGACCCTTCGCTAAGTGAGTGCCTCAGTCGCCCCGCCCCTAATCCGAGGATCAAGGGGACTCGTCAAGGCGGACTACCCTTAGCAGCGATCTCTCTCACCTCCACATACCTAATGGCTGCGAGCGGTGACGCTCCAAGCAAACCCCCCTACCCGCTCGCAGAGTGGGCCGAACCTACGTTATTCGCCAAACCATAGCCCCCTTCGGGGGGTTGGGATGGCCCGATAATGAGGGTGGTCGAAGGGGGTCTCGCAAACCCTCGCTACGATGGGCCCGGTGGGCGTGTCGTAGCGGAAGGCCCTTGCAGCTAGGCCGGAAGATGGGGATTCGCTGGCACAAGATCAGAGGGTGACCACGCGGTAGTAGCAGCGCACGGTCCTTGCAGCTAGGCCGGAAGATGGGGATTCGCTGGCACGAGCGACCGAGAGCTGTCAAGGCCCCAGGTGGTCAGCCTTGCAGCTAGGCCGGAAGATGGGGATTCGCTGGCACATGGTGGGGACTCCGTGCTGGGGTGGGGGGAGGAGATTCTTGCAGCTAGGCCGGAAGATGGGGATTCGCTGGCACATGGACATACGATTGCGACCAGTGGATGAGGTACTTGCCGCTTGCAGCTAGGCCGGAAGATGGGGATTCGCTGGCACTTCGGATCCATTCCGTTCTTGATCAGGTGTTCGGTCTTGCAGCTAGGCCGGAGATTGAGGATTCGCTGGCACAACGACCTCGAAGACTTCTTCAATGAACTCGATCGCAAGCCTTGCAGCTAGGCCGGAAGATGAGGATTCGCAGGCACGACATAGAGACCTCGTCGGTAGTCGCAGTCACGACCTTGCATTTGGGCCGGGGAGGCAAGAGATTCGTTGGCACTACGACGTGCTTCATGAGTCCGGTTGCGGGTTGCAACCAGAGCGGGGAGACACAAGATGCGCTGGCACACGGCCGCTGCAACCACGGATAGGAGTCAAGAGATTAGCTGGCATGCGTAGCAGAACATGGGGTTCGTGGATAGCCGCGCCATTAGGTTAGGGGTGGACTCGCAGGCACCAGGCGCCGGAGAAGGCGAAGGTGGTCGCCGTGTAGACCATCAACCCACCCAAGACTCTTCTATGCCCTTCCGGCCTGCGAACCCCCTATGATCTTCCGTATTCCAAGCCGCTATACTCTCGCACCACTGTCAGCTTCAGGCGTGAAGTCGGGGATGTGGGAAGTGTCGTGGTCGTGGTATAGGCCGGAGTCAACGTCCAGAGGGTCACGGGAAATCTCGGAGTCGATATCGCTGTATGGGTATGCCAGTGGCCCTTCCATCGACCCATTGAGGCTCCTGTGATTTTTCGTGTTGCAAACCCACCTCCCAATAGATCAGAGTCGAGGTCAAGGTCGGGGTCGGGGTCGAGTACGAGGTCCACCCAGAGGTCGGGGTCGTGGTCGAATTTGTGGTCGAGGTCGGTGACGAGGACGACGAGGACGGTGTCGGTGTCGAGGTCATGGCTGGGGACATGGTCGGTGTCGTGGTCGGGGTCGTGTTTGCGGTTCCAACGGCGGAGGTCGAGTCATGGACCCGGATCAAGTATCGACCCCCTGCGGGTGATCTGATGATCTTCCGTTCTGTACGCCCATCTCCCGATAGGTCGATGTCGCCATCTGGGTCGTGGTTGTGGACAAGGTCGGGGTCAAGGTCGGCGTGGGTGTCGCTCCATGGATCAGGACCCGTGATCGACCCATTGAGGCTCCTGTGATCTTTCGTTCTGTAAACCCATCTCCCAATAG
>ERZ761596.139-NODE-139-length-14381-cov-5.237261_pt1 | contig 14381 bp, 22 predicted proteins | sample MGYA00512166_ERZ761596 | MGnify/ENA primary metagenome ERZ761596 (study PRJEB28899, sample SAMN03785556) | bioreactor sludge metagenome | biome: EBPR Sludge; feature: EBPR Bioreactor; material: 0.22µm filtered reactor supernatant | place: Saint Lucia: Queensland...
GCCCTGCTGCGGCGCGCCGCAGAGCCTTTGGAAAAGGGGCTGAAATGACCGCGGACCTTCTTCTGCAAGTCATCGTCTGCGGTTCGCTGGTCGTCGTTTCCGTGCTCGCCGAGCTGGCCATCAATCAGATGGGCCCGCGCACCACCTGGCGTCATCGTCTGTCGGTGCACCTCATCGTCGGCGGCTCTGTCGCCGGGGTGATCTGGATACTGGCCGGCGCCGTGCCGTACTGGCCGTCAGCCATCGTTGCCCCCGGCTTCGCCTTGCTGCTCTACGAGCAGCGCCCGTGTCAACGATCAGGCTGCCCAATGCGCCGCAAGACCGACCGCGCCCGCCGAGCCTCGGCAAGCCGCTCGATCAACGGCGACCCGACGATTCCTGGTATCCCGTGACCAACTTTGTCGTAAAAAGTTCCCAGAACGCGGCATGCATGCGCCGATCGCCTGCTTCCCATTGCTGCCAGGCGCGCAGGCTGCACCAGATCAGCTCGGACGCCTCGGTCTGCGTCAGCCCGGCCGCCTCGCGCGCCGTGCGTATTTCGTCCGCGCTTGGCACGTGGCCAAACTTGGTGATCGACCGATTGCGGTGATTGCGCGTCATGTGCCTGCTTTCACCAGCAGTTCGGCAGCCGCTGCCATCAGGCTCGAATCCGAATAGGTGGCATACAGGCGGTCCTTCGCGGCCATGTATTCCGGGAAGTTCCATGCCAGACCGGCCTGCTCGCGGATTGCGCCATGTAGTCTGGCAGTGGCATGCGGTGGTAGAGAAACGGCGCGAATCGCCTCGAGGATGCCATTGCTGGCATTGATCAGCAGCACGTTGAGCAGTGCGCGCTGCTGATCGTTGGTCTCCTCTGGCAGCACGCGGTGGCTAGCTGGCAGCAGATGCCAGCTGTACGGGCAGTCGGACCAGTCGCCGATCCCGTCGATCTTCCATACCAGGTCGATCACCGGTGGCGCGAAGATCATGCCGATATGAATCGGCGCCTGGCGAACCGCCCGCACTTCGGCCGCGGTAGGATCGGAAAAGAAAAGCCGCAGCTCATGTCCAGCAGCGCTGAAGTTGTATTCAGCGCCCTCCGGCCAGCGCGTGCGGGACGCAATGTAGAGCTCTCCTACGCGTAAAACTTCCATGCTCACTCCCATGAAGGCGAAAATTCGTGCTTGGCGAACAGCTCAGGCAGCCCAGACACCTGCTTGAAGCGCAGCACCTCATCAGCATCCATGCCGAGCTCCTTGGCGACCTCGGCATCTGTCCATCCGGCGCGGATCAGGTCGGCAACGATATCGGTCATTGGCAGCACGCCATGCACGCCGCGCGCCCGATTGTGCCGGATGGTCGCCGCCATGCGGTCCTTGAGTCCCTCGCGATGGCTGGCGATGATCGACAGCGGCAGATAGCCGTGCACTCGCTCGCGAACCCTGCGGCATTCGGTACCGACGCGGTGTCGGTGAAAGCCATCGACAACCGTGTAGCGGCCCTGCTCGCGGAATGACACGATCGGCTGGGTGTACCCATCGAGGTCGATGCTGCGTTCAAGCAGGCGCATTTCCGGCGGCGCCACGGTGTTCGGATTGTATTCGTTGCCCTTTACGGACTCCGCCTCGACCCACAGCACGCAATCGACCGGCTCGGCGGCAAACGGGCTGTGTCGGTGTAGTGCGGTGCGCAGTGCGTTGAGCGTCTCGACTCGTGCAGGCAACGGCATTCGCTCCAGCTCGGCAAAGATCGCCGATGCGCGTTCGACCAGGTCGCTGGGGTTATCGAATAGATCGTGGGTGTTCATAGGTCTGCGTACCTCTCCTTGATTTCGATCAGTCGGTCTGTATCGCGCCTGGCAAAGCCGAAGCTCAGGCTCTTGCCCATGTCCTGTTTCAGGATTGACATTGCCACGCGTCTCCAGCTCGGCTGCATCTTCTTGTTTTCCAGTGCCGGTTCTCCGGCGTCCACCCATTCCGCCCGCGGAACGCCGCCGGTGGTTTCCCACCATTCCTTGAACACCTCGATACGGCGGTCGTACACCGCCCTGAAATTCTCCGGCAGCGTGCCAAGCAGAAACTCGGTATAAGCACGCCAAGTGGGAAAGGCGGGCGGCAGGCCAAGCCCGCCTTTGTAGCCGAGGAATTTTTGTTGGCAGTAGTGCGCCGCGTAATTGGCGCCCTCAACCCGTTGCACGATCTTGAACCAGGTCTGCGGCTCGATCTGGTGAAAGAGGTCGAGCCCCTTGCGCTGGTCGTCGCCGTAGGGCTGGCAGATGCGCATCGCCGAGAACGGCATGCCGGTCAGGTACATCCAGTCATACAGGCGGTTGTAGCAGAGATTGCCGGCGCCAATGTAGCGCCACAAATCCTCGAATCTCCAATCGTAAATCGGGTAGAAGCTCACTGCTCGGCAGCGGGCGTTGTCCTTCGAGCTCCAGGTAACGGCCCGGCCATCTGGTGTGCTCCAGGCGCATTTCTTGACCGTCGCCCGCTTCTTGACGGCCTTGTAACGGGTCAATGATTCGTCTGCCCGGATGCCGACCACGAAAGCGGTCGACACGTCGGCGGCTAACCACTCGTTGAACTGAGGAACGAACTCCTCGAACTCCATACGGTAGCGGTAGAACGGGAGCGCTGCCGGGTCGCTGATCACCGTGGGGTGATCGGGCAGCGTCCTGATCCATTCGGCCTCTCGGCCAGGCTCCCACGCGCACCAGTAGGGATGCGTGGCGCTGCTGGCGTTGCGCAGATTGATCGGCAGGCACAGCCAATATCCCTTGATCTCATCCGTGCGGTCGAACATCTCGCGTACGTGTTCGATGGTCGCCTGGTACTGCCCCTCCAGGTCGATAAACATCGCGTGTACCGGCAAGCGGTCCATTTCGCGGGCGACCTCGATTGCCAGGTGCAGCAGCACGGTGCTGTCCTTGCCGCCGCTGAACGCCACGCAAACGCGGCCGAAATGCTCGAACACGGTGCGCAGCCGCGCCTTGGCGGCGTCATAGACGTTGACGTCCAGGTAGGTCTTGCCGCCCAGTCTCATAGCGACTTCACCAGGTCGGCAACGCTTTGCCGCAAGCCGATGCGCTTGTACTCTTCGACGCGCGCCTGGAATTCTGACAGGGCATTGCCCTTTGCCTCCAGCGCGCTTGCGATGCGCTCGTCGATACTCTTCAGGCAGCGCAGCGTGATGTACACGGGGCGGCGCTGCTGGCCGATGCGGTGATTGCGGTCCTCGGCCTGGATGCGCTCGGAGTACTTGAAGCCGTCGGCATAGAAGATCGCGTAGGCCGCCTCGTTGAGCGTCAGCCCATGGCTTCCAGTGCTTTGCGTCGCGACCAGAAAGCGCGCCCCGGCGCGCCAGCGCAGCAGCTGTGCATTACGCTCCCGCTCGTTGTCATCGCCATAGAACGGGGCGACTGCTTCGGCGCCGTAAATTCCGGAGAGTTCGTTGCAGATCGAGCGCACGGCGTGGCGGTACTTGGCCCAGATCACCACCGGCTCACCGGCCGGAATCTCGGCGACCGTGTCGAGCAACAGATGCAGGCGGTGGTGATCGATGTCAATGGTTTCGACCTCGCCGGTCGCGATGTCCTTGCGGTTCCAGAAGCCGCAGACGATCGTCTGCAGAACGGTGAATAGGTGAAAGATCGCGATCGGGCTCCAGTCGTCGTACTCGCGATCGTGCAGCAGCTCGTCCTTGGCCTGGTCGTAGAGTCTGCGCTGCTCGCTGGTCATCGAGCAATAGCGCGTCTCATGCAGCTTTTCCGGCAGGGTCAGGCATTCGTCCTTTCGCACCTGATAGGTGTAGGGAGCGATCCTGGCAGCCAGGTAGTCGGTGTTGTGGGAGCGGACGATGCGGCCGGTACGGCGCTTGCGGCCGTATTCGTCCTTGCGCTCCTCGTACTCCAGATGGTTGGCGGCGAACGACCAGAACGAGCGGTAGCCAAGAATCTTTGGAGACAGGAATGCCATCTGCGCATAGAGGTCGACGGCACCCTGGGTGAATGGCGTTCCGTTGAGAATCGCCCGGTACCTGGATCTGGCGCTCATGTGGATCAGGCGCAGCGATCGTCGCGAGCGATGGCCCTTGATGTAGCTAGACTCATCGACGGCGACGAAGCTGCGCTCGGTGCATAGCGCGTTGTAGGCCAGTACGACACGATCGGACGCGCTCATGGTCTCGATGCCGATCACGTACACCCGGCAATCCACCGGCGCGCGGCGCTCGCTGGTGCGCTGTCCGAAGACGCAGATGTCGCCATATTCTAGCGTGGTGTGCTTGAGGATCTCGGCCCGCACCGTTTCCTTGAGGCTGACCGGCGCGAACCAGAACAGGCGGTCGAATTTCTCCTGGCGAATGGCGGCCAGCTGCAGCAGGGTGCGGCTCTTGCCGGTGCCCATGTCCATCAGCAGGCCGCCGACGCGCGATGGCAGCAGCTTTTCCACCGCTTCGCCCTGGTGCGCCAGCAGCTCAGTCCTGGTCGCGAAGCTCATCGCTGATCTCCGTGGGTTGCGCGTCCAGTTGCTGGCGGTCGCCACGATCGACGATCGGCGCCGCGGGCTTCTTCGGGTCGGCGATGACCGTACCGTGCGCCAGCGCCAGCGTGTGCGTCTCGAGCAACTGGCGCACGCCGGCGCTCAGCGAAAAGCCGTAGTGCTCGGCGAAGTCGGCGGCTTCCTGGACGCTGCCCGGCGGCACATAGACGCAGCCGTCCTGGTAGCGCGCGCCTGGCAGCGCCTTGGCAGGGCGATAGAGATCGTCGGTGCGCGGCCATTGGATGCGCACCCAGCCGTCGTAAGCACCACCCTTGGTCTTGGTCAGCCAGCGCGTTTGCTCGGGCGAAAACTCCCCGCTGCCCGCTTTGGCGCGGGCCTCGTCGTCGTACAGTCGGACCATGAAACCGGCGCCGATGATGCGGTGCGCAGTCTCTGCCAGGCGATCGATCGGATCGCCGGTGGTGACGCCGAGCACGCGCACCCACAGTGACCCGTCCCAGTGGAAACCGAGGCCGCGCATGAGCTGACGGAAATCCTCGTTCTTCTCGGCCAACACCACCTGCAGTTTCACGCCCTGCAATTTGATTTCGGCGACTTGGTTGCTGAGCGGCTCGGCGGCCGGCTTGAGCAGCGCTTCTGCCTGCGCTTCGGCAACGACGTCGGACGGTACGATGGGGGAGGTAGATTGCGCCAGGCGCTGCTCGATGTCACCGCGCAGCGCCTCGGCCAGCGACGCGATTGGATAGCCGTTGTTATTGATCCACCACGAGGCTTTGGTCTGCTCCCGCAATACGCCGTCGAGCTGCTCGATGGCGACCTGGTCGCCGAGGGCTTTGAAAAGCTCGGCGGCCGTGCTCCTGGCTAGCCACTGTTCATCTTTCGCCAGGTGCGCAATGGCTGAATCAATTAGGCTCTCGGCCTCGTGGATCAGCTGCTTGTCGCGACTGACGGCCCTGCGGTCCATCGGGCCAACGACCCGGACGACGACCAGCGCCCGGTCGAGGGCGTCTAGCACGCCCTGACGGAGCGTCATCGCCCACTGGATTTGCTTTTCGGAGCCGGACAACGCCGGCAGGCCAGCGCTCTGCGCGGCTTCGGCCGCGGCCGCCGCTGCAACGGCGTGCTCGGCGTCCTTCTCGGCCTGATAGCAGGCCGGGCACAGACGATTGTGGTCGTAGTTCTTGGCCAGTCTATCGGCCTCAGCGCGATTGCGCCCGACTACCGTGACTGACGTGCCGCATTTTCCGCAGCTGTATTCAGCTTTTGCCATTGCCGTCTCCTGAATCAGGGCCCCTGTGCTCCGAGGTGCGAGTCATCGCCGGTGCGATGTGTACACAATACGCGCATTGAGCGTGTTGTCAAGCGCTTGCGTTATCTTGTTCGTCTGTATGCCCATGATTTGTCATGAATCGTTTCAGTAACCTTAAACCGGAATCAATCAAAACAATGGCTTGCAATCGGCAAAACGGCTGCGATTACATAAACGATTCGCCATCAAAGCCTTGCAATTCCTCGACTATTCCGCCGACTCGAAATCAGGCGTAGGTGTGAGCCTACCGCGGGTTCGAATCCCGCCCTCTCCGCCGCAAAGCCATCAACGGCACGGCTTGCAGCCAAGTCGTGATTATGCGTCACGGGTTGATTTGCCGATCGTTTCAGTAACTTGCTGAAACGTTTCAGTAACCTTCTGCTCAAGTTCGAGAAGCCTGTTAGCTGCCGCGTACAGAACAAGGTCGGCATCGCGGTCCATTTCTGCCGGCACTCTCATCGTGAACTCTAGCGCTATAGCATCTTTCCCTTGCGTCGTAAGTGCATTAGAAAGCTCTTTAAGCCTAGCTGCTAGAACTTCGGTTGGCACTCTGTCTGTCATTCCGTATTTCGTGCTCATTTTGTCGGCCTAACCTTCTCGCCCACTCGGCGATAAACCGCTTTCGTCATCTGCTCTTTTGAGTGCCCGAGCAGCCTCTGTGCATCTTCCAGCTTCATTTCTGATGCCGCCTTCGGCCTGGCGTCCCTGAACTGGAAGCGCCGAATCTTGCCGGCCAGTTCCGTGTCTCCGCGCCGCTCTTCCTGTTCCGCCGTCGTCCGAGCCGCCACGAACCGCAACCGCAGCATTCCAGAAGTCATCCGGCGCCCGGTCGGAGTAGCCAGTAGCCACAGGCTGCGCACAGGCCGCGCCGTGATCCGGTCGAGCAACAGGCCAAGTTCCGTGCGTACGCCCGTCTCAGGGTCTGTGAGCATGATTCCTAGCCGCTTGCTTGTCTTGCCCTGGCGCACGCCTAGCGCGTCGTCCTCGATGTCCCGCTGCGTCATCCTGAGCACGTCGGCGACTCGCTGCGCGGTCAAGTACGCAAGGTCCATCGCATCCCGCAAATCATCGCCGCCAGCGGTTCTCACAGCGTCCCATACCGCCGAATCAGCGTAGAAATCCCTTGGCGTTTCCTTGTGCTTCTTGACGCCTGCGCATGGGTTCGTCTTGCTTGTGTATCCCCACTCGCGGGCCTTGTTCCATGCATCGCTTAACAGCGCAAGCTCTCGATTCGCCGCTACCGTCGCGCGCCTGGCCGGGATCTCGGTGCCGTCCTTCAGCGTCCTGGCCTTGGTCCAGCGGTTGTCGCGGTACTGCGCGATGTGCTGCGGGGTGATGGCGTCGATTGGTGCCGCGTCGAAGATGGCGCGCAGCGGCTTCAGTTCCAGGCGGTTGTTGATCTGCGTGCGCGGCGCTTTGGTCGGCACAACCTCGCGCTCGTAGCGGTCGAACACGACGCGCATGGTTCCAGCTTCGGCAGGCACGGGCTTGCATTCCAGTTCCGCCCACTTCCGTTTCGCTGCGTCGAGGTCTTTGCCGAGCGGGATCATCCGGCGCTTGCCGTCTGGCCCGCGCCCGTTGTAGTAGTAGCTGGTCCAGACCTTGCCGCTCTTGAGCGTGCGCGTTACCGGCTGCAGCCGTGGCGGCATGTCTTGATTGACGGACTTGGGGCGCATCATGGCAGGATAGACCGATCTTCGTCCTCCCGCACCAACGCCGCCGCAATGATCGCAATCGGCACTCCATAGGCGCCCGCAATCCTGGCCGCGATGCGCAGACCCGGTTCAGCTCGGTCTTTCTCAAGATTCCACAGGTACGACTTCGTGCAGCCGATTGCCGCTGCCGCTTTGTCGAGCGACATTCCGGTTTGCTTGCGGATAGACTGAAGTTCCTGGCCGAGCGTGTGCCATTCCGACGGAGTGCCCATCGTTATTCTCGGAACGTATTCGATCCCATGTATGACTACCATCATCTAATCCCCGTAAAATCAGGCGCCCAGCCGCCTGGTGCGAGCGCCGTAGCGTCGATTCCTGCGAGTCGGAGGGTGGCGTACCATCTGCCGACGACCGGCTTCTGCGTTCCAGTGAGTTCGTATTGCCAGCGCTTCTCTTCAAGCCAGGCCACCTGGCCGCGCGCTGTTTTTGCGCCAGTGATGCGTTCGAGCTCTTCTGGCTCAAGGGTGATTTCGCCTGTTGGGAGTTGGGGCAGGGCAATCATTGCCGGTCATCGCATCTTGTGCGTCGTCACGGTGCCGCCTGTCACTTCGCTAATGTGCTTGATTCCGCCGACCGCTGATGGGACGGTGCGGCTATTGACGGCGGCTGTCGTGGGGGAAGCGAGGAAGTCGCTTTCGGCCTGGTTGCCGGTGACGCGCAGGTAATCGACTTCGACGCGTGCGGTGTCATTGATTTCCTTGGCGACCAGGCATACGGCCTTGGCGCGATCGATATCCATGGGGTTTTCCTTGTCGCGCAGGGCGGCCAGGGTTTCGAAAAGGTGAGTGCGCAGGGTAGTGATGGTGTTGGTGGTGTCAGTCATGGTGTTGCCTCGCAGTGCGTTGGTTGATCTGGCGGGTTATGGCGCCGCGTAACTGGACGGTTTGGGCGAATTCCTTGCCGAGCCGGTGATGGCTGTTGCGGTGCATGAGTTCCTTGCGGCTGATGAGCTCGAGGTTTTCGATTACGAGATGGGTCTTGTCCCCGTCCTTGAAGCGCAGTGCGTAGCCTGGCGGGATGGTGTTTCCGGCGGCCAGCCAGATCAGTTTGTGGACCATCACCCAGTCGCGAGGCGGGTAGCCGGTGGCGGTCATCTTGCGCTGCAGGTAGCCGTCCTTGGTCATGCGCTCGCTTCCGATGGGGGCAAAGTTGTTCGGCAGGCGCCCGGGCTTGAAGCGGGTTTCCGCCGATCGCCCGCCGGCGTTGTAGTGGAGTCCTTTGTTCCAGGTCGCGTTGCCGGGCTTGAAACGGGTGGCGATGCCTTTGATGCCTGCACGGGCGGCTGCGGCTATCTTGATGCGGCGGATGAATTCGGCACTTTTCTTGAGGCCCAGCTTGTCTGCCTGGGCGTAGATTTGACTGCGGCTCATGTGGAGATGTCCGGCGATCAAGTCGGTGTCGGTGTCGGCATAGGTGGCGACCAGGTAGCGGCTTTCGGTCGCTGTCCAGCGGTGTCTGGTGGTCATCAGTGGTATCCGTACTGGGATGGGTTGGTGGAGTCGAGCGCTAGCTGGGTGAAGCGCACGAGGAAGCTGGTTCTGGCGCTTGATGCGCTGGTGGCGATGATCGGCCGGTCGAGCGGCTGGACGTCGCGCAGTTCTGGCCATTTTGGTCCGCGTATGAGGTCGCGGTGCTCGGTGGCGAGCAGCTGCAGGTCGGCGGCTTCGACTTCTGGCGCGAGTTCTTCTGGCAGCCCGAATCGGAGACGGATGATGCGGCTGAGGCGGTCTTCGATGGCGCGATAGTCGGGCAGCAGGGCTTTCAGCGGCGTTGGGATGTCCTTGAGGTAGGCCTCGGCGGCGTCGTGCAGGAGTGCCTGCATGGCGAGCCCGTGGCGGACGATCTGGCTGGCAAGAACGCTGTGTTGTGCGACGCTGTAGAAGCGCCGGCACTGGCCGGCGAAGCGGCATTCGTTGGCCAGCCCGCTGGCGATGTCGAGGATGTGAATGCTCTCGATCTTGGGGTCGAGCAGATCGACCTGGCGACCCGACCAGGTGCAGATGGCGCTCATTGTGGTTGCTCCATTTCGCGCGCTGCGGCATGGTCGAGGCGGAAGCCGGCGGCGTGACGGTGACCGCCGCCGCCGTAGCGGGTGGCGATCTGGCTGACGTCCTGTCCGTTGGCGTGCGAGCGCAAGCTAAAGGTGCGCCCCGCCGGGGTGTCAAAGTAGGTGGCGGCGAATGGCTCCCCGGTGGCGAGAATGTGGCCTGCGTCGCTGGCGTAGATGTAGGGCAGGTTGGCGGCCGGGACATCGAATCCGGCGATGGTGAGTCGCCGGGTGATGATCGGCAGCAGCTCGGCGAGGTCTTTCTTTTGTTTGCGGGCGATCGCTTCGCCGTCGGAGCGCAGGGCGGTAAGGGCGGCCGGGTAGGCCATGAAGTCGTTCCAGAGCTCGAAGTCGTAGGGGTGGGAAAACAGGCCCATGGCGATTTCGCGCGAGCCTTCGAGGACGAATCGCCAGAGGTCGCGGTCCTGGATGTGCAGCAGCAGGCGGGGCGCGGCGAAATTGGGGAAGTAGTAGCGCCAGGCGATCATGGCGCCGCAGCGGTGGATGTCGAATACGGTGATGGCGCCGTCCAGGCCGATCAGGTCTTGCTGGGCGCTGATGTGGTGATCAAGGATGGTGACGCTGGCAGCATCGCCGACCAGCTGCTCGAGCACCGGGCGCTTGTAGCTGAAGTCGACGAGGATCACGTCCCGGCCGGTGACGTCCGGCGGGGTGTCGCCGTAGACGCCGGGGTGGAAGTCGACGATGCCGTGGAAGTACTTCCGGACCACCCATGCGGCGGCGAAGCCGTCGGCGCAGTTGGCGTGATAGATGCAAAGCGGTCGGGTGGTCATGCGGCATCCTCCGTGCGCCTGCGCTGGGTGTTGAGTGCGGCGCGTTTGTGGGTGAGGGTGGCGGCGAGTTGTTCGGTGCGGGCAATCTCGGCGTCGATGTTGGAGAGCTGCTCGGTCCAGTAGGCGACTTCCTTTTGCCGATCGGCCTGCAAGGCGTCGAGCAGGCGATCGATGATGTATTCGCGGTCGGTCTCCAGGTCGTGCTGGTGGATGCGCGCGGCGGGTTGGCGCAGGCCATAGCAGAGGATCAGCAAAGCGCGGGTGAGGCGCACGATGCGCTCGCCGAGCCAGCGGGCGGGGGTGTTGTTCAGGCGTGGCATGCTTGCTCCTTCTGGGTTTGGTTATTCGTGCGGGCCGGCGTGTTGGGTTGGACGCCCCGCCAGCGCATGATCAGCCAGGCGGTGATTTGCCAGTGGTTCTCGGCGATGTAGGTTACCGGCGCGCAGTCGGCGCGGTATTCGGTGCACCGCCAGCGGTTGAATGGGCCGCCGGGGCAGATTTCGATCCATGAGCGCTGGCGAGGCGCTGGCAGGTGGATGTTGTCACCGTGCTCAATGGCGAAGACGCCGACGGGCGCCTCGGCCTGCATGGCGATCCTGATTTTGTCGATCAGGAGGCGTTGATCGGGTGTTGGCATGGCGACGCGGCTCAGGACGGTGCGGCGGCCGTTGCAAATGAGGTGCAGTCCGGTGTCGGCCGCCTGTCGGGCGGCGTCGATCAGCTCGGTGTCCTCGGGGATGAGGATGGCGAATGGACTCATGGCAGCGGCCTGGTGCAGCGGAATCCGACGCTCTGGTATTCGCCGTGCGAAAAGGCGATTTGCAGTCCGTAGATTCCGGCGTCCTTGCCGGAAAGAAACGACCCGCCGCGACAGAGGGCATGGTCGGCCTTGGGCAGGGCGCCGTGCGTCGGGCTCCATCCCATGCCGTGGCTGTGGCTCTTGAATGGCTGGGTGATGAGGCTTGGGCTATCGGAAAACATGCCGCGGTTGAGGCCTTCGCGGTCGCCCTGGATGTCGTCGAAGACCCACTGCATGGCGTTGCCGTTGAGGTCGCAGAGGTTGGTGTCGTTGTGCACGTTGAGCCACCGGTGCTCGTGCATGTGTTCGGGGTTGTGCAGGCCTGGAACCGGAAGCTTGACGCGGCCTTTTCGGATGCCCTGCAAGACGCGGCGCTGCGGCGGGGCGTCGTAGGAGCTCCAGTTGCCCGAGCCGCGGCAGACGCGCCAGGCAAGTGCGAGCCATTGCGATTCGGTGAGCAGCTCGTAGCCGGATGCGCGGCAGGCTTCGATGGCTTGCCGGTACGTGATCCGCGTCCAGGGAAGGCCTTCTGCGGTGACAACGGCGCGGCCATCGGGCCCTTTGCTGCAGAGGTAGATGCCGACGACGAATTCGGGAACGATGCCATGCGGCAAAGTGGTGGCGGGAATGCGGGCGAATTGATCCATGGTTGCGCTCCGGTCAGGCAAGGAAGGAGATGGCCGAGCGCTCGCGTCGAACGTTCGTCTCGGTGATGTAGAAGGGGCCTGAAATGCCGTTGAACGGCTCGTTTTCTACGCGTCTCGTCGATCCGGCCGGGATGAGCTCCGGCGCATCCATGTCGGACAGCGTCGGGTCATCGGCGCAAAAGACGAACTTGGGTCTGCCATGGAGCGGGCTCTTGATGCCGAATACGGCCTTGCAGAGCTGGATTGGCACGCTTGAAAGTCGAATCTTGGTGACGTAGAGGTTTGGCATCGGGTCGCTCCTGGTGGGTTGTTGATCAAAATTCTACAAGTGTAGATTTCAGTTTGTCAACAACTGTAGAAGCAAGAGGCACGCTGGCGCGCTGGCGGTGGTGGTCCGCCAGCTGTTGCCGTAGCATTGCTGATGATGTGGTAACCCTTGGAGGTGCTATGAGCGCCACGAACGTACCGCGGCGGATGCGCCTGATTTGCGGGTTTGTTCTTGCCCTTGCCTGGCCGGTTGTTGTCGTTGCTGAGGTCAACAACGCCCGGTTCGAGTCATGTCGAGCGCAGCTGAAGCAACTGCATAAGCTAGAGGTGCTCTACGGTATGCAGTGGCATGCCCCAGCGGAGCCGCGGGTGATTGTCGGGCCCACGTTTTCCCGACTGCCGATCGATGGCAAGGAATCGTTTGTGGCCGTCGTGAACTGTTTCTTGATGGTTGGCGATGCAGACAAGTGCGTAAATTTTGACACGCTGGACTGGCAAACCGGAAAGGCGGTCGGCCGGTTCGAAAACTGTCGGTTCAAGATGAAGTGATTGGAAAAATTTCTCCCTCCTGGCTGCTTGGCCTGCTGTTGCTGGTTAGCGCATGCGCTGCTGCGCCTGAGCGCAGCTCGGCGGTGGCGGCGGCATTCCAGCGGGCGCACCCTTGCCCGGTGACTGGCAGGGAGAAGGGGCCTTGCCCGGGGTGGGTCAGGGATCACAAGGTGCCGCTATGTGCGGGCGGCGCGGACCACCCGGAAAACATGCAATGGCAGACGGTGGCGGCCGCAAAGGCGAAGGACCGCGACGAGTGGCTGTCTTGTCGTGCGAAGAGAGCCGTTCGCGATTAAATATTTTTATGGTTGCGCTCGCCACTCGCCCAGACGATGCGCAGACGAGGTGGGTTCAGTGGTTGTGGTTCTCGCCGCGCGTCGGAAAAACATGAAGCGCTTCTCGAGCGGCTGCCAGCATGATTCGTCGCACGTCCGATCCGGCTGCCCGGTAGCCGGAAAGTAGTTGCTGTTCGTCTGTCGTCAGTTCGGGCTTCTTGGTTCGCCGAAGGACGTAGTGGGATTGGGGTTTGTTGGTGGCGCTTGACTTTACTGGGGGCGCTCCACCCTCGAGTTCTTCGACAGTCATCCCGAAGGCGCGCGCAATGGCGCTGGCGAATTTTGATCGAGAGCTGTCGCGAACTTCGAGCGCGCTGATAGTGCCAAGCTCTACGCCAGAGAGGCTGGAAAGTTGCTCCAGCGTCAAACCGAGCCGTAACCGATGATGCTTGATTTGTGAGCCAAGGGGCATCATGGGAGCTTAAACACCTGTAGAAGCGATAGCAAATACAGTTGTTGATTTTTCGAATTCTACAGGTGTAGAATTCCGGCCATGAACGCGATTGACAGAGCAATCAGTATTTGCGGTGGCCAGTCCTCGATGGCCAGGGCGGTTGGTGTGAGCGCGCAGGCGATCAGCTTTTGGCAAAGGGGCGCGCGCCGTCCGGACGTCGGGTCGTGCATTAAGATCGAGCAGGCAACGGGGGGCGGTGTGCGCTGCGAGGATTTGCGCGACGACATCGACTGGGCGTATCTGCGTCGCCCGCTTCCGCCAAGTCCATCCGACCAGGTCGCCGCCTGATGTTCCCCGCCCGCAAAACGGTGTTTCGCCCCCGCAGCGTGTGTTCTCCTTCCGCCGCTGCGGTTCTTGTCCGGTCCCACGCTTCCCTCCCGGCGTGGGACCGGATTTTTTTCGCCTAGAAACGGGTCGAGCCATGGAAAAGAATTCCGAAGAGGTGAAGTTGCGCGTTCCGGAATCGTTGCTGCTGGCGTTGTCGAAGCTGGCCAACGCGGAGGATCGCTCGCTGTCGGAGTATTGCCGCACGGTGCTGGCCTCGCATGCGTTCGGGCATGTGCACAGGCTAGATCAGGCGAGGGATGCGAGGGAAGGGACCAATGGTCCCTCACAGGGACCACGAAATTGATGGCGGCGACCGAGCGACGCCGCGCGATGCCGCGCAGCGTTGTTTTTCGCCTGCGGGCGGAGCGTCTCGAGGCGGTCTTGCGCGAGCTGAATGCGCTGCTGCAGGGGGCGCGGATCGGGCCGCTGAAGGCGGGGTATCCAGGGGCGAGTGCGTCGGCGATGTTCCGTCTGGAGGCGGCGCGCGACAAGGCGCTGGCGATGGTTGAGGCGCTGGACGCGGAAATGGAGGAGGGCGGCGATGATTGATTCGCCTCGGTCGGATACGCCGACCTTGATTGCGGCGATGGAGGTGCTTTCGCGCGATGGAGGTGCTTTCGCGCGATGGAGGTGCTTTCGCGCGATGGAGGTGCTTTC
>ERZ761596.141-NODE-141-length-14319-cov-4.909072_pt1 | contig 14319 bp, 30 predicted proteins | sample MGYA00512166_ERZ761596 | MGnify/ENA primary metagenome ERZ761596 (study PRJEB28899, sample SAMN03785556) | bioreactor sludge metagenome | biome: EBPR Sludge; feature: EBPR Bioreactor; material: 0.22µm filtered reactor supernatant | place: Saint Lucia: Queensland...
AATTGTTTTAGTGCAGATTGTAGTAAATTGTTTTAGTGCAGATTGTAGTAAATTGTTTTAGTGCAGATTGTAGTAAATTGCTAATAAAAACAAAGACAAAGAAATAACTAAGTAACTACCAACTACCGTTCCACTACACGAACTTTATAATGACTATGCGAAGGGGTATGACTATGCGAACAATATTCCTGTGTATTATACACAATTACTATACGAACAATGTGCATATGTTTATTGTACACATTGCACAATGTATTCATTGTAACACTGCATTATGTATAGTTATATATATATAATATATTACTATACGAACAATATATCACTGTACTACTGTGCATATTGTATATATGTACAAACTGCACAATTAAAAACGCTTATACTAAGGTGTCTATACGAACATTTTTTTGTGTATTTTGTGTATTGCATTATTGTACTATGCAAATTGTATAATTGTAAGGAATAAGTAAGTTGTATAGTGTGACTATACGAACAATTACACACTGTTACATTGTGCAGATTGTACATTATACAATGTACGTTGTAACATTGCACAATTGTGCATTGTAACCCCTATTTTCTTGATTGCTATACGAACAATTGCACATTGTATCATTGTGCAGATTGTACATTATACAATGCACGGCGCAAGCCGCACGCAAACACAGTTTTCTGTGTAGTAGCAACGCTGCACAGTTGCCCTATAACAGCCCGTGGCGGTACCTAGATTCAACGATAGGTGTCATTGTAGTGTATTTATACCTATCGTGTTTTTGAGGCACCTTAAATCGAGTATTTTCAATAATAAAAATGTCAAGTTGTTTGGTCGGTGGCCAGGTCGATTGCATATGGTGTTAGACGTACACTAAGCATAAGGCAAAAAAAAGACCCTGCTATGATGCAGGGTCAAGGTATTATGCGATAACCTGTCGCTCCAGAACGTACCAATGACGCCCCTTTCTTGCTTCTGACGCTACAAACTGCATGGCGTCAGAAAAGTTAGCGAAAATCTGGACGTTGTCCCCATTGAAACATAATGCAACGTAAATCGTCATCTTATTCCTCCATCCACGAATCCACAACCTACCGTTGTCGTACTTACGAAAGTGTTTCGAAACCCGCAAAAAACCTTACGAAACTCGCATACAATGATGTAAAGTATACTTTACAATTTGTAAAATATACTTTACATTGGCCCCTATTCCGTTCGTAGACCCGTCGCACCCCAGGAAGTCACGGAACCTCTCCGCTTTCCGTGTACCCTGCAATCGCTTGCACGCCATTGCGCCGAAACTGCGCAGCGCTACGATACGCCGAAGCCATGCTATCAAAATAGCGGATGCTAATCCACGAATTGTCACGCGTGTACGCCACAAAATACTGCACCCGGAACCAACTAGGCACAACCGTTACAAAATTCGTGCATTCTGGCGGTGAACCGCAGCGTAAAAATCCGCCAGCGTCAATGTAGAAAGTCATGTTAATTAACCTCCAGTGTTACGATAACATTACCGCTTTCTCGCTTCACCCGTTCCACGTGGTAGGGGCGGGTGTGCGCCCAAAGTGCGAATTCGAAAACGCTTTTGTCTTCTGTCTTGACTAACGGGCGGATGACTTTCTTGCGCCCGATTTTTTCGCACTCCTGTAGTGTATACATTATATCAATCCCCAATGCCCATGCAAAGCGCCAACTTCCACAGCTGCATCTCACACTCCTTTCGTTGCGCAATATGTCCATGTAATCGCTTGCACCTGCGAAGCTGTTAAGTGCAAGCCATGTTTGCGATTGACGATATTAGTTGCCAGCACGTATGTTTGCGCATACTCACCGTACATGCCCGGCGCTAGGCGTTTCTTGCCACTTGGCGCAATGTTCGCCCAAAGGCCGTTTTGCGCAATGTGCACCGCGTGACGGTCAATCGTCACGCCATCCGCCCCAAGTAGGTTACGTGCGAAGCTTTCCACCTTCTCACCGCGACAATGTGACGTATCACCCGTCAATAGGATATTAAACGTTTTGACAACGTTTGTCCCGTATCCAACAAACTTCTGAGCAGGTGTCACAATGTAACTGCGGTTTTCCTTCATGGCTTTCGCCATGCGGAAAACTTCGGTCTTGTTCTTATCCCACGGAACGGCAGGTGAAAATGCAGCAATTGCATAGGTATATACTTCTGGGTTATACCCCAGTTCAATAGCGGTCTTACGCAATTCTTCGCCTTCGCGCTGATACCAGCTTGGATCATAGCTTTCGCTTCCCATCTGGTATTCAAACACGGCAATGATGTTTAAGACCGATTGCCAAAGGTCGATTGTTTTAATATACATGCTTAGTCTCCGCTATCCACAAAAAATGCTTCCCCATCAACCACTACCAAAACGCTTTCTTGCGTGAGTTCAACACACAATTCGCGCGCCAGATTGATCATAAATTCCATAGCAATACTTACGTCGTCAACAAAGGCGCGCAACACTTTCGTACTTTCCGCTACTAACTTACCATCATTCGCAATATAGAATCCGGTGCTAGTTTGTGACTCCAAGTGCGCCCCACCAAATTTACCTGCCATCTGTGTTGCAACCGACAATACAATTTGCATATTGTCAATTGCAGTGTCAACGCCGATGGTTGACGGTACGTAAAGCGCAACGTTATGTTTAAGCGTAAACATGGTATAAGCTTCCTTCGTTTATCTGAATTTAATCTCACGTCGTAGGGCACAAACAGTTACGCTTGTGCCCTAACACGTGGTATTAAATCTGCTTTACTGCCGACAATACCTTACGGATAGTTCTCAGGGTGTCGATAGCATCTTGCGTGGATGCTGCAAAAAAAGTGCTTTCGTGGCTGTTAATGGTTAGACAAATACTGTAGCGCCGCCGCTCGCCGGTCCAACAGTCAATTTGCAAGCTTTCCTCCGATAGCCCAAAAACTTTACGAATGTCACTTGCCATTGCGAAAACATTATGGTATGTCATGTATCCACCATTTCCCTAGAAATTCGCTGCATGTCTTCAATACGCTCAAAAACCTCTTTGCTACTGGCCATCACCCTCCGGTTTCCGTGTAGAAAACAAACCCGCGAACCGGATAACAGACAACCAAGACTAGTTTCTCGTTGTCAACGAACATCCACGTAGGGTGCTTACCTATCAGCCTACGTTCTAGTTGGAATAATCGTTCCCTTGTCATCCTATCCCCCCCTTGATTTACTCTCACATTACAGGATACAAACTGTGTGCTTATATCCTGTCATCTGGTAGTAAACCCTATTCGATTTTACGGTTTAGAAATTCGGTCTTGAAACCGCCTCCTAATCCCCATCTTACGACGGTGCTTTGCTAGGTTAATCGTCGGACAAGTCTAGGGTCATAAGCCCTATACAACGCTTAAGGTCAAAGCAACGTCTTCAATTATTAAGGTGCACTCTAGACAAGCTAAAGTTTTGCCACCTTTCCGATTACTGGTTGGGACGGTTCTACTATGCGTCTGCCGATTCTGCCAGGGTTGCCATACTCCGCTTTCTGGTTTCACCGGGTTCCGCTTTCGCTTTCCCCCCCCTCCCTTCGGTTGTTTATGTGCGCTTACAGGGCAACATCATAGCACGCCATTTTGCGCCTGTCTACCCCCCCTGTTTTCGCCTGTCGGCGTAAAAGTTTCGCATAGCACTCAAAAAAACGTTTTTTTGGCACTTTTTTGGTCAAATGTGCACGGTTGTAAGGTTATTTCGTAGGGTAAACGTATAGAAATCGTAGGGGAAAATATTGACAAGTGCGCTCACTATACGAACGGGCTTTTCGCATAGACGTGAAAAATGGTTGTCATAATTTATTACTTTATGTAAAGCAAAAATTGCGTTTTGGTGCCCATATCTGCAACCTACTGCGAAAAATTGTTTACATAATTAAAACATTATAATGATGCTCCCAAAACATGGCCACAAGGTAAAGTAGAATGTGCGCACACAGGAGACTATGCGAAGTGACTGTCTGTAAACTCGATTACAAAACAAGAAAATACCTAACAGTGTTAGGCGTTTTCTTGTTTTGTAGTCAATCTTACAGACAATGCATTGATTTTGCAGTAGCCTAGTGTCAAGCCACGATGTTTAGGCGACTTCACCATGCCCTAAAATAAGCACTTCGCATAGTATGTGAGCGCCATCACCTAGATGATGGCGTTTTTCATGTTGTGGGGCGAAAGTACCCACAAAACTATGCGAAATAAAAAAATGACTATGCGAAGGTGGGGGGGGCGGGGAAAGGCGGGGGCTAACCTTCTGCGGCAAAATACTGCGGTTATTTTTTGAAGTGGAAAGTTGTTTGGAAAAATTGAAAAAATATTTTTCCATCGTAGAAGTGTGCGAAGTGTATTATTGAGTACGACATTTTGCACGTTTAGTAATTCTCCTGCCACTCCCACAGGTTTTTAGGTGGGAAAATACCTTACGCATCTTCACAAGAGCGCTGACACACGAAGGAGAGTGTTGGCGGCACATCCTCGCCTTTATGAAAATAACGTGTTGTTGCACTTCGTCTTTCCCCATAATCGCAGTACACAAAATCCCAAAAGCCCAAGACAACAAAACAATGTTTAGCGGACTGGTGAACATTTTCCCAACACATTAGCGGAAAAATGACGGGGAAATTGCGTGTGCTCCCTACTATACGAACAGTCTGCGGCGCAATTTACCCCCAACGAACCCACAAAATACAACAAAAAAGCCCTGGCTTCACACTTTTTATTGTGAATTGCCAGGGCTTTTTATTTATTTTTTTGTTCAACTTCTTAAAACCAAAATTCGGGGGTTTTATTGATTTTGATTTTCAAAATCAGTTTGTGAAGGGGCAAAGCGCTGACGTGCAATTTCTAATTTTCGTATTGCGCTTTCTACTTGCGCTTTGGCTTGAAACAATTCAGACTCGCACAGCCCGTATATTCCTGCGTCGATTGCAGCGCCAAATAAATTTTCAGCGAACTTTAACATTCTACTTTCAAAAGCATTACAGGAAGGGGTATTTGGCAACCTGAACTCAGGGCCTAATACCGCAATGTAATACCCGCAACTCCAAAGCCTGTCAGTTACGTTTAACTTGCCGCTTGTGTATTCTGTAATTGCGGCTGTAAACTTTGAAAAGTCGCGGGTGTACATCCTGTACTTTTCGCCACCCTCGCACCAAGCCAGAAAACGAAAAAGTTTGTTGTCCCGAATTAGGACGATTTTAATAATCGGTTCTGAAGGGGGTTGCGAAAACAAGCTTTCCGATTCAAAAGGTTTTAACAACGTCACACCTTTTTCAATGCGCTCAAAACCCTCTGTATACTCTGAAAGAAAATCTTGTTTCGTCCCCGCCAGAACCCTATACCCACTCGAAAACCTTTTACAGTCTATTCGCATTCCACCTCTTCTTCGGGGCGGAATGTTGCAGTGTGCTTTACCCTATCATCAGTGTTGTGGCCACCGACAAACACCCGACCATTCTTGAACTCAACCTTTTGCACCAGCAAAAACCGGTGCCCAACCTTAACGACATCCCCGACAGTGATGTAGCGCGCCTGCATTTTTTTCTCCTTAAAAAAATCTTTCGATAAGAAACAAAACAATAAAAATCAAACCCACCGCAAACCATAGGCGTTGTTTCCAACGCATTGTGAAAAACTGCTCCGCCAAGTAATCAGCTTGGCGAACAATGTCTACTTTGTTCACTTGCGTATAATGAATTTCACCACCATACTCATCAAAAAATTTGATATGCTTGGGGGCAAAATCCATATAAGGAACTTGCTTCATAGCGGCCACTTCCCGTCCCAGGGGACGACTTCGACACTCAAAAGGCGGTATGTGCTTTGTGTGCACACGTCCCTGCGCACCTTACCGATTCGCTTGCGGAGATTGTTAATAGCATCCTCCAAACCAATTTCATCTTCATAGGTGTAAGACGAAACCGTTACCCCTTCAAGCCAACCCGTTAACATAACCTTCGTGCTGACGACTTTGTAAAGCATCTCTGTTTTCCTTTTGTTACGGAAGTGACAAAAGCGGTGTTCAGCCGCCCCCCAACTCAGGGCTTTCTCATTCGAAAGCAGCAGGCTTTGTAGCGTTCTTTTCGGTGCTACCGCCACCTATCAGGGTTTTGTCCCTCACCCTTCAGTTGCGTCGGAACCCTGAAAACTCCGCAACTTGCACACAGTTTCTGTTTTTGCCGGTGCAAAACTGTGAAAACCACCTTGTGTATTCAATGCCAGTGCATTTTTGTTTCCCCCTTTCTTACCTTCATTATACCACGGCCTTTGTGTCTTGCATCCTTAAAATTTTCGTCCTTAGCTGGCGGGCAGGGAGTCGAACCCCGAACCTGCGGGTTCAAAGCCCGCTACTCTGCCGATTGAGCTACCCGCCATTAAAAAACCAAGCCCCCACCCCACTTGGCAACCCGCTACAAAATCCTAATAAGGTAGCGGCCCACTTCCCTAATACTCAAAAACAAATTGCGCCCGACTCCCATCCTTGAAAATCACCAACGATTTACCTACACCCAAAGGGTGTTTTGTTGGGAGTTTGTCGAAGCGCTCAAAATAATTGTACCACCTATCCCCGCAACATGGGCAGTCTAAACCCCTCTCAGACCCACGAAAATATACGCCGTTATTGATGGCAATGTCGATAGCGTCATATTCCCTATCTGCTTCGATGGCTAAATTCACCGCCGAAAACTGGTCAATGTCCTCGTAAATACCGTAGCTGTTATTCTGACGCAACAGAAAAAACATTTTACCAGCCCCCCTCTATTGCAACTCCCAAAGCCAACATAAACAAAAACAACCAAACCCCACCTATTACAAAATTCATCACTGTCGAATAACCGCCGTCATCGCTTTCCTTCTCATCATCATTAGATGACATAGCGCCTCCCCACTTTCTTGGCACGCTCAAAATGGACGATTGTGACATCTTCTTCCCCGTAACCTGTCACGACGGCGATTTCTGTTCGCATTGCCGCATCTGTGAAATTCGACTTTTTCACACGCAGCAGATAATTTTCATACAACTGCCCTGCCATAATGAAGGTTACAAACATCGGTGTCATTTTTCTTTGCCCCTTTTCGTTTCGCTTGATTCACTTCCCTGCATTCAGTATATCAAAGAAAAAGGGGCCTGTCAAGACCCCTAACCTTAAAATTTTGTGCTTAACCCCTAATAAGTGGCAAGCAAAGAAAACAAGATTGAAAATTTACAACACCACTGACAGGCGGAGGCGCTAGAATTTTGTTTACATAAACAAAAATTGCATCATCGGGGACGGTAGCCTTTCCACTTTCATCCGTTAACACAGTGACAATCGAACCGTCACTATAATGCGCTTCAACTAGCGCATCATGCAGAAAATTACCGTTACACTCCGTAACAACAATTAACAGGATTGCCAGCAACCAACTTCGCATTAACGCCACCCCTTTACCGGAGCAAGATTACAATAAATAACATCAATTTCACACCCGTCTAGCCGCTCCGCATCTTTGATAATGCGAATTGCATCCGCCCGTGAAGGGGCGTTTACGAGGTCAGTCTGCGTCGGCAGGTTGCCGTAATCGCAATCGGCTGGCCACGCCTTGTAGTTATAACGCACGATATATGTGTTATTCATTATTATTTACCGCTTTCTTTTTTGAGATTCCGATACCGATAATTTTAATACGGTTTTTATGCCGCTTCCACAAGAAATCCTGCACATCCGCTTCATCAGCGGCCATTACAACGAGGTTGAAGGGACGCGACCACTGATTCAACTTTCTGTTTTTTTCTACTTGATAGCGCACTCCAAAATTTTTCATAGAAGCGGCGGCACCTTTCTGTTTTTTATTTGCAGGTTTTGGGTAGTCAACCTGCTAGGGGTCATTTCCCACCTGAAGCTATAAAGCAATTTCTCAGGTTCCCCTTCGGCGTCTCTAGCGTAACGCAGACTTTTACCCCAATTGTTTGGCAATGCCGGTTGCCCTATCCTGGCTTTTATGACGTGCCGCATTTGTGCGTGTTTGGCCCTCTCGGTTTGCAATCTACCGTTGGCATTGCTCGACATAACCAGGGTACCGGGTTTGTTGCCGGCGACACGTCGTTTTCACTGATTTGTGTATTTGGCTCTCCTGTAGAGAGTGCCGACTTTTTATCATCGGCCAGTTTTTTACTTTACAACGGGCAAGTAACGAGTTGTAAACAAATTTTCAACGATTGTCTTTTTGGTTTGTAGATTCTCCAGAAGAACACCGCCCCAACCATTCACATTCAACGTGCGAATGATAAAGCGCTCGCCACTTTTCTTGTCTACAACTTCATCGCCCTCTTCACCATTAGAAAGGGTGTATTCCATTTTTTTCTTTCCTTTTGTTATCTACTGTCGCCTATTTCTAACCTTAGTATAACATAGCTTTTTGGCGTTGTCAATAGGTCTAATCTTAAAGTTTTCGTTCTAGAAAAAGTCCGAAAAAGCCCACAAAACAACAACCCAAGTCGCCCCCCACATGAAAGAAACGAAAGAAACTTCCTTAGTTTCTTCATTGCGATTTGCAACCGAATTCAATACAAACAAAAATGTGCCAAGCGAAAATACGGTTATCAAAAAAACATTTATTTTCCCCACCCTTCCCACAACTTTTTGAAAGCAAAAGCATCTAATTCTTTTTCTGTTTTCCCAAAAGCTACAATTTTCCTAACAAAAATTGCCCGTTCAATATCAAACAAAGGCGTTTCCCAAATTGGGGGGGAAGGGGCAATCCTTCGCTGTATCAGCGCCTCTCCCCTTCCCCCTGTGAACGTAGTTTAACGGTCTTCTACCGTTAGTCCCCCTTGCAGAAATCGAATCTGCACGCCGTTTAAGGCAAAGGATTTTAAGTCCTTCGTGTCTTGCCAGTTCCACCAAAGGGGGCGGTCTATCGAAACCTATTTTACAGATAAGATAACATGAAAAGGTATACATTGCAAAACAGGTATACAAATTTGTATACCTTACCATAGTTTGCGTGGTGCCTAAACCCAACTTATAAAGTTCAACCTAACGTCTACATCGTCAGCCGACAAGATTTTTCCAAAAAAGCCAGAAAGCTCGGCACTAACTGTTTCCTTCAATGGCATATCTATGTGCACCAAGAAAGCCCGTTCGCTTTCTGAACGCTTTGACGCATCGATTACCAGCTTTTGGTCGCGTGCCAGCATCTTGCCGGTTTCAATAAAAACCTTTGAAACAAAACTGCTTGAAAGCTTGTACGAAAAGATAATGGTGGTGTCACTTTGATAAATCATTTTTTATTCCCCTCACCCTCCTCTTCTGTTTTCCTGTGAATTCATTATACCACGGTTTTTGTCAATCGCATCCTTAAATTTTTGGGTCTTAAATTAACCGCACTCTGTTTTGCACAGGGTTCTACACGCTGGTTCGTGTTACAGCGTCACGTTGTACACCGTGATTAGCTGCCAGTGCGGAACGTTTGGTTTTATACATGCAACCCTGTTGCATCCCTAGCTAGTCAAACCTGATAGCGGGGTTCCCGCACAGTTGGAATTGAACCAACCACTAGGTTTATTACAAACGTTTAAGTCCGCACAAAAGCATCAGCTTCAAAATGCTTTGCGGTTAGGCGTGGCGGCGGGACTCGAACCCGCATTCAACCGCTTTGCAGCAGTTATCCTCCCTTTAGACGACACCACGGTTTTCTTACCTGTGTTTAGTATAGCATAGGGGGCTGGTTTTGTCAACCCCCCAATTTTACGAAAACAGCTTTTTGACAACAGTTGGCAAAATCTTGTTGGTTACCGTATCCCGTTGCCTAACTGTCAAGCGCTCCCCTAGTGGCTTTTTGGTTTGCTTAATCCATCGCGCCAAGTCTATTAAAAAATCTGACTTATACTTTTTTAGAAAAAAATCAAAAAACTGAGCACTTTCTGCGTCACAATACGCCAGCAAAAACCCTTCTAGGGAAGCGTTATCATTGCGTAACCACGCAATGACAGCTTTTTGGTCTTCTTCACTCACAGAACCCCCTTGATTGAGGTAATCACACGTTCACCGACATTATAATTGCCCGTTTGATTAGGGGTACATTCCACGCCAACACACTGAAACATTTCCCCGCTAGAATAATCCCTGATACGCTTTCCTATCAGCCCTTCATAGGCCGACATGATAAGGGGGAAGTTTGCCTGTGTCACAAATTCAGCTTTGTTTATCGTGTTTCCCCTAGCGTCAACACAAACCAAAGTGACTGTATACGTGTTCACCCCAAACCTCCCCTTAAAAATTACTGCCAATCGCGAACAGTAACCAAACAGGACACAAAGCTATCAGGCTCGACATCCCACTCACCGCCAAGAGTAGCGTTAATATATGTCTTCATGGGACAACCGAAAAAAATCGCCGCCTGCCTTTCGGCCTTAGTAACTTTGTCAGCACGGAACGAAACCAGTTGACTTTTATTCACCACTTCCCCCGTTTCAATGAAGCGGGACTTGATACCCTTTTCCGACAGGGTGTAGCGAAAGTAAAAAATCGATGCGCTTTGCGTTGTCGTAAGCATCTGAATCTCCTTTACTAATTTTTACAAGCTTGTCAATCGCTTAATCTCACACAAACATCATATCACGCCCCGCCCCACTTGTCAATAGGCAATTTTGCTACGGCCAAAATCTTTAAGGTTCGGGTACATTTTCCCAATCGTCAGGCAATCTCCAGTAGAAATACTATCTACGCCTACACCATCACCAAAACGATAGAGCATCACGGAATCAATGTCAAATTCTGTTTCTCCTAGCCCTTCGTTATTAAAAAGGTTTTGGCCAATCTTTTCATCATCCCAACCCTGTTTTCTTAAAAACTCAATTGCTTTTTGTCTATCCAGAAAACTATACGAACTATGTTTATGTTCGTGTTCCAACCCCAACACATGCCCGAATTCATGCAACACGACACGCCTCCACTCAAATTCGCTTGTTTCCCCTACCAACCACCCAAAATTTATTGTTGGCCCTGTTCGTATAGCAAGCGCATCGGTTCCAACAAAAGACCAACTCCCGACGCCCCCAAAAGAAACACGAATAACGGATTTTTCTGGCGATTCTTCTACAAAAGAAAAATTTCCACAAGCCTCCCATTCTTTCGCTATACGAACAACACGCTCCCAATCCTCGATTGTCCCATCAAGAAACCCGACTGTAACTTTCTGTCCAGGTTTCCATAGTTTTTTTGGCGAAAAAACACCACGTTGACTTTCAATTTTTAACTGCGAACAAATCCTAATCATAAAAACAGAAGGGGGCGCCTTTTCGACACCCCCACCCCCCCTTTTTTTAGTTTGTGTTTTCTGGCGCACGCACACCCATCTTGTAAAGCTGGCCAGCGTACTTTCTAACAATCTTGTGCACGTATGGCCATTGCTTTTCTGAAAGTTGGCCCTTACGGTTGTACTGCTGGCAAAGTGAGGTTGCAAACTCTGCGTCAGCGCCCGAAAAGCCGATTCCGTTATCCTCGATTGTCATGGCAGCGCCACGCTCCAACGCCGTCTGGTTTGCATAAATCGCCAACAAGCCCTTAATTGCAAAGTCCCTGTCAGTCAACAATACTGACTGAATCGCTGCAATCATCTGCTTTTGGGTCGCCATCGTGTTTTTCCTTTGTGTTGTCGTTATTTACCAGTAACCAAAGTATAACACGATTTTCCCCGTCTGTCAATAGGCAATTTTACTAAAGACAAAAACTTTAAGGTAACGCCGCCACCTCTTTTTTCAATCCTTTAATGCGCTCAAATTCACGTACACAAGCATCTTCTGTATTTTTAAGCCCTTCAATAATAGCCGCCTTCCAGGTCTTATATTCGGCTTCTGTTGGTTCGACTTTCAATTCATATAGCGCCGACAAATTTAATCTTAATTCGTGGGACGCCGCCTTTCCATAAAAAATAGCCTCCTTGTAAATCACATTAAAAAGACTTTGTGCGGCCTCCGCTGGCAAAGTAAAGGCAAAAAAATTACTAAAATTTTTGCCACGAACCACAATATCCCTGACAGCAGTTTCCCTAATCGTTTTTTCCCACTCTACATAAATTCCTTCGATATGCGGCAAGTTAAGATTGATATAGTCAGTCCATTCCTTACCCAGCGTAATGCTATCAAATTCAAAAGTAGCGTTCCCATCTGTTACGTAAATCATCTATCCATTTCCCTCCAAGTTTTAATAAAGAAGCGCAAGAAAAATACCGAACCAACAATTACGGCGATACCTACGATAGCTTGCACAGCGATAAGTAAAACGGCATAAAGATAAACCAAATCTAACAATTCCTGCATCAGATAACCCCCAATTCATATTCTTTGCCATCTTCTACGAAAGAAAACGCTATGTTTTGCGGCACCCCAAAAAACAACCCGTCGTCGGTTGGCATCCATTCCCAAAATTGTTGTTCAAATTCGACTTCCCCAACACCAAAAACAGCGTACAAATCATTCCAATTTACATCATCGTATTCCCGCTTTCCCTCCAAAGCAAGAAATAGCGTGTGTAATTTTTGATAAAATGTAAACATTTCTTCTTCTGTACCGAACATCTTAACATTCGTTTCAAATGAATCTGCGTCACCGAACATATAAGTAACACTTAAATAAAAACCATCTTCCTTAAGGGGCTTGACCTTGCGAAAGTATTCCATGTTTTTCTCCTTTACAGGCACATTAAGACCACGAAAACAGCAGCCGACGCCAACAGCGCAAAAAACGTATACTTCATTATGTACCGCCCTTTAACAGAAACTTATTATTGATAACCTTACACGAAATCCTCCCCAACCGCGGGTCATAAAGAACTTCGTCAGTTGGGCGTAACACAATCCCCTCCATAGGTCGCCCGCTATCATACTGCTTGTCAGCAAGTTCCAGAAGCGTTTCAAGCGTTTCATCGAATTTTTCCCAACGCTTTAATACTGGCACTTGCGGGATATACGCCATCCGGCAATAAAGCTCGAAGATGTCTTGCGGCACGTAGTTGTCCAAAAGTCTATCCCAGATGTTAAAAGCAAAAAAGTTTGGCCCCTTCAACCCAAGAAAATTGTCACAGATTCCAGGCCCGGCAATTTCCCCCTGCAAAACCCAATTCGGGTACGCAGAAAGTTTCTTTGGCAAATCGTACCGCCTAGCAACCTCCCAATAAACGTTGTCGCCGTCCCGAACCTCTAAGTTTCTGGAAGCTACGTGAAATTCACCATTTTCAGTCCAATAGGTGACACTCGTTCCGTGAATTTTCATGGTTGCGGTCACCGCCCTTTCTTTCAAAACAGTAAGGTAAAGGGGCGATGATTGAAGGCGCATTTCATCCGTCTTCGGTAGAATGTGCAGCGGGAATAGGCCCGCCGTTTCTCCTGTCGTTCTAAATGTTTCTACAGGTTCGTAGCGTTTAACACCCAAAAGATAACTTACATCGTCCCCCTCTTTCATATCCATCATTAGTTCAAAATTTGACAGATAGTCAAACAAAATTGAAAACGGCATCACAAGCCCTTGTGAAAGGGTAGTACCTACGAATTTCTTTGTTTTGACAACAAACCTATCTTTTTCCATAAAAGAAAAGTTCTTATCGTTGGGTACAATGCTACTAATTTCAATATAGATACACCTTTCCCCAACAGTAAATTCCGCACGGCGAACAACAGCCGCCCACTCAACACCCTCGAAAGTGGCCAAAGCCAAGTTAAGCGCTTCGTCACCGGTTCGTGTGTAAACAGGGTCAAGCGATTTAATTACCTGAATCGAAGCAAGCTTTCTTTCCATTTTTTCACCCCTTTTAGCAGGAAAACTAAGAACCCATCACAAAACATTACAATTCATTCCCTACTATATGTCCCCAAATATTAAGAACATACTTAATTCTAAACGTTTCCTTCTTCTTTTGTAACTCCTTACAAGCGTTACTCTTTGCTTCTTCAACTGAATTAGCTGTGACTACGATAAAACATTCTTTGTCTTCTAGTGTGTCGAAGAATACGCGATAGCTATTCACAACACCTCGCCACGTTCATTTTCTACATAACTAATGAAAACACTTTTGTTCAGTGCCATCAACTGCAATTTGGCAGCCCTGATGGCACTTTGTTTATCATTCGCCAAAATCCAAAGAAAATCACCGAAAGATTCCCCGCCATCTAGCGGGATGCAAATATAGTGTACCTTAAACATTTTTATCCTCCAAAAATGGAAAACGCTCTTGCACTTCTACAAATGTAGCACCATACGTCTCGGCAGCTAAGGCGTCAAGCTGTCTCTTATACACATCTCCGAGCCCACGAGACGG
>ERZ761596.142-NODE-142-length-14154-cov-6.540038_pt1 | contig 14154 bp, 21 predicted proteins | sample MGYA00512166_ERZ761596 | MGnify/ENA primary metagenome ERZ761596 (study PRJEB28899, sample SAMN03785556) | bioreactor sludge metagenome | biome: EBPR Sludge; feature: EBPR Bioreactor; material: 0.22µm filtered reactor supernatant | place: Saint Lucia: Queensland...
TTACAATGCCCAGATGTGGGGGGTACTCTTTTTGATGGCGCTGTTTTATGGCGTCTTTCGCTGGCTAGTCGAAAGGGAATAATCCATGATTTCCCGCTCAGCCTTAAACTTAAGACACGACGCCCCCTCACAGCAGCGTGTCTATACGTTTATTCTCGGTTACAAAATCCGCAACGGCGGGAACTCACCATCCTATCGTGACATCAGTCGAGGTTGTCTGATGTCCACCAGTGCCGTCTATCAGGCTGTCCAACGCCTCATCAAAAACGGCAAACTCTCATTGGATGAAAATCGCCGCATCCGCGTGTGTGGCGAAAGGTGGCTTCCCCCTGGAAAACAAACTCCTGCATAATTGATTCTTTTCCCTCTGATATTTTTATCAGAGGGCTTTCGCCTCTCGATATTCCCCGTACAAATGTCTATCTTTCGCATTCTCCAAAAATCCCATAACCTAATTTATGGGGCGGGTGCGCCCGGCGTCCTATTTGGATCGTCCTTTCGGCAGTCACTATCGGGCGCATCCTTGTGAGGGAAAACATGTCTCCTGAACAGATCATAGCAGCTACAGTAAAACAAGCGATGGAGGCGGGGACGGGCGTCCTCGTCATTGTCGAATTGCTGATTGTTGCTGTTATGGCGTTCTTGGCATACCTCCGCTATATCCCTCTAGCGAAAAAAAACCAAGAGCTTCGCGCACAACACATCGAGGAATTGCAGTTGATCCGTCAATCTCTCGATCTTAGCAAATCAACCGAGGCGCTGCGCGAAGATCGGCATATCGAGGCGTTGAACAATCTAGCTGCTGAGGTGCGCACCGGTTTTCGAGACATCTACGTTCGCGTTGATAGTCTCCCCACCAAACTTCAGCGCGAGATTGACGATTGGGCAGCGCATCGCCCCCAGTCTGCGCCAAGTTTTCTATTACGTTTAATCGGCATGGAGAGAACCTAAATGCCAACTGAAGAGGGAAAGAATCCCGATCTTCCTCCTACCGGGGAAGCGACGAACGCTCCCACCACCGACACTGCGAAGGATTCGCTCCTGTCGGAATCGCCTGATACATTGGTGAAAATGATTCGCGAACTCCGAACCGAGAATGCGAATCGACGCCGGGAACTCGATCCGCTCAAGAAGAAATTTGGTGAGATGGAAGCTGCGCAGCAAAAAGCTGTCGAGGACGCCCTTGCCGAGCAGGGCAAGTGGAAAGACCTTGCTGAAAAGCGGGCGGCGGAACTGGCTGCTGCCAAGACCACCGCTGACGAAATGTCACGTTACCGCGACACCCTTGAAGCGATGCTCAGGCGCCGGATCGAATCTGTTCCCGAAACCCTCCGTAAGCGCATCCCCGAATTCGGCGATGCAATCAAAACGTTGGAATGGCTTGATGCCAACAGCGATTTGCTTTCGGAGAGCCGTACTCCCCCGCCGTTGGATGGTCATGCTGGCAGCAATGGTGGTGCGGGAAAAGCAAATCTTGCTCAAATTCTTTCCAGCAAGCGCATTGGTGGTATTTGAGCATAAGGTGAAACGAGGAAAATCATGGCTGATATTGCATTGACTGCGGCGCAAATTGCGCCCGTTTATCCGCACCAAGCGGAAATCTATGACATGGTAGCGGCTGAGACAATCACCGCAGGGCAAGCTGTTTATCTCACCAGCGCTGGTAAGGCTGGTGTGGCAGATGCGAACGCGAGCGGAAAACAGCAAGTGCGCGGGATTGCACTCAGTGGCGCTGGCGCTGGGCAGGCTGTTTCTGTTCTTGTGCGTGGACACGTCTACGGGTTTACGGTTTCGGGTCTGGCATACGATGCCCTCGCCTACCTTTCCGATACGGCGGGTGCTTTGGCGGACGGGGCGGGAACAATGACTGTCCGCGTCGGACGGGTTGTGCCACTGCCGAACAGCAGCACCTTCACAAAGTGCCTCTTCGTCGAAGTTTCGTGGATCGCTAACTGGGCGTAGTAAGCGAGGAGTGTAAATCATGTCTGGAATTTTTGGCTTGCTCACACTCTCAGACACAGATCGCGTATTTGTGACTACTGAGGGTCAACGTGCATTGTATGACGCCACGCGAATGTGGGTCGAGAAATACAATGCAGACATGGCATCTTCGCTGCAAATCTTTGTTGATGGTGAAACGCCAAATCACAAAGAGCGCTATTACCTCCCGTCTGGTGGGCGTCTAGATCGGCGCGGCGGTCAAGCGCAAAGCGCGGCGGGCAAACGGACGGGATCGTGGGATGTTGCTTACCCATTAGAGGATTTTGGTCGTGATCTGGCGTGGGACGACGTATCGCTTGGTTATATGACCCCGGAGCAATACCAGCTTCAGGTCGATACTATCCTCGTGCAAAATACGAATGTCGTCCGCTTTGAGTTGCTCAAGGCAATTTTCGACAATACAGCGCGGACTTTTGTAGACCCGCTTATCGGGTCTCTCACCGTTCAGCCCCTCGCAAACGGCGATTCGGTGGTCTATCCGCCTGTCCTCGGCAGCGAGACAGAGGCAACAGACAATCACTACCTTGAATCGGGCTATGCGGCGTCTGCTATCAGCGATACGAACAACCCGCTGGTGACGATCCGAGACGAATTAGAGGAGCATTTCGGAGCATCGACAGGCTACTCAAACCTCGTTGTTTTCATCAACAATGCTCAATCCGCAAAAATCAGTGGGTTGATTAATTTCGTTCCTGAACCTGATCGTTACATTCAGGTCGGCAACGATACGAACGTCCCCACTGGCTTGCCCCCAGTTCCAACCTCCGCCCGCGTTTTGGGGCGCTGTGATGGGGTGTGGGTTGCCGAATGGCGATTTATCCCCGCCAACTATATGGTGGGAATTCACCTTGAAGCGCCCGCGCCACTGGTCAAGCGTGTTGATACTCCATCTTCGGGCTTAGGTACAGGATTGCAAATGGTCGCACAGGAGAAAAAGCATCCGATTGAGCGCCTTACGTGGCGTCACCGTTTCGGTTTCGGCGTGCGCAATCGGCTGAATGGCGTCGTGATGGAACTTGGCACGGGTGGCACGTACACCATCCCGACAGCATACGCTTAGGCGGTATGACATGGCTTCACCTGTAGAAATCGCAAAGCGCCGAGAGGCGGCATTGGGGCGGTTGGCAACGGCGATGGAGAGCATCGCCAAGGAAATCGATGTTGAGCCGCCCGACCTTACCCTACGTGCCGCCGTCCAGCGAAATGCGGAATTGTTTTTAGCAGCCTTTCTTGAGCGCCTTGCTGATTTCGTAGAGATCATGGATAAGGCGCTCGGCGAGAACAAGAAGGGGATTCCCAATACTGAGGGGACAAGCACCGTCTCTCAGGAATTTGAGACTGAGCCAAAACGACGGGGGCGAAAGTAAAATGTCGTTCACAAACGATTGGTCGACAACCATCGGAAAAATTCGGTTTCACCTCGCTGATACCGATAGTGCGGCAGCAGTATTCTCTGATGAACAGCTTGCCCAACTTCTCTTGGAATACGAGGAGGTTGATCTAGTGGTGGAGGCGTGCCTGCTGCATAAGTTGGCGCTTCTCGCCCAGCCCGATTTTCGCGCCGATTGGCTTCAGGTCGATCTGTCATCAGCACGCAAAGCCACCGCCGACCTTCTGGCGCGAAAGCGTCAAGAGTTTGGTCTTAATTCGTTATCGAGTGGCATTCGGCACTTTCTCCGCGCCGACAGCAATGAGGTGTAAACAATGCTAAAACGAGTTATTCAAGGCACTGTCATTGCCGACTCACTTCAAGTCACAAATGGCATGACGGGCAACGTGACGGGTGGCATGACGGGCAACGTGACGGGCGACGTGACGGGCGACTTGACGGGCAACGTGACGGGCAACGTGACGGGCAACGTGACGGGTGACTTGACGGGCAACGTGACGGGTGGTGTCAAAAACACGACGGCACTTGCCTCCGCTGACGGCGCAATTGCGCTGAAGGCGGGTGTAGTGTTGATCACAAAAGCTGGCGTCGCTGTCTTGACCATCGCCGCGCCGACGGCTGGTACAGACGATGGAAAGGTGTTGATCGTCATGGCGACCACCGCTCACGCGCACACCGTCACGAACGCTAGTCCGGGCTTTGGGGGCGCGGGCGCGTCCGGCGATGTGGCGACATTCGGCGGCGCGGTGGGCGATAATCTCGTCCTCGTGGCGTACAACGCGATTTGGTACGTCGTCTCCAAAATCAACGTGACGATAGCGTAGGAGGAATAATGTCAGACATCACGATCACCGCCGCAAATGTGGCGAAGGCAACAGATTCAACCACGATCACCGGAACGGCTGGCGCTACCATCACGGCTGGTCAATCCGTCTATCTGGACACGTCTGACAGCCGCTATAAGCTGTCCGATGCGAACGCCTCAGGCACAGGGCGCTGTGACGGAATCGCGCTGCATGGCGCTTCGTCGGGTCAGCCACTCACTGTTCTCACCTCTGGGAACATCACCATCGGCGGTACGGTGGCAGTGGGGACGATCTATTGCGTCAGCGCGGGAACGGGCGGCATCTGCCCTATCGCCGATCTTCTTTCGGGCGAATACATCGCCAAAATTGGGATTGGCGTCACGGCTGCGATCATCTCCGTCAAAATCCATAATTCGGGCGTGGCAAAGGCATAAAAATGCTCCACTCGTCAACGCTGAACGCGATCCGCAAAATGCTAGAAGGCATTCTTACAGACACCTGCGCGATAGAACGTCGGACAATGGTTGCCGATAGCTACGGTGCGCAGGTGGCGACGTGGGCAGCGGTGCGCACAGAGTGTCCGTGTCGCCTGATCACCGATGGCAGCACAAAATACATGCCCGCCGAACATGGTAAGCAGCTTGTTTATCCTGAATTGATTCGGTTAATCCTACCTGTGGATACCGACATTCAGATCGGGGATAGGGTCGTTCTTTATGGCGACGTATACTCAGTATCGGAAATTCGGCAGAGTCGAACCGACGCTCTGGACATTCAGGTCTTGATCATTCGTTATCGTGGCGAGGAGGCAAGTTGAATGGCAATCAAGGTAGACAAACGCCAACTCCAGCAGCTTATCAAAAATCTGGGCAAAGAGGCTGACGCAGCACTGGCAGCGGTTGCTCAAGAAATGACGAATGACATTCAACTATCGTTCGGAACATCACCGCCCGGACGCTCCTATAAGCGGGGCAGCATCATGCACACTGCCTCTCAGCCCGACAATCCTCCCAATGTGGACACCGGGCAACTGAGGGCGTCTATGCGCTGGAAAAAAATCAACGTCCTGCGCTACCGGATTATGGACGGTGTGGACTACGGCATTTTCCTAGAGGTAGGTACAGCGCGGATCAGCAAGCGCCCCTTTGTCCGTCCGGTCTTTGAATCGTGGGCGGGTGGACGCTTGGCAGAATTTCTTCGCTCTCGTTTGAACAAGACGGTGTTCAATGGCTGAATCAGCGTTGTCAGCGTGCTATCGCGCTATTCGTTCTCGGCTCACGGAATTATCCGTCGAATTATGGGGCGGGCGGGTCTTTCTGGAGCAAGCACAATCCTCATCTGGCAAGAGAAATGCCGATCCGTTTGTGGTCTACGGCTATTCCTCTGGCGGGCAAGAGCATGAATTGCGTGCAGGGAATGGCTACGAACTGCTGATTGATGTCTTGTGCATCGCGGATTCATTCTTTCTGTCTCAAACAGGAGCGGCTCGCATCTCGGAATTGCTTGCCGACTCTGGCACACAGGATGCGCATCCAGCACTCATGCTATCGAATGAGTGGGAAATCATCTCTGTTGCCGAGGAAGGTGTGATCTCAATCCAGCAGGTCGATCAGACCCGTCCAATTTGGTTGAATGGCGCAATGTATCGCTTCTATCTGTATCCGAAAGGATGATCATCAATGGCACGTTTGAAGGCAGGAATCAGCTATCTGACGCTCGATGGTGTCGATGTGTCGGCGTACTGCCAAGACATCGACATCACAGCGGACAATGAATCAGAGGACGTGACTGCGGGCAACGTCACGCATGAGGTACTACAGGCTGGCATCAACACAACGAAGATCACCTTGAACTTCGTGTACGAGGTCGGCTCGGTAGGGACACTCCTTGCAAAGATCAAGCGTGGGGCAATGCCCGTCATGGATTGGGGTCCAGAAGGGAATGTATCTGGCAAACCTCGGCACACGCAGCAGATCATCATCACGTCGCTTAATAAAAAGCAGGATAAGCGCCGGACAATGACGGTTCTCGCTGTTTCCGCATCCGGGGCAGCTGCGCCGACGAATGATATGGATGAAGGGGCTATCTTCTAATGTCTGCCGAAAAACCTATCCTCAAGCGCGTTTCGTGGCGTGTCGTCAAGCAGATCGGGGCGCTCGACTATGAGCGACAAGCAGCAAAAACAGCCGCAGAATTCCTAGCCGTTTGGGAAAAAATCCAAACGATTCTTGCGGAAGTGATCGTCAGCATACCCCGCTCATGGCTCATGGACGATGCGCCGCCTTCATTGAATTTCGCCGAACCGAACGCTTTTGACTACCTCACCCGCGAAGCGATGATTGAATTAATCAATCTCGTCTCCGGTGCAGAGGAAAAAAAAGAGCCGAGCAGCTAAACACCTGGTGGTTTGTTGCCTGCGCGGGGGGCGATGTTGACTTCTCCCCTGATGAGGAGTGGGCGATCTTTGAGGCAAAAACCGCTCTGTTGTTGGGGGCGCTTCCCTCCGCATTGGCGGGCGAGGACTATGGCACTTTGCTCACTATCCTCGCCATTCACGACGCTGAGCAGCGGGCAAAAAGCCCCGGAAACGAAACCGATCGGGCAGACGAATAGGGAGGTACGATAACCAAACATGGCTACCAAAATCGCCTCTCTTTTCGCCGATCTCGATCTGAAGGACGGCATGACGGGGGGACTGAAAAAAGCCGAGAAAGGGCTAGACAGTCTCTCCGGTAAGGCAAAAAACGTCACGTCCGGCATTGGGAGTATGTTTGCTGGGTTGGGCGTCACCCTCTCCGCAGGCTTGGCGATCAGCGGCGCATTAGACATTGATCGTCAAATGGCAAACATCCGCAGCGTGACCGGAGCTACGAAAGCTGAAATCAGCACGCTGCGCGGCGAGCTTCTCGCTATGGGGTCATCCTCGACTCTTGGTGCAACCGCCACTGTCGAAGCGTTTTACGACATTGCTAGTGGTGTTACTGATGCCTCTAAGCACATGGCAATCCTTACCGCGTCGATGCAGCTTGCCGAAGCAGGTCAGGCTGATCTAAGTGGCGCGACAAAGGGCATGATCTCAATCATGAACGCCTACGGCTTTGCCTCCGAAAAAGCGAGCATGGTCAGCGATGTTTTTAGTCGTGCTGTCGGACTAGGCGTCGGCTCGATGGATGAATTTGTTGCCGCCATGTCCCCCGTTGGCGGAACGATGAACGCTGCGGGTATCAGCATCTCCGAATTCGGCGCATCAATGGCGCTTCTCACGAAAAAGGGTGCTACAGCGTCTCAGTCCGCTACACGCCTTCAGGCTGCCGTCACTGCTCTGTTGAACCCCAACACAAAACTTACTGCCGCGCTGAAAAGCGTTGGCGTAGAGAGTGGCTCGGCATTGCTCAAGCAAGAGGGCTTGGCAGGCGCGTTGCGAAAATTAAACGAGGCGGTGGGTGGTAGCACCGACGAAATGGCGAAAATGTTGGGCAGCACCGAGGCGCTTCAAGGTGCGTTGGCATTGCTTGATCCATCGTCATTAGAATTCTTCACACTCTTTGATGAGGGTCTGGCGGGCGCTACAGCCACCGCCCGCGAACTCCAGCTTGACTCGCCCGCCGCTAAATTTGACATCCTCCGCAATCGAATCGAGGGAGTCGTTTTGCAAATCGGAACAGCCCTCTTGCCCATCTTCAGCCGCATTGTTGATTTTATCGCTCCGGTTGTCGAAGGTTTGTCTAAATTAATTGGTCAGTTTGGTGATTGGGCTACCACCAATCCAGAACTTGCCGACACCATCACAAAGGTCGCTATCGGCATTGGCGCTTTAGTTCTAGTCATTCCCGTGCTGTCAGGCGTCGCCGCCGCTGCGGGTAAGGCGTTGGCATTACTCACATCGCCGCTGATGCTGCTGGCTGGCATTGCGGTACTGGCAGGCGGCGACGCCATCAAAGCGACACTCGACGGGGTTCGTGATGGGTTAGGCGGCATAGTCGAAGGGGTCGGTTCGGGCGATCTCAGCAAAATTGGCGTGGGCATAAAATCACTCGCAGATGGCATTGGGGCAATCCCAATGGGCGCGGCTGAAAAGATCGGGGGCATTCTTGGCGTCAATGTGCGCGAAGGGCTTGCCGCGTGGTCATCCATTCCCGACAACCTCGGCACAATCCTCTCGACAATTGGCGAGAAGGTGCGCGGTGCATTTGCCATCCTCCTCAGTCCTGATCCAACGGTAGAGGGCAGCCTCGCAAAACTTTGGAATGACGTTTTCGGAGCGGAAGGCGTTATAGGGAAAATCGTTTTCGGGCTTTTCGTTGGCGAGGAAAGCGTGATTGGGCGAGCGGTAGCAGCAGCGACAGGCATCTTCAGCGGGCTGATCAACATCGGGCGAGAAATCGCGGACAAGATTGGTCAGGCGTTCACCGCTCTGATCACGATCATCACCTACCCCTTTCGGGCGGCGATCAAATTCATTGGCGAGGTGCTGATGAAAGTCAGCGAAGCTGGTGGCATGTTTTCGCATCTCTATGGCATGGGTACGAAGTTGATCGGTGCATCGGGCATCCTCGCTGACGGCACGGATATGTTTGGCAAAGACACCTCCGGCTACGGTGCAGGAGATCGCAACGAGATGGGAAACCTCGCCAAACTGCAAGGGCGTGCCTCCGGCGGTCCCGTTTTCGCGGGCAGACCCTACATTGTCGGCGAGCAGGGACCCGAATTGTTCATCCCCCGCAGCGGCGGGGGGATCGTCCCCAATCACGCCATGCCGCGCAGCGGGGGCGGAAAGACGGTTGTCCAGCTTCATCTTGATGGCAAGGTCATTTACGAAACCATCCTGAAAGAGCGCCGTGCCGTCAATGCGAGGGACTTCTGATGCCCCCTCAACAGATCACCTACACAGTCGAGATTGACTGGGATCGGGATGGCGCATTCTCCGGCTACGACGATGTTTCAGCATATTTGATGCGTGACGGCGTGCGCATCAGCCTCGGCATGGACGACCTTCTAACGGCGCGGATTGCGAATGTAGGCTCATGCGAATTCACCCTCTTGAATTCAGATCGGCGCTTCAGTCCGGCTAACCCTAGCAGCCCTTACGCCGCCTCCGGCTGGACCCGCCTCCCCGTCCGCGTCAGCGCCACACACCTCGGCGCAACTCATACCCTGTTCCGGGGGTACACAAAATCGTTCACCCCCGCCTCAGGTCTAGTAGCAAATCCCTCCTGTCGGGTCTTATGCGAAGACCTGCTTGGGGTGCTGCAAGGTCACGAAATTCGGCTGCCCGTAATGCGTGATCAGCGCAGCGATCAATTGGTGCGCCACGTCGTCAACGAGGCACTTTCCGCCCCCGTCGCCACTGGACGCTTTGACTTCACCGCGAATCCAGCGAATAACGACACTGTAACCGTTGCGGGTCTAACCTACACCTTCAAAACCGCGATCAGCACCGCGAACCATGTCCTGATCGGCGCAACGGTCTATGAGACGATCAGGAATTTAGTCGCTGCTATCAACGGTTTGGAAGGCTCAGGCACGCTTTACGATTCCTCCAGTAGCCGTCCGCGAACGGTCACAGCGTCCGTTTCCGACAGCTACTATGAGATCACCCGCCGCGCCGCGCCCTTGCGTTGGTATCGGCTTGGTGAGACTTCCGGCACGTCGGCAGCGGACATTGGCGAAAATGGACGGGCGGCGGCGTACACGGGTTCTACGCTCAATCAAACAGGATCGCTGTCCGGCGATCCCGACAAGGCGATCCTGCATGACGGCATCAACGATAAAATCGAAATGCCCGTCATAGACCTCACTAGTCGCTCATTTTCCGTTGAATTGTGGTTAAAGCCGACCTCGCTCGCCTCGGTGATGCTTGCTTGGTTCTTTTACTTCGGTACGGGAACGGGGCAGCAGGCATACCTCCAAACCGGAACAAGCGGGGAGGTAAACGCGGGCATCGAAGGCGGCATTGTCGGTAGCGCAGGCGGCGTGATCAGCGTGGGGACGTGGGCGCATACCGTCATGAGTTACGACTACAAGACGCAAACGGTCTCGTTCTACGTCAATGGGACATTGATCGGCACGGCGTCAAGTGCCGGAATGACGGCGCAATCAACCTTTATGAAGATAGACGAAACATTCGCGGGATACCTTGACGAATGCCTTCTCTGGGATCGTCCCCTCACCGCCGCCGAGATCACCGTCCGTTACGCCGCACGCACAATGTCTATTGGCGTAATGATCACCGCAAAGCTGCGTGGCGCGGCAGGCAATAGCGAGACCATCAGCAAATCTAGCACCGCGATATCCGTTACCGGAGCAACCCTTTCCGGTGGTACTGACTACCCCACCGGGCTTATCACCACAGACACAGGCAAAGAGACCTTTGCAATTGCAGGAGATTCATGGGAAAGCACGAACGCCATGTCCGCGCTTGGCGATATAGTCAACAGCGAAATCGGTGCGCTGTGGCTATCAAAATCGGGAACGATCATCTTCAAAAATCGAGATTGGCAATTCACGCGCCCCGCAGCGTCTATCGCGCTAATTTTGTCTGGCGAGCCTTACGCCGAGGGCGACACTGAAGACCTTTATAATGCTGTCAGGATTACGGCTACGCCCCGCCAAACCCTCGCCTCTGGCGTGGTGGCACGGGCAAATTCCGTTGTGGAGGTTCGTCCCCGCAAGGATGCTGAACAATCCGGCGAACCCGGCGCGAACAAGCTCCGTTCAAATCCTACGGATGCTCGCTCGGACTACGTGACGACGATTAGCCTGAAATATGTCGATCCCGGTACGGGAAAGATCAGCGGCGCGGATGAACTTGTGCTGCCGCCCGCACCCGCGACAGACTACACAGCATTCGATACCCCCTCTGGATCGGGTTTCGACTATACCCTCAATGGGCATCTCTCATTTGGTGTCGTGGCGAAGGGTAGTGGTATCGAAGTAGATGCCCAGACCCGCACAACAGGCAGCCTGTTCCTCCGCACGTTCCAAATTCGCGCACACCAAATCATTGTTGCCTACGATCCGGTTGAGATCGTGCGCGAAAACGCAAGTAGCGTGGCAATCTATGGTCGCCGCCTTCTTTCCTACGCCTTGCCCCTGCCGACCTCTGCGCAGCTTGCCGAATCGCTGGCGAACTACCTGCTATCCCGTTATCGGCTTCCCGCATTCAGAGTCAAAAAGGTTGACTTCGACAAGCAGATAAAAATCGGATTATTTTCACTGCTGAGCCTTGAAATCGGTGACGTATTGAAGATCACCGATAGCGCTCTTGGCATGACGGATAAAAAATATCTGATCGTTGGCTTGGATATTACCATCAGCATGATGGACAAAGTGACTGTCCAAGCGCGTGTTTTCCGTTTAGACGACGAAACCTATGGCGTCTATGACGATGCGACATATGGAAAGTACGACACCACCGCCCGCTTTACGATTTAGGAGAAAGCAACATGGCATGGACAGCACCAAATACCATCGCCGCTGGCGACGTTCTCAGCGCCACCGCGCACAATACCTACCTGCGTGACAATCTAAACTACCTGCATACGGGACGACCTGCTGGGGTGATCGCTCGCAACAACGGCGGCGTCTACAGCATCGCAACTGCGACGGGCTGGGCAGCAATAGATAGCACAAACCTCGCAAACACGCTCACGCTCACCACAGGTCGCGTCCTGATCGCCTGTGTGGGTAGTTTTTACGCGGATGCCTCTTCGCGGCTACTTTCGCTCGATGTTGATCTCGATGGGACGCGCATCGGCGGAACAGATGGGATCGTCAAGAAAACGCTGGATACCAACGCGACGGCGATCAGTTTCACGATCATGAAAGTGGGTCTCAGCACCGGGTCGCACACCTTCAAACTGTTCTGGAAAATCGGCGCGGGCATTGGCTATCTCTTTTCCGGCACAGATGTGCAAGTTCACTTCACTGTCGCAGAATGGTAGGATCGTCTCATGGACACGGCTACATTGGTCTGGTATTTGCGCAAAAAACGCCGCGCACTGGCGACCCGCTCATCACGTATCCTCGCCCTGAATCCGCTTGGCTATTGGACGCTGCAAGAGGGGACAGGGGTCACGGCAGTAGACTCGTCAGGCAATGGCTTAGACGGGGCGATCACGGGCGCTGCGTGGGGCGTTCAAACGGGTACAGACGGCACGCCCGCCCTTCATTTTGACGGCGTGAACGACCTCGTGCTGATGGACGAAACAGCTATTCTTCAGCCCGACAGTGCGCTTTCCCTATCCCTATGGGCGCGGGCGGAAGCAGGGACGGGTTGCGTTCTCTCAATGGACGATGGGTCATGGTCATACGCCTACGGCGGATTCGGCTTCCCCACTTTTCAAGTGCAAAACGGGGGTAGCGTCAGCACGGCGGGATCGTTCACTGCTGAAATTTGGGAACACTGGCTATGGACGTACAGCGCGGCGACGGGTGAACTGAATGTTTATCGTGACGGTGTTCTAGAGGACACAGGTTCAAGCGCTCCAGGAAACATTTCGTATGCCGCCGGACTGCGCTTGCGTATTGCCCGCCGCGTGGGTCATTCGTGGTTCGCCGGGGCGTTGCAGCACGTAGCGATTTTCGGCACAGAACTCACGCCCGCTGATGCAGCGGCACTGGCAATTTAGGAGATTGATCATGGCATCATGGCACGGCTATTTTCTGATTGAATTATCAGGTGTCTTCACAGCAGCGACAGACGACGCACTTGAGTTTCTTCGGGATGCGCTGCTATTTGCCCTCGGCGGATCAGAGAAAGACCTTATCCCCGGTCTGATCACAGATTCCGCAAAGACCCGCACCGACCCCTCTCGCATCCCACACGCGGGCTACTCCCCCGACGGACTCCATATCATCATGGACGGCGATTGGTCGCTCCCACCGGGGAAGATCAATGTCCTCGATCTCTGGGAAAAAGCGATCCGCGTCCGTGTCAATGAACGCGCCGCCAACACAGGCGAAAAAGAGGCAGACATCTTGGCGATCATCGTCCCCGGCGCAACAGACGACATCCTTCGCCATGCCCTCGATTCCGCAATAACGATCACTCTGTTGGATGGGGATCGAGACGCCAGCCGCGAAAAAGCGCGGGCATGGATCGCCCTTCATTCTGACAAATGGGTCAAGCCCAAAATGCCGAAGTAAGACAGGAGAAACCTCATGAACAAAACAAAGTCCGGTATCGAAATCGCCATCGCCAATTTCTTCAAGCGTCTGTTGGGCAGCCGCAAAATGTTGCTTGGTGTCTTTGGCTTGGTGGGGATCATCATCAGCTACCTCGCCCCCGAACTCGCCCCCCGCGCAAACGAGATCGCTGGGGCAATCTTCACACTGATTGCAGTCGTGGCAGGCTTGATCGCCGCCGAAGATTCCGTCAAGGCGTGGGCGTCTCGCCCAACCAATTGGCAAATCGCCGTAGAGGACATTCTCGATGAACTCCGCGCCACCCTCCCCGACAAGCCCCCTGTAGAGGGCAACGGCGGCGCTGGCTAACGGCGGCAATCCTCCCTCAGAACCAAAACGCCCCTCGTTACGGAGGGGCGTTTTTTATTTCTATTTACGACTTTCTTGACAACTCTCTAACAATTTACCCCTTGTCATGTTCTCGTATCAAGATTATACTGTTCTCATCACACAAAAAAAGACCCCGCGCTGCTACCAACAGCCGAGGTCATGAGAAGGGAACGGAAGATGTACCCCTCTAAGCAAGAAGTATACCAGTATTTGTCGTCCTTAGCAAACTTGGCGGCGGAGCAGTGGCTCCAAGCCGCAGACGTTGACGACACTGAAACTGCCGCTTGGCTGGAAGAAGTCATGGACTTCTTCGCCGCCCAACAGCGGGCAATCGCCCGCATGTCACCAGCCCCATTCCGGGAATGGTGCAAATGGTGGGTTCGAGAAATCGAACCCCACATGCCCGCCGTCGTCTAACCCTCTCCCCCCCCTCCCCCGCCC
>ERZ761596.146-NODE-146-length-13905-cov-3.921300_pt1 | contig 13905 bp, 14 predicted proteins | sample MGYA00512166_ERZ761596 | MGnify/ENA primary metagenome ERZ761596 (study PRJEB28899, sample SAMN03785556) | bioreactor sludge metagenome | biome: EBPR Sludge; feature: EBPR Bioreactor; material: 0.22µm filtered reactor supernatant | place: Saint Lucia: Queensland...
CATTGAATCAATTTCTCCGATTTCAGCAATTTTCTTTGCCTCAATCTTTGCGATTTCTTCAGCTGCAAAAGCTTCAACTTTCGCCTTTTTTTCTAATAATAAATCCTTTAATCCCATTCTTGTTTCTCCATTTCTTCGCTTAATTGCGATTGTTTAATCTTTATTTTGGTTGTCTAGCTTTGTTTCAATTCTAACGATCGATTGAGACATGGAATTTAAACTCATGATGATTGAGTCAAATTTTGCCCACATCGCTGCATCTTTTTCCTTTATAGACTCTTTATGCTTTTCGTAATCTTTTTCGAGCGCATTGAATTTGGTTTCTAAACGAATAAACCAAATTGCTCCTAAGAAGAAAGCCACAAGTATCGGCCATAGTTTTAGTAAAACATCTACTTCACTCATCTACTTTCTCCCTAGTTCGCATTCATATTGATTGCCAGGATAAGGCTTGCAGTTTTTCACAACCACAGAGATACAACTCGTCATGAGCATAGTTAGTGCAATTAATAAAATCCATTTCATATAATCTCCTTGGTTACGTGTTTAATTTTCCCATTCTTGTATCTTTCAAAGTGAATCTTAGTTATACCCATGAGCTTCAAAGCATCTATCACTTCATCCCAATGTTTTTGTGCAAGAGGTTTATCGCTATTACTTGTGAAGCTTGAAATCTTAGCTTCTGTGTCGTTATTAAATAATTCAACATCCATAGAAAATGTGTACGGATCACCAAAGTTGATGAACTCGTCACCACCCTTAATCGCATAAGCATTTTCTAGTTTCTTGATGTGAATCATGCGGCTCCTTTATTTGATTCGTTCGATGTTTATATGTGAACGGCCTGAATTATTATCCAAGTTTATTGTAGTGTTTGTAAAAATTCGCACATCTAAAGTATCTCCGGCATTTAATTGAACAGTGTCTGAATCTCCCATATATGCAGGAAAGGAAGTTAAGTTTGTGTGAGCCGTCCAATTGCCGAGCCACCCATATTCTGAACCATTTTTGTAAACGTACAAAACCATATTGTCGCCAGTGGAGTAGTTTTTAGCCTGTGCTCTAATTGACGCTTGTACTTTATATAGACCACTTATCGGTGCTCTAAAATTCCATGAACCAGCACCAACAGTCACAGAATCATGCGTACTGTGAGTTTTAACTTCATAGTTTACAATTGTTGTGGCCGTTCCTGTTAACGACTGATTATTTGTAGTTGTATATCTAGCCGCCACAACATCGGTCATGCTGACTGTTTGAGGTGATGAGAGTTTTTCAATAGTTAAAATATTTTCATTTGCTGTCCACGATGGAGTGGTAACACCGCTTGTGTTAACTTGAACGTCAACCGTTTGACCTGCAGTAAAGTATTCGGTTACTGAAGCTGGTCCACTAAAAATGTAATTTCCGACAGCTCTATAAGTTGTCTTTGCTATTACAGAACCACTTCGACGTATATTTATTTCTAAGTAATCACCAAGATGTATTGTTGCGCCATTAATAGATATATTGGTGAATATTTTATAATAACCTGAAGTTGGAATAGTAAATGTTCCAGCACTATAAGAATTTGTAACATCAAAAGAGCTTGTTCCGAAGTTAACAGTTGTTAATGATGTTTGAGGTGAGCCACTTGGTGTTGTAAACTTACCAACTATCTGTCTCGCATCCCAGCCGTCTGATTGCTGGACTGAACTTGACCAGCCTGTGATTGGTACGGTAAAGAAAACTGAAACCGAATCTGAAGCTCCAAAAGTAATTGGATTTCCTTGATTAGTTATCCCGTAATTTCCACTTTCAGATTGAATAACAAAAACGCTTGTAGTTGGTGCTGCTCCGGAATGGCTAACAGATGCAGTGTAAAACCTAGTTCCACTGTCTTGAATTATTGCGTAACCTAAAGATTTTCCAGAACCACTACTTGCAAGTTTTGCAGTATCAATCGTGTAACCAGACGGGATTTGCGGAACAAAATCGGCGCTTGTTGGGGTTCCAGTAACGGCAGCATGGACTTGAACGTCCATTGAATCGCCAACCCTTCTCCATCGTCCCGTAATTGTTGCGTTTGAAACCCAACTTGTTGTCGGAGTATAGCTAACCCAATCACTGATAGGAGTATTTAAAGCAATGTTAGATCTTGAAATCTCAAAGTCATCAAAACGAACGGTTATCGCAGTACCACTGACAGATGTCGAAGTTCCTTTATGGATACAAAGTCTGTATGATGTTGAGTTAGAATTTGTTTGGAAGTTTGAAACAAAAGGCTCTGAAACAGTTGTAGAATTTGAATAAAGTCGGTAAGTGTAAGGTTGAATTAAAGTGCCATTGGTGACGTCGTAAATCCAAACCGTGAAGTCTGAGTCACCAGCACTACTCTTGTCTGCATCATTTCCAGCCGCAAATGTTCCACCTGCTACTTTATAGTAGAACCTAATGCTCATCATTGCAGGGGAGTCACCAGAGTCTACAGTGAACGCGTAAGACACACCTTCACCTTGACGACTTGCTCCTGTGTTTAGAGTAGCTAAGAAGTTATTAGAGCCATGAATTGCACTTGATGAGCTTGCAGCCCAAGTAGAATTCGGCGAGCCTCCCGTGCAATCAACAGGTGATGTTCCACTCGCATCCGCATAGGTTGACCAACCAGTAGAAACTCCACCCTCTGCATTACCATTAGTGACATAGTTTTTATTTACCTTGGGGTCATCCCAACGAAGTCCATTGGTAGCGTTTGAGTCAGCGGTTAAGACTTTACCATTGCTTCCAACTGTGAGACCTGCAACCGTACCACTTGAAACGCCAGCAACTAAATCGCCCTTTGCAGAGTAATTAGATAAGCTGAGCTTGGCATTAAGCTGAGTCTGAGCAGAGCTTGTTAAATCCAAATATGTTGCTTGTGAGCTGTTTGCTGCAGTCGCAGTCAAATTTCCAGACGCATCGGTTGCTAGTAACTTAGACGCTGTTAAAGGCGTTCCAATTGTTCCTGTGAATGTTGGTGATGCAAGAGGTGCCTTTGCGGCTAAAAGTGTTGTCAGTGAGCTTGAGACATCCAAATAGCCTAAAGCCGTAGATGTCGTGCTTGAAGCTGATAAATTCCCAGAAGCATCAGTGACAAGGGCTCTTGATGCAGTCAGCGGAGTGCCAATGGTACCAGTAAAAGTAGGGGATGCAGTGGGAGCTTTTGCATCTAAAGCAGTCTGCAAATCTGTTTGATCTGATAAAGTGCCAGTAATGCCACCCCATGCGCCTCCTGAGCCGCCGCCCTCTAATACATCCCAAGTACCTGCAGCGGATCCAGCAGCCCTCAAGTGGAATTCTTTTTGAAGACCAGAAGAGACAATCGTTAAGGCGCCGCCACCAGAAGTTTGAATCGTCGCGGTCCCTGTAGATTTATTGATGATCAAAAACCTACGAGAAAGCGGCAAAGTCGTGGCATCAGGTAAAACAAAAGTCTGAGTCGTAGTGCCTGTTAAAATCTGCTTAGTCTGCGAGTCTTTTGTGAGAGTCGTGGTGCCTGCAGCAGATGTGACTTCGTTAAATCCTTCAATAAGTGCTGGTCCTTGGATTTTAGTTCCAGTGACATCAGCGTTAGAGAAAGAAACAAATAAAAATAAAAGTGTAAAAATAAAATTAAACGTCTTCATTGACTGTGTACTCCAATTTGTAGTTAGCGGTGTCAGTGGGAGCATTTAGCTTCACTGTGAATCCATTCACGGTTTTTGCTGTAATCATTCCATTTAAAAAGATTGGATCTGTGTCTGTGGTATTTATAAAAACGGCATTTACTCTGTAAGCTGTGTCATCTACAGCCGTTGAGAATGCTACTGTGAAGCTTGATGCTCCGTTTGCTATAGAGTGAGATCCAGCTCTTAAAGCAGCGCCGCCGCCACCTCCGGCTGACACAGTTGGAAGTGAAATATCATCTACAGTTTCGACAGGGACATCATCTGCATCTGTTAAAACAAACTTGTAATTTGTCGTATCTGACAACCATAAATCACAAGCGCCGTTTGCATCTAAAATAATTGGATTTGTATTTTCTGAGCCACCATTATCAGTGTAGGTGACTACAGGATTTAAAGTGCCTGCATAGTAAGTATATAACTTGCCTCCTGCTAATGGATCACCATTGCCGTCAACAAATCTTTGCCTTGGAGTAGGGGATAAATAAATTCCCATGTTATTGATCTCCTTTGTTTAAGTAACCAGTTCTAATTTTTTGCATGACATTTTCCATTGCTTTTGATCCTGGTGTTAAATCAGAAGCTTCGATTAAAAGTTTTTTGCCTTTTTGAGTTTTTAATAATTCTTGAATGACGACAGAGTCGTTAATCTCTCCGCCCTTATCGTGTTCTAATAGTTTTTGAATCCCATCATTAGCCCATTTATCAGGTCCTTTTTTTGGTTTTTCTGATGTGGCTATCAATGCATTTGGTGTTTCAGCTAATTGCTTCATTGTTGCTGATGTTTTTCCAACAATACCAGGAGCTGATTTAACGCCCTCACTTACTTGTGGTAAGTTAGAAGCTGTATCCATAGCTTTTCTTGTTCCTTCTGAAATTTTCTTTCCAAGATTGCTAGTGGCGCCTCTATAAAGAACATAATTAGGAATATCTTTAACGTTTCTAGCGATAGCCTCTTGCCAAGACTGCTGAGATGCAGTTCCAGAAGGATTAAAGTTTTCAGGTAATGTTTTTTGGATAGTTTCAAGATCATCAATGATTCTTGTGTTCTCACCGAAAAGCATTTTCTTTGATTCAGGAGTTAAACTTCTGACTTCTTTTAAGAATTTAGCGGTATTGGTTTCACCTTTTCCTTTTTGTGAAAAATCAATCGCGCTTTCAGCAATATCTTTAAGCTTTCCTTGTTTTAAAAGATCAAATTGCTCTGGGAACTTTTCTTGTAATGATTTTAATTGTCGATTGTTATTAACAATAAAGAACTTGGCTTGAATATTCTCAGAAGGTACTTTTTCAACCTCATCTAGAAAGCTCATAGGTCCACTGCGAGGTTTTAGCCTTGCAGATTCTCCGATCGATGTTAGGTCTTGTGATAACTCTCTGTAGCCTTTTCTAGCTCCTTGAAGATCTTTGATTAATTCATTCCCAATTTTTTGACCTGTAGAGCCTTTTTGCCCTAAATCACGCGCTGTTTGGATAGCTGCTCTAGTAACAGAGTTTTTCTCTAGGTTTAAAAGCTTTTCTTTTATGCTTCCTAAAGCAAATTTCTCTGGACCCGATACAGTTTTTAAATCGTCATTGATGTATGAAACAATTTTCTTGATATCATTTGCATTGTCAGCACGATTTAGCATTTCAATGTATTGTCCAGGCTTACCTCCGCCGCCTGTGAGTCTAACGTCGTCAAGATTTTGAATATTTCTGATGATAGCTTCTTTAGATTTTTGAGGTATTGGAACGGCTTTGGTATTTTGAGCAATTTCATTGAAAGTTTCAGAGATAGGATCAAGTCTTTCTCCAACTTTTGCAGTCAATCCAGACTTGAATTGTTCTCCGATTTCAGCTTTTGACAGATTTCTAGCATCGCTAGTGAGATTCTGTGTTGCTGACTGCATTCCTTTTTTTACTGATTCTTGTTTTCTTGCGATAGATTGTCCCCATAAGCTAGGGGAGTTAGCGAGAGTGTACTCAATGCGCTCAATGAATTTTGAATCATCAAGCATTGCAGGAGTTACTTTAATCCCAAGTCTGTCAGCAGCCGAAAGAATTTGCTCAGTGTTTGGTTTTTGACGGGCAGGGCTAGTGATCTCTGCAATCTTCTTTGCACCTGATGAAATGCCACCAGCGACTTTATTTAAACCTTTAGTGACAAGATTAATTCCTTCGCCACCAAGTGCCGTGTCCATTAACATTCCAGCTTGAGTGCTTGGATAAATTTTTACATTTTCTTTATCATCAGGCATTGGATCATATTCGTAAGTAGATGCCATCAATGGATTAGCTACAGCAAACGGAGAAACATCTTTTTCTTTTTTTACTCCGTACATTTCTGCGACTTGTGCAGATGTAGGAGCCTCTTTTGGTGATCTAGCAAGTTGTCTGATGGGATCAATAACAGCGCCGAGAGGATCACCAGCAATTGCCTTTGCTGGAGCCGCGGCAAGTTGTCTAATTGGTGCATAAGTGTAATCAATCGCAGTCATGACAGGATCTACAACATTGTCGTAAATTGCAGAGCCCATGCTTTTAGCATTTTCTACAGACTTTTCTCTTGTCTCAGCTATGTTTTCAGCAGAATAAGAATCTGTACTGAATGTCTTTGGAGTCCATTCATCCTGACCTATTTTTTTGTAAACAGTGCCGTCTTTAGCAACACGAGTGATTTCTTGCCACTCATCTTGACCGATTTTTTGATAGAAAGTTCCGTCCTTAGCTTGTCTTTCCATTAATCCGCCCAATCAATTTCTTTAGTTTTGAAAGTTTGCGGTTTATGTTGAGCTAAGTTTTGTCCATTTCCTTGACCTTGTGGGCCCATTCCTTTGTATCCAGACAAGGTACCATATTGTTCGTAATACCTTGCTTTTGTGTCTTTATCGGTAGCTTGGTTTGTTAAATCTGAAACTAATCTTTCAAGTCTTGCCACATTGTTTTCTGTGGAGTCAGCCTCATTCCAAGTATTTTTGATGATTCTTTCACCTTCTTTTTCGGTGAATTGAGCACCAAGAATCGCACGCAAGCTGTTCATAACTGTAGATTGAACATCTGCTCTTGCAGAGAGAACTTTATCTGAAGTCATTTGATCGGGGAATAATCCTGTTAATCCACCAGTTGTAACTTTTTTATCTTTTAAGTCTTTAACTACAGATGTAAGTTTATTGATTTCACTTCTTGCGCTTTTTGCCCCACCAGAAGTCCAGTCATTGTAGTCTTTTGCAAAATCTTTATCTAAAGCTTTTTGTCCTTCAGAAGAGCCTTTAGCTAATTTTGCTTTTTCTTCTCTATTCTTAAGAGCAAGCTCGCGTTCTTTTAGTGAAAACTCTCTGTCTTTGTTTTGCTGACCTAGCTGCTCGGAAACTGTCAATGCTTGAGACTGAATTCCCCTTAAGAACTTATCATCATAAACTTGAGGCAATGTTTCTTCGGTTCCATAACCTTTAGCAATCGCTTCTTTTCTGATTTGAGCGTACATATTAGGATTTTGAATTGCGGCGCCTGCCATTTTTCCTATTTCAGAAGCTTTGTAGGCTTGAAGTTCTCTTTGTGATTTTAACTGAGCCGCTTGCTGTTCTTTTTGTTGTTGAGCAAGAGAGGAATATTCTTGAGCATATCCTCCTTTTGCAAGTTCACTCATTGTGATACCTAAATCTTGTTTGTAGGTGCCATCAGGATTTTGAACCATACCTGCTTTGTAGGCTTGCTTTATGTTTTCTTGATCTTTTCTCTGCTTTAGCATGTCAGCCATTTTAATGCCTTCTGATTTTCCTTCAGCATAAGCACCGAATGGATCAGCAGTTTTTTGTTGAAAATAAATACTAGAATCAATCATTGCCATGATTAGCCCTCCGCCATTGTTGCTAAGAATAGAGATAACAATTTAGGTATATGAATTTGTTTAAAGCCATACTCATTTACGAATACTAATGACTTTCCAAGCTTAGATTTTTCTAAGTCTTGAGCCATTACTCCGACCCATTCACCTTTACCGTGCTCATCGTTTTTGTAATTAAATGCGAATGCCTTAAGTAGAGGCTTCATTTCTTCAAGATCTTCTTTAGAAACTGGTATGATGTTTTCTTTTAATCTTTCATCTGAGAACATGGCAGCTATGCCACCTGATCCTGCAGCCTCACCAGCACCCTTCATGCCTGAGTTGATAAAATTAGCCATTCTGTTAGCTCCTGCAATTTGGTTTGAAGCAATGGCATTACCAATTCCAATTTGATTTGCAGAAACTCCAGCTCCATAATTTCCAGCAGAGTTGACATTGGTATTTGAAGCTTGAGACCCAAATCCTGCTAATGTCGAAAGACGATTAAAATTTCTATTGTAAGCCTTGTCATATTCATTGGAGGCAAAATCTTGACCGTATCTCGTAAGAGCCTTCATTGTGGCTCCTCCTCCTGCCATACCACGAGCAGCAGCAGCGCTATTGATAGCCTTCATTCCTTCATTCATTCGGAATTGATAACCAGGATCAGTTTTCCAACCAGCCATGAAGTCGCCTTGCATTTGTCCTAAAGCATTTTGTCCAGCTTGCCTCCAAGGTTCCATGTCAGCACGTTGCTGGTCATAGATTTCTCGCATAGTTCGATTTGCTGAATCTGTGGCTTGTTGTTGCGCCGCTTGAGCGCGATCACCAGAATAATTTGTTATACCAATGGCATCAGTGACATTACCAAGTGCTTGCCCAATATCTCCGCTACCCATTTTTTTCCTCCATGAAATTTAAAGCTATTAATAAAATATCTTGATCGGCGCGAACGACCTTGAAGCCAGTCTTAAGAGCGGCCATCAGAGTGTTGTTTGCGTTTGCATCGAATAAGTGAATATTTGCCGTGATCACTTCGGCTTTGTGAAATGTTGCAAGTCCGATTAAGTCTTTGATTAAATCAGAGCCAAGACCATTTTTTCTCATGCCTTGTCTGACATACATATCAACTATGAAAGCTTCTTTTCCGTTTACTTTATAAACGATAAAACCAGTTTCATTTTCTAGAATTTCATGACCTAATCTTTCTTTAATATATTTTGCATAAAGCGTATCTGCTATCATCACGCCACCTTTGCTGCTAGCGTTCTAGCTCTGTAAGTAATTTTTGAAATGTTTGCGTCACCAGTCATATTTGTAGAGGTGTATTGAACCTGACCGCCTGTAGTGATTGAAAAAGTAATTCCAGAAGTGCTAGGTCCAGGAGTTCCAATAGTAACAATATGCCAAGTCAGTGACACTGGCTTGTAAGTCACCATAAACATACCTGTAGCAATTAGCTCTGTGGCGCCTGTACCCGTAGTAATTCTTTGAATGACATACTCAACTGTAGCCTGATTTACTTTTCTGTAATCAAATTGAAGCCCGTCAATGTTTGCCGCTGATGCTTGGTTGTTAACCAAAGGAAAAGATATCTCAATTCCTAGTGGGAAAATTCTGTCAAATAAGCTTCTAAAGAAATTTTGCCAAGGAATTGTCAAAATACCTGTGGCTCGTTCTAATAGTTGTTGTTGGTAGGGGACATCGATTGATCTTTGATTAATGGAAGCCATTAACTAACCCCCACTTCAATGTCTACCTCGACAGAGGAAATATTTAATTTTATTGGATCAGTAACTCTAAGTTTATAGATTCTCTTTTTGTATGAACCAAGACGCCAAAAAATAACTCTCTTAGAAGTTTCTCCAATTTTTCCAATGGAAGCGGTTCTCTCGTTAGACCATGTCCGACCGTCATCATCAGACCATTTAAGCATGACTTTTGGATCACTGCCTTGAACAGTGCCGTTGAGTCCCACGCCCACTTCCATATCAATGCGAAGAGCATTACAACGCATGAATTTACCGCTTGCAGAAATATGAGGGAAAACCCTTTCTCTAACAATAGGCTCAGTTCCAAATAAGTAAACTTCATCGTTTAGCTTATAGATTTTGTTTGTTTCATAATCTGCAGCGATGTGAATTCCTAAAAGTGGAAAGAATTTTAAATAATTAAGACGATGTCTTTGAAGCGCTCCCGATAGAAGACTTGCCATCTCAAACCATTGCTCGGTTTTAGCGTCAAAGCACCATGTAGCTTCTGCGAAGTTGATCACATAAAATAAATGACCTTCATGCTGATAAGTGTAAGCTGTGGCATCCTCTGGGCTTGCATAAGACGCGATTTTTTCCTCTACAGCATGAGTGCTAATTCTTTGTGGCACCATACCTTGAAGGCGAACAATTTCTCCTTGCCCGAATTCGTTTCTAGCAAGCCAGTAAACTTTGCCGTCGATTTTTGCTACAGAGTCTGAAGCTAACAATCCTTTTTCAATGAACCCACCTTGGATTCGCTCAAAAGGGAAGTCTGCATTACCAGTGTTTACATAAATTTCAGTTGATCTTTCGTTAAGCATGATCAAATCTCTATGATTTGAAATCACAGATAAAATATTGTCTGGATCACCTTCAGCGACCGCAAAACTCAAAGGATCTACATTTAAAGAATTCCAATCAGAGACATAAAAGTTCCCAGAATCTGCTTGAATAAAAACAAAATAGCCATCAATCCAAATGACCTTGATAGCGTTTTCGACTCCGATATATCCATAAGCTGAGAAAGTGTTAAAATTCTCACTCGGTACACCTAGATCTAAATAGAGCCAATAAATATAACAATCAGCACTCCCGTCTACAAAAACGGTGACGCCTAAATCAATCTTTGCACTTGCTGCGTACATAGGCCCGCTAGAAGTGTTTAAATCTCCCACCCATGTGACGTCCCACTCAGAGTTAACGCTATCCCAAACGGCCTTATACATTTCAGCACCACTTGCGATAAAAACTCTGTTTGTTGGATTGAATTCATTCTCAGGAGGGCTATCGATATGAACCATTCTTATAGGCCCAGTACCGACCGTCATGAGCTGCTCATAACCAGGCAATGACTTTAAGTAGGCGACTTGACCTTCTTTGCCAGAGCCAGACTCAACCATTTCTGGAAACATGTTAATCAAGCGTTGTGAATCAATGGCTTTTGATTTTAGAGGATAAGAAGGACCGACAAAGCCTTGAAACTTAGTCCACGTCATCGGTAGCCACCAGTCATAATATCAAAGCGCCCACGACAAGATTCTGCACCTGTAGGATCGCATTCCATATAAACAGGCACGGTATTTTTTCTCATGATATCGGCTTTAGTTTCTGTCAAAAGCTGTAATTGTCTTGGGCTAAGCTCACGACCGAAATCAGGAGCGATAAAATCAGCAGTGCCGTAAACAAGTAAAATTTCATAACCAGGAGGTAAATCTACGCTTGTGTTTAAGCTTGCAAATCTACTTACTGGTTTTGGAACGTAAATTTTTACACTGCTCGCACCACTTGGCTTGGGCCAGAAATTTAGCTCACCTAATGGGTTTGCAGGATTGTAATAAAGCTTTGTTGGAATATCAGAAGATGTTTCTTTATCGGGAATTTTTGCCCACTCAGCTTCTGTAATAATATCAATTGGATATTCAATATTATTTGAGACATAGCTTGCCTTGCTAATGCTAACAGGTCTTGTAAGATTAAAATCACCGCTTGATCCAATAGTGTAGGTTTGTTGACCTGAAATCAAAGTAAGATCATGAATCTCGTTTTCATAGATCATGAGCCCATTGTTTTTCCATGAGTCAATCATGGCATTCATATCATCAAGCGCATCGCTTGCCATAGCAGCTTCAGCGCTCTCACCAGAAGCAAGAACGCCTATCTTTTTAAGAGTTCTTTCGACTAAGTCTCTAACAGTCATTTAAACCTCTAAATTCTGCTCTTGAGCCATTTCCCTATGTGGCCCTTAAAAGGCCTGTTAAAATCCCAATGAGTAAGTTCTAGCTCAGGATCTAAAAGAACTTTTCCTCCTAGATCACGCCACTCTTTACAAAAATAGGAATCCTCTCCATAAAGGTGACCTTCGGTGAAAAGCATTTGAAAATAGCAGTGAGCAGTTTTTCCGAAATGTTCATAAGATCTTTCGGGATGAGCTTCTTTTAATTTTTCAAATACTTCTCTTGATAAAGATAAAAAACCTCCTGGCAATGTGGCGACTTCAAGTAAGCCATTTTCATCGGCCCACAATTCTGGCTTGTCTAGCCAGCCAACGGGGTACATTTCATTTTCAATCTTGAATCTGTAAGCTCCGCCCACAAAAGGCATTTTGTGTTTTGCAATTTTTAAAATAGATCCTGGCTCAAATGTGACATCAGCATCTAGAAAAATTAATCTTTCGCAATCTGAGTCCATAAAATCTTGAGCAAGTTGATTTCTCCCCATGGCTGCATGAGAACATGAAGGTAAAAATCTAATTAGGATCTCGTCGCCACTCGCAAACGAAAGCGCCTGCTCATTCAGTAAACACCGAACGGTTTCAACTTGCAGTTTTCCATCGTAAACGGGAATAGCGACGAGAATTTTCACTATGCTGAACCTTTGATGATACCAACACTCACAAGAGCGTTTCTTAAAGCATTTGATTGCGCTGTTAGAGTCGCAATTGCATTTGCTAAAATGGTGCTATTGTAAGTACCAGTTAACGTTAAAATTCCATTTGTCGCGGATGCTGTACCGCCAGAAGCATCAGTTACCGCCGCTTGAGCAGCACCTGAAGGCTGAGCGATAGGAGTCGCTCCGTAAAAACCAACAAGATCACTTGCTGATTGTCCACAAGCAAAACCTCCGCTTGACTTAGGCGTGTTTGTCTCTAAAGAATCTGTAGCTGTATTCATTTTTTAATCTCCTTAAAATTGTTAATGTTGAAAGAAGTGGCCCGAAAAAATCAGGCCACATTTTTATTAAGCAGGTTGTCCAACAACTCTTGCTGCAAGTTCTGGATAAACGCACTTCCAGCCACCCAAGAAATCAATTCTGTGAATGGTTCTGTAATTGCTAATATCGAACTGAGAAGTCATGGTTAATGACAAACCAGCGTCTTCATCAACTGCGCGAGATGCTTTTACGCCTTCAGTTGGTAATTCAAAATCAGCAGATCCGAATGCAAATGCAGATTTGTGGAATACCAAGTTTTGCGGAGCAATTACACCAGCGTAAGAAGATGCGTGACCAAAAATCTTGATTACATCGCCATCAGCAGGAAGCGCAGAGCAGTTAGCATAAGCACCAGTTGTGTAGATCGCAGGAGAAATAGGAAGAGATGCAATTTCGTTAGATACTGCATCTGTGTCAGCGGTAACAACAAACTGAGCTAACTCACCTGTAGGTTGCTTAGTTTGTGGGTTTAAAGATTGGATTGTTCCAATAGTGATAACATCACCTTTTTTAAGATACCCAGTAACTGAAGCTCCCAAAGAGCCGTCAACCGCAATAGCAGTCGCGCCTTGAGCTGTAATTGTAGTTTTCACAGCAGGAGTTCCACCTAATGCGCCAATTGTGTGTTTAATCACGTTTTGGCTCATCATGAATTTACATCCAGCTGCCATTCCCATTACGCCCTCTTCGTATTGCTTAGCAATTTGTTCAGAAGACTGGAATAAGCCCTTAAGACCGTCTACAAGAGACGCCTCAACTAAAGGATCAACGATAGCAGAGTAAGTTCCCTTAGGAGCGCCTAACAAAGCCATTTTTGCCTTAGCTTGAGAGAATCCTTTTAAAGTTGAAGGAAGCGCAGAAGCAGAAGGAACGCCAACTGCATTGAAAACTTGTTTATACATGTCTGTATAAAACTGAGAGTCAATTTTGTTAGCTAATGCGATTGTTGCGGGCTCAATATATCTTTCTCTGAACCTATCAATAGAAAGAGTTCTATCTTTTTCAGAGAAAGCCATTCCAACATGATAATGCTTATCAAGAGTCAATGCGATTGATTGATCTTGGCTATCTTGAATATTTAAAGCGGCGCCCTCTGTTACTTCATAACGAAGTGGCTTTCTGATGTTGATAGTGTCGCCTTTTTTTGCGCCCTTTTCAGCAAACTGATTGCTGTACTCTTTAGAAGCATTTTTTGTTAAGACTAAATGATTCTTTAAACTCATCATGGTTTCTTTAAGAATCACGTTGTCCGTTAATAATAAATTTGACATTTTATTTTCTCCTGGTCCCTAGTTATGGGACAAAGGTTAAAGTTTATTTTTTGCTAAGAAGCCCTATGCTTGCTTAGCCTTCATCTGCTCACGCCTTAATGCTTCATACTCAGCTTGAGAAAGATCAGAGTCATAAATGCTCTTGCGAGCTGTATTTGCTGATTTTCCACCAACTGGTGTAA
>ERZ761596.149-NODE-149-length-13718-cov-25.649638_pt1 | contig 13718 bp, 17 predicted proteins | sample MGYA00512166_ERZ761596 | MGnify/ENA primary metagenome ERZ761596 (study PRJEB28899, sample SAMN03785556) | bioreactor sludge metagenome | biome: EBPR Sludge; feature: EBPR Bioreactor; material: 0.22µm filtered reactor supernatant | place: Saint Lucia: Queensland...
GCAGCCTTGGCAGCTTTCGTAGCTTCGCGTTCGGCCTGTTTTGCAGCCTTTTCTTCGGCAACGGCAGCAGCTTTCGCGTCTTGCTCGGCTTGTTTCTGAGCCTCGGCATCGAGTTGTTCTTGGGTCTTCTCGGACATGATGATTCCTTCAAAAGGTGGTTTAAGAAAAACGTCTGCGGGACGTGCTTCGCAGTTTATAAAATGGACCGCACGAACGCAACTGCTGTCAATTGTTAAGTCGGAGTTTCTGCCACTCACCAAGTGCAGTCGAACTCGTAGTCTTCTTGATGCCGTGATTCGCTTCTAGTTCAGCCATGATGGTCTTACGCAACTGAAGCACGATGGAAAGTTCTTTCGGACTGCCTACCTGCTCCCACATCGAGTCCGCGACTGCAAATATGGTGGCGCGATTGCTGCCCCTTGGGGCCGTCACCGCTTTGGCCGGTGCTACCGTATTGCTGACAGGCCGATCTCGGCCTGTGCCGGCCTGTGCCGGCCTGCAAGGGCTCGGTTCCTTGGTTAAACAGCGTGACGGTGTGCTTTGTCAGTGCTTTGCCGGATGCCAGCAGGTAATACAGATAAGAAATGATGCTGTCGCGGTAGTCGCTGATCGGTCCATGGATGTTCCCCGCGTTACGGTACATCAACTTGACCTCCAAATGGGTCACCTTCAATCGGTCAAGCGTCTTGCGAAACGGTGTCTGGCTGTCCGTCATTTCCAGAACGATGAACCTGTCCTCGGTGTGGTCATCCGTGGGCTTGTTGAAAGCACCTTCGAGCTGAAGGGTGTCGCGATTGAATATGAAATAGGTCATTTGCACACCTTGTCAAAGATCTTTTGAGAAGTGCTGAACTGTCCATCATGCAGTGACGCAACACCTATCACCCTTGCTCCAAATCCGTTCGTCCCTGTATATACAACGCAGGAGGATCGGTCCGAGTAATACTCCTGAAGAAATTGAATCGAGTAGGGATCTTTTGCAGTCTCACGAACTGTACCCTTCAGCAAGTCCATCCGCTGGTACGCTATGTCCTGCGCTGATATCGCAGGCTCGGACCGAGGTGAAGACGGACGGATCATTGCTACAAGAACAATCACCGTCAGCAATGGAAGTGCAAAGAAGTAGAACAGCTTGTCTATGAGTTTCATTTCGAGCTCCTATAGATCCACACATTATCGGCGCAGAGATACACATCGCGTTCCGGTATCCACATTCGAGTCAAAGGTCTTCCAGGCTCGGTGTGATGGTACTCGCAGTCCCGGGGGCTTGCTGCAACCACATAACGCAAGCAAACCCGAGGACCAGCGTTCTCATTTTGCTGCACGCCCCTTGATGCCCATGAACTTGCGCCAGGCGTAGAACTCGCAACTGACGTTATTCGGGTTCCATCCGTTGGCATCCGCAAGGTCAGCAAGTTCGCCAGCTTTGATTTCGGGGTTCTTGTCGAACGCGGCCCACACAGCGCCGCAGACGGTGCCTTCGGACGGACGCTTCACGCCGTTGCGCTCTTCGCGTTCCTTCTGGATGGTGTAGCCCTTGCGGGAGACGCGGGGGACAACAGGAGCCTCAGGCTTGTTGCTACGGGGGCAAGGTTCGCCCTTAGTCTTGGGAGACTTTGCTTCTACACGCTTACCATCAACCACACAAGTGACGGGGCCATTACCCGTGGGCAACGTGGGCATCGGAGCGACACCAAGCATCTGAGCGAAAGACAGGCTGTTGGACGCAAGCTTGGTTTCAACTTCCTCGTCTTCAACTTCAGCTTCGACTTCAGCTTCGACTTGTTCTTCAACAGCGTCGGTCTTAGCGTAATGCATCACCAGCGCAGCACGCATTCCGTAATTGTTCAGCTTGCCGTAAGGCACACCAGCTTCGCGGCAGGCAGCGCGGAGTTCTTCTTTGTTCATTTCGTCAAATTTGGAAGCGGTTGCAGTCATTTCGTTCTCCTTACGTTGGTTAAGAGGTTTGTACTTGCGTTAAGCACATGACGCAACTATACACGAAAAAATCTGGATTGCAATACTTTAGTCAAACTTTTTTGTCAGAACGGGATGTCGTCAAAGTCGGGCGCCTCAGATGTAGGCACGCGAGACGCCGCTGTGTCCGTAGTTGGCAGAGCGCCTGCTTCACGCTGCCCGAAGGCGGTTCCGTCAAAACAGTGAGCCAGAATCTCCGGGTACTGCTTATTGATCCAGATGCGAAGGTGTGTCGCTGCGGACAAGGTATCAGCGAGCACAAGGGCATCCGCTGTGCTGTCTGGAAAAGCTGCACTGCTGCGCTCACGCCACCATTGACGGGCCTTGCGTTGCGCGAACCCGTCATGCTGGATGCAGACGTACTCGTTGAACGAACGTAGGCCGCAATAGTAAGTCACTTTCATTATAGGAGGGCGACCTGCTTTCTCGTATGTGCTGTACGTGATGTGATCCACCTTGAAGAGCTCAACGAGCGGAGCCTCGCCCCGAAGCAATTCATCGCTCGCTGCGGTCTGCTTGATCTTGACTTGGAAAGTGAATTCTGCTCCGCAGCAAGCGCAGTGTGTGACGCTGGCGTGATTGTAGGTCGCACAAGCCCCGCACAACTTCACAGGTGCTTCACCGCCACCCTTCTGCCCCTTCTTGCGAGGGATTACAGGGTCATTGATAGGTCCAAGCCTGCGAGTGTTGCCTGCGAAGTCAAGAACGAGGCAGTTCTCTTTCCCCATTGCAGGGCGGGTGCCGCGGCCAAGCATCTGCACCCAAAGTACCGTCGAGGCGGTGGGGCGGAGAACAACGATACAGTCGATCGCGGGGAAGTCAAAACCCGTGGTCAGCACGTTGTTATTCACTGCTGCCCTGTACTTACCGGCCTTGAAGTCAAGAATCGCTTGGTCGCGATGTGCATCGCTCATCTTGCTGTGGATGGCCACGGTTGGGATACCCATGTCGTTCAGCATGTCAGCGATGTTGCAAGCGTGCTCCACGCCGGACGCAAAGATCAACCAGTGCTTCCGGTCAAAGCCTAGCTCGAGCGTCTCACGAAGTGCAGCCTGTGTGATCTCGTACTTATCGACCGCGTGCTGGAGTTCGGACTGCACGAACTCGCCGCCCCGCATGTGAATCCCTTCGGTGTCGAGCATCTGCTTCGTCTGGCGGGGAACCAGCGGAGCAAGGAAGCCCTCTGCGATCAGTCGGTTGAATGCGTGCAGACCAGTAATGTCGAATGCGACGTCGGTGAAGATGCCGTCCTCGGCGATGTGTCCTGTGCCAAGGCGCCAAGGGGTGGCAGTAAGCCCAATCGCCTTCAGGTGCGGATTCACTGCTCGCAGTGCGTTCAGGAATGCAAGGTACATTGTCTCGTCGTTAGGACTCACGAGGTGCGCTTCGTCAATGATGACTAGATCAACATGCCCAAAGAGCTGAGGCTTCTTTGCGACCGAACCAATGCCAGCGAACGTGATCTTGCGATGCGTGTCGCGACGGTTCAGTCCTGCGCTATACACACCAGCAGGCGCAGCAGGCCACAACGACATTAACTTCTCATAGTTCTGCTGAATGAGTTCTTTCACGTGCGTCAGTACCATTACCCGCTGGCCCGGGAACTGGTAGAAGATCGACTGCAAGAACATCGCAATGATCACGGACTTTCCTGTGCCGGTGGGCAGCGCCAGCACAGGGTTTCCATTCTGCGCAGAGAAATACTGGTAGAGGCTGCTCACCGCCTCTACTTGATACGATCGCGGCTGAAGCATCAGAACGCCTCGTAATGACTGCAACCAGTAAGCTGAAGTTCCTTCGGAATGACCTGTTCGAAGCCCGGAAGCGTGCAATACCAATTCCCATCATCCCGCGCCTCGCTATGCTTACACGTTCGGCAGTTGCGGGCCGGTGTAGCTTTGAGGTGGCAGACAGGTTTGTGGTCACACCAGCTACATGCGAACCAGCCTGGTGACTCGCTGATGCGTGCGGGAGCCTCCTTCAGCAAGATGATCTGGCGAGCTCTGTCGCTGAACTGGTCCGCCGTTGCGGTGTCGAGCGTCACAATCTCGAAGTAGAAGTCGTCGTCGTTCTTATTGACTGCACCGTACAGCGCGACAGGCAGGCCCATCTTTCGCATGTAGGTATTCATCTGGACGTAATGCTCGAACTTAGCAGCGCGGACACCTTCCTTCACCAGCTTTTGAAAGGACTTGTCGTTGTGAGTCTTGAACTCTAATAGGCAAGGTGTGCCCGGAGGTAGATCCGGAATGCCTATAGCCACACCATCGCCCGAGCCGCCGAAGTGCCCGCCAACGTCGCTGATGCGGAATTGCTTGCCGTTCTCGTCTTGCTGGTAAATCTGCACGCCAATCGTTAGCAGCGCAGCAATGAAGCGACCTTCTTCAAGGTGCCCGCGGTTGAACAGGCGCAGGATGCGCCCCTTGAACTTAGGAACCGTAGTCCAGCGGAACCCGTACCAGATAGCGCGGCCACACTTCTGCCCGATCACGCTGGCACCAAGGTGCGTCCGGAACGGGTCATCTTCGCCGCGATAGGCGTCACCGATGTGCGGCAGTACGCGCTGAAGGTTCTGTCGATACGCAGCACCTTGATCAGCTGCGATGGCGTCCTCAATTGCTTTGAGGGTTTTGACTGCTTTTTGAATTGCCATGTTCGATCCTTTCGACATGGATACCAGCCCGGCGCAGGAATCCGATCCCGTCTTCGTTCCGATACACGTCTCGATAAAATACCTCTTTCACCCTTGCACCCTGCAGGCGCTTCGAACACTCAATGCACGGTGCAGTCGTAACAAACACGCTGGCCCCAACACTACTCAACGCACTTCGAGTGATCTTGTCCAATGCGTTCTGCTCTGCATGTATCACTTCCGGCAGTGTAGCGGAACCGTCGGGGACTTCACAACTGTTGTCCCACCCAGCAGGCGTCCCGTTATATCCAGGAACAACGATGTCATCGATCACAATGACACATCCAACTTGACGACGCTGGGCATAGGATAGTCGAGCATATTGCTCTGCCACATCCATGTGAATTCGTTTGAATTTCTCTTTCATGGGAGCTTGTACTTATCGCGGCAAGGGGCACAGATACCTTGAATAAGCCGACCGTACCATTCTCCGCAAATTTCGCAGTCTCCCGCCTTGCCCTGCGGTATCTCGTAGTTGGTTTTCAAATTGGACATATAAACCTCGGTGTCCTGTTGTGCGCGATCTGCGTCGTCTGCCATGTATCCTCCCGTCAATCAAAAATGGAGCACCCTTTCGAGTGCTCCCTGTCCTTGCTGCTTACTGCTGCGGAGCTGCCCAGGGCGGGGTTCCGGCCGGAGCTGCGGCGGCTTGCTGCATCCAGGGCGGGGTGGCGCCCTGTGCCGGGTGCTGGGCGGGAGCTTGCTGCGGAGCCGGTTGCTGCGGAGCGGGCTGTTGAACCGGAGCAGCAGGGGCCGCGGGCTGCTGCCAGGGCTGCTGTACGGCGGGGGCTTGCCACTGCGGTGCCGCAGCAGCCGGGGCAGGGGGCGGCTGGGGCGGCGCAAACTGCGGGGCCGGTACTACGGGGGCGGCAGCGGGTTGGCCGGCCCACGGTGCGGCCTGCGGGGCTGCTGCCGGTTGCGGTGCGGGAGCCCACGGTGCAGCACCAGTCGGAGCGCCGCCCACCGGACCATCAACCTGCTCGTTGATGTTCTTGTAGGCGGTGATTTCGTTGGACGCCTCGTAGTCACCGCTGGCGGCACGAACCTTGACCTTCACCTTGAGCGGGCGGCCGTGGAGTTGCTGGCTATCCTGCACTTGCATGACGCCGACTGCGTGGCAGATCGCGGACAGTTGCTTGTAGGCGATTTCCTGCGCCACCGGATTGGCGTTGCGAAGGTTGAGGCCGCTGAAGATCTTGCGGTTGGCGTACTGGCCGTCAATGATGTTGAAACGCAGAGCGAGACGCATCCCGCCTTCCTGCTTCGTCGGTTTCATTTCCGACTCGTCGATCATCACGTTGTACCAGCCAGCCGGTACGGGATCGGAAAGGCCGGTGTCCGGCGCGACTTGGGATGCATCGAAGTTAAGCTGTGCCAATTTAATTCTCCAGAGTGTGAATGTGATAAATGCGCTTGTTTTGGGCCTGTTGTTCTACCGTTGCCCAGCGGCAATTGCTCGGTTCGTAGTTACCGAACGGATCAATTCTGTCAATGCTCAGCCCCTTAGGAGCCTCACCCATGTCCCGAAGGAAATTTTCAAAAATGTGCCAGTCGTCGCATACGCGGACTCCTTTCATTCCGTAGTCTTCATAATCCTCGCAGGCGGGATTGTAGCAACGTCGTTTCATAGCACACCAACACTGATAAGTCTTACTGGGCTTTTGCCCAACGGTGTGCCCGTGCCTGAAGTTGTTACCCTTCTTAAACCCGCACCCACAATGGAGCGCGGTCTTAAGATGCTCGGTTTGCTTTGTGCAGGTATTGCCGCAATCGCACAAGCAGACCCATGTTGTTCGGTTCCCATAAACGCGAGGGCCTGGTTCAATGCAGGTAAGCATTCCGAACTTCTGTCCTGTAAGATTGCGGGGGCTTTTCATCGTTGAAATACCTTGTTGAAGATGTGCGTGAGGTTCGGTTGCTCCACAGGATCCAGCATACCGCTCCGATCTTTTGCTTCGTACTGTAGATCGGGCTGAGTCTGAAGAAACCTGTAGGATTCCCCGTCTGGCGCCTTATTAAGACCGAGTCGCATTACAAAGTCAAAATAATAGCACAATTTCGGCCCGAGTTTGTTGCCAGGCATGGCGGGTCCGTACTTGACCACACCAGTGAGCTCGTCCTTGGACGGTTCCATCTTGGCGCTCATATAGACGTTCATGTTCGGAAGGTCGCGGTAAGCGCGGATCACGCTTTCCATCTTCTCGATCAGCTCGCCGTATGCTTGACGCGGGTCTTTCACCTGCCGCTTGGCGTTGTTGAGTACGACTTCCGCCACCTCGGACAGACTGTCAATACACACCGTCTGGAACTGTCGCGCTTCCGCGCTGTTCGAGAGCCATTGGTGTGCTTCGGTCAGGTCCTGGACGGTACTGATCTCGATCATGGGGATCCGCATGTTGCGAAGCGACAGCTCCCCGCCTTCCGCGCTAAGGATAATCGGGTTCGGTGCAGTGGAGCAGAGAACGGTCTTACCCATCCCCGCGCCACCATACACCAACACCTTGACCCCGTTCATCTGGGCAGCTTGGTCGGTCGTTGTGAATTTCAATGCCATTATGGCTCCTTACATATCAATCGGATCACGGAAACCGATCCACACAGGAAAGCGTGGCGCGTCCTTGACGCCTATCTCGAAATGCTTGTATTTGACAATCGCACCAACCAGTCGGTCTCGCTGCTGCCAAATTTGCTTCCGGTGAATAGCAGTGTATCCCGTTCCGATCTTGAAGGCAACACCTGTGGCGCAGTCCTCAACCTGCAACGCGCCAAGCGTGTCCATCGGCACAAGATTCTCTTGATGACTGCTGCGCTTTGTGTGCCCAAGCTCGTCGAGCTGTGCTTCGTTTGCATTGTGCATCAGCTCTTCGAATCCCGTGATGCGTGCTTCCCCATCACTGAACCGCTTGAGCTTGAGCAGGTAGCCTTCGCGAGCAGTGCTTCGCCCATGCTTGTAGATACCAGCAGGCGACCGAAGCATCACGCCCTCGTACCCTTGCGCCAACACCTCGGACTCGTACCGCAAGAGCTCTTCCTCGGAGGTGACGTAGCGTTGCTCCAGGAGCTTCACTCGAGGGAACTTGTCACCTTCAACAATGTCGGCCAGACCGTCAATGAGGCGCGGAAGCCTGTGGTTATACGGTCGAGCAGGGTCTGGGTCGTTGAAGTAGTCAAACGCATAGAACGTGAAGTCAGGAGCCCCGTCTTGTGACATCACTCCGCTACTGGTTACGCGATACACGTCCTCAGCAGCAGGCGGCCCCACAATGAGCTCACCATCCAACCCTTCCAGCATGGGATTTCCGAGGTACTGCTGCACAAAGCGATTCGGAATCGGCTTCAACGTGCGGGACAGGGCTTGCGCCCCGCTGACCACACATCGCACGCCGTCCAGCTTTGGGCTTGCGTACAACGGGAACACCAGCTTCGCGGGTGCTTCCACAGCGAGCATCGGCGCGAGCCGCTGGATGAGTTGGATTTCGCGTGCCATTACATGGTCTCCTTGAATGCGGCCACAGCGTAGGGAACAATCGGCTCAACCAGCTCCAGCATCGCTTCCGCATACACGCGGATTTCTTTCTGTGCGTGCTCGTGCAGGCGCAGGCGCAGGAAGTGGAACAGGTTATGCAGATCGACGGTTGCGAACATGCGTGAATAAGTCGAGCACGGAAGAATGCTACGAGCCAGCTCCCTAGGGCATCCTCGAGATAACAACCTCTTGTAAAGAGCAAAGTTGCTGACCATGGAATCGATCATTGCAATCCGTATCACGTCAGCTTGAGGATGCAACTCGTCATTCCTCATTTGCTTGTTCGACTCGCTTTGATGCGTGATGTCGGACAGCTTGGGAACGTAGAACTCTTCCGGGAGCTCGGCGTAACGGGCGCTGACCTCGTTGTAAGACCACGTCCGGTGGCGGTGCCACTGGCGGAACACGAAAAGCGGAGCCTTGACTTCAAACGTGAAGGTGACCGCTTCGAACGGGCTGGTGTGGTGGTTCTTCATCAGGTAGGAGATGAGCTTCTCGTCCTTACCCGCGTCGTCACCAGTGCGCCAGTCGGCGTCGTAGCTTACACGGGCAGCGCGAACGATAGACAGGTCATTGCCCATGTGATCTACCAGCCGCACAAGGCCGTGATCCAATACTTTGATTTCGCTCATGCTTGCTCACCTGCTTTCTTTGCCTTTGCGGGCAACACGATTTCAAGAGCCGGAGAACCGGGCTTCACAATCAAGGCGCGGTCAAAGAGCTGGCGCTGCTCTTCGGTCAGCGTGCGGTATTCTTTCAGCACAAGTGAAGGCTTGTACTGCACCAGCGCATCCGCAGAGATACCAGCTTCAGCGAACTGCTCTTTCATTGCACCAAGGGCGCCAAGATCGATGTCTCGGTTGATAGTGTGCTTACCCTTGAGAACCCATCCATCAGCAAGCGGTGCGGAGTTGGTGCCCTCCACAGGGGACGGGAAGTAGGCGCCAAAGATCTTCTGGCGCAGCAGCATCTCGGACGCCCTGATGCGCCTCAGGTCTTCTTGCAAGCGATACCATTCTTCGAGGTCCGCCTGCGTCACGGTGTTGGTTGGAATGTTAGTCATTATGACCGCCCTCCGAATCGAACAGATCACCTTGTACGGCACAACCAGTTCCGCCGGTGCTACCGAAACCACCTTCGCCGCGATCGGTGCTGGACAGCTCTTGCACTTCCCAGAACGCGACCTGCTGCACGGGCACGACCATCGCTTGGGCAATGCGGTCACCGTGGCGGAACGTGACGGACTGCCCATCGGTGTTGTCGTTCGTCAGCTTGACTTGCACCTCTCCACGGTAGTCGCTGTCAATAACGCCGACGCAGTTCGCAAGGCGAATGTCGTTCTTGAAACCGTGCCCGCTGCGCGAGTAGATCAGCATCACGTGACCTTCCGGAATCTCGAACGCGAGGCCGGTGCGGATAACCGCAGGAGTACCCGGATTCGCCATGTGGTAAGACGTGTCCTCGGGCACCATGCAAGCATGGAGATCGAAGCACGCAGCTCCGACGCTGGCGTACTGCGGAATGATTGCTTCCGGCACCAGCTTCTTGACTTTGATTTGCATTGACTTCTCCTTAAAGTGCGGGATGCACGAACGCAATAATATCGTGACCCGCGTTAATATGCAAACATCTAATTCATGGGGCATCAGGAAGAGAAACAATCTGATACGCCTTGCCAATTGCTCCCCATTGCTCACGAGCCTTGTCCTTCGATACCTCGACAAGATAACCGCTATCAACAAGGCTCCTGATTGTCAAGTCCATTGCAGCGGTCTGTCCAAGTTTATGCCTGACAAACGAATTCGTGCGTTGCAAACGAATCTGAAGGTACTTGCGGGCGACCACACCAGCGGTCCGCATCGTGTCGGGCAGCTTGTATCCAGGCGTGATCGGGTGTTGCAGGTATTCAGCCAGCACGGCCAGCATCTTGCGTTCCCGAACGATGTCCCCGTCACCGACGTCCCCTTCATGCATCTTGCGACGCATGATCTTGATGTCACTGTGGATCAAGTTGAGCGCCCATTCCGCATGGTCTTCCGTGACGATAGGTGTGCTGAAGTTGTCGCACACGGCCAGCAGCCCAGCGACCTTGAGCGCCTTCAGGTGCGCCCGGTTCCACATCTGACGCCAGGACTCGTCGTCGGTGCTGTTGATTTCCTTGTCGCAGTGCTTGTCGAATGCGTCCAGCATATCCTGGGCAGGGCGCGACAACGTGACATCCCTGTACCCGCCTGGAGGGCACGTCAGCACTTCCTGGGCAGCGTTGATCAAGGTGTTATGAACTTCATCGCTCAGGGTTGCACTGGTAGCAGTGTTGAGTTCCGGCCGCAGGCCCCCGTACTCGATGACAATGAAGCGCGACATGAACCCGTCCTGCATCATGGTATTCGTCAGCGACTCGTAGAACGTGTCGGGTGTCGTTTCGCCAATCATGCTGTAGGCAACACCATTGACAGACGCAATGCTCTTTTCCTTGTCACTGTACCCGATGCCTCCAACGATGGTTCCCGCAGACGACTTTTGATACAGGTTCGTCATGACGGTGCGGAGCGACGACATTGGACCCTCGGTGTGGTCATCGCTCATCTTCCGCAGCTTGCGCCCCCATTCACCCGCCACATTGACGAAGCTGCCCAATCGCTCGTCCGAGCTGATTGCTTTCACCAGTGCAGGGCCGGACGCATAGTCTGCGAAGTCAATGAACTTCGAAAACGCAGGCGCACCGGAACTCAGCATCAGGTGGCAGAGCTTGCTGATGCTGCTGTGCATGGCTTCCTTACCGATAGCACTGCGGGCCACGAGCACGATGTAAAGGTTGAGGCCGCTTCCGCTGACGTTGTAAGCACGCCCAAACATGCCCGCCGCTACGCCGAGCGCAGACACGATAGCAACCTCTTTGACAGGCCTCGGTGCGATAACATAGAACCAGCGAGCCAACTCGCCCAGCAGGCCCGGGGGCCAGTCCAGCGCCGATTCCACAACGATGGGCGCCTTGGCTGGTGCAACGGTAACAGCAGCACGCTCCACCAGTGCAGCAGCGTTGGCAAGCGCGGCCGCCGCAGTAGCTTCCTCGCGCTGCTGCCGACCGCGAATCATTGCCAGCGTGCGGTCAATATAGCGATTATCCTTCTGTGCTTTGTCCCGCTGTCCAAGACCTGACATTCGGAACAATCTACGGACTTGCTCGTTGGACTTAGAGTAGAAGCACAGCATTGACAGCAGCGACAAGTCTGCCTCCGACTGCGAAGGATATCCAAGCCCTTGCCAGTCTCCGGTCCAGAGGTGCTTAAACTTGTCTCCGTTTGCAGCTTCCGAGGCTTTTTGCCATAACGCTTCGTCGGTTTCCGTTTCATCTTGCTCCACCAGTTCCACATGATTGGTCTGTGCGGCAGCACGAATCTCGGCAACCAGTATGTCGAGCAACTCCTGCCGGTGCTCAACAGGCTTGTTCAGGACTGCGTCACCTGTGCAGATGATGAAACGCTGCTGCGAATATACCTCCACCCCGTCGCGTCGGCAGCCAGTGCCCACCTTCCCGCGGATCCAGATGTGGAGCCCCTTGCCCGAGCGAGACAGCTCGGTGTAACTGTCGAACGCCTGCACGATCTTCCAGAACCGTTCAAGCTGCTCCGGTGTGGTCGTATCCTTGACGTCCAGGTCGATACAGGTGAAGTCGTCGTCTTCCGACAGCACGAACCCAATCCCTGCCCCGTTGCCCCATTGTGCAGCGGTAAGCGATGCGCTGTACCAGTCCGTCCAGTTGTTCGGATTGGTGACGCTGGCGCGGTGGCCGCTTGTTGTGTAAGGGCTTTTGTCCGGCGCCGCGACGCACCATTTAGGCACATAGCGCAGCTCATCGGGCAACCTCTCCCATTGAGCTGGAATCATGCAGTAGCTCCCCGACGAACGTCAAGGACGATCTTCCAAGCGTCAAGATACGGTTGCACCTTGGCACGTTCCCAGATGAAGATCTTGCCTTGTACGTCAATCGGTTCGGGAAGCTTGCCCGTCCGGCGGGCCAATAGGATTGTGGTACGGGTCACGCCCATGGTCTGCATGATCTCCGAACTGGTGATATACCGTTCGTCAAATTCTCGCTGGGCGTCATTTACATTTGACGTCATGTTTGTCTTCCTGTGGTGAGGTAGTTGCCAGCATTGTACCGAGCAGGCTTAGGAGTCGCAACGTGAGTTAAGGAATCCACTTCGGGGAACCTTGCGCCTTGAGCAGCTTCAGCGCCGCCCGCTGCTCTGCTACCGCGGATTGAACTTGTGCAATGCGTGCAGCGCATTCACGCTCGATCTCGGCAGTCTGCAGACGTGCTGATTCTTCAGCAGCAGCAAGCTCAACCGTCTTGTCGTGGAGCTGTTGTTTGTATTGGCGGCAGCTTTCGATCCATTCCTTGTACCTGCCAGCCCGCTCCTCGCGCTCTGCATGTGCCGCGTCGTTGCGTGGGCGCCCACGTCCCCGCTTGACATAATCACGCACTTCCCCGCCGCGAACTGACAGCTGATAACGAATGGACATAAGGAAGCTATTCGCATCGCTCACAAGGAACGAACACTCGCCATTCCACCAAGGCTCTTCCCTAGTGAAATAGAAGGTGGCATCCTTGATATATGGAAACTCTTCGAGGAACTGTTTCTGAACGGATGGATGCTGTGCTTCGAATAGCGACGGATCCACATCGTCTTTGACCACAGGCATATTCAGCTGAATGAACATCGGCAGGTCGCCCCAACGCAGAACGGCGTCAATGAGCATGTCCGTATTGCGAACGAGCGGCACAAGTTCGTCCGGAAACTGTGCAGCTTTAAGAATTGCATGGATGCGGGTGTGCATGTCCGTCCGCGCTTGGGCAAGGGCTTCCGCGTTGTCCGGGTGGAACAGGTGTTGGGCAGGCTCGCAGACTTTGAATTGGTACATTGATGACTCCTGTAAGGGTGGAAACGGGTGCAGTTTATTTAAGGCATGGTCTGAGCACAACGACACGGAGGGTGAGCAGGGAATGACGGTATATTGGCGGTGAAATGCGCTGTTGCTAATGAAATAAATGAGGAACGATAATTAGTATAATTTATGCGACTCCCCTAACACCCCCTTTTCTTTTTGGTGGTGGTATGGTGACCCCTTCAGCACTCACCATCATCATACCAATAATTACCCTTATATACCTATTACTAATTTACTAATTTTTTATTGTATATAGGGTAAAAGCGAGCACTGGTGCAGGGTTGCGGGGTTTAGCCAACCGGCACTATTGCAGCCACTTTTTATGCTAGTTTTTGAATTAGCAAGAGCGAATTAGCCACCTTATTTTCGAGTCGATGGTGAAACGGCATATTCCGCGAGCTTTCAGCGAACTTCGGACTAATCGGCGGCGTGCGCTGTGGTCAGCTTAACGCTCGTTTGTGCTCAAGCTGTGCAGCGTGTAAAAATTAGCCTTGTTCAGCGTGTAAAAATTAGCCTTGTTCAGCGTGTAAAAATTAGCCTTGTTCAGCGTGTAAAAATTAGCCTTGTTCA
>ERZ761596.151-NODE-151-length-13481-cov-5.260167_pt1 | contig 13481 bp, 19 predicted proteins | sample MGYA00512166_ERZ761596 | MGnify/ENA primary metagenome ERZ761596 (study PRJEB28899, sample SAMN03785556) | bioreactor sludge metagenome | biome: EBPR Sludge; feature: EBPR Bioreactor; material: 0.22µm filtered reactor supernatant | place: Saint Lucia: Queensland...
ACCCATATGCGACCATTAAGACCTGCACCCCCAAAATCAGCAGGATTATCAGGAAATGATAGGTATTCGTAATCAATATCAGGCTTTCCAACCTCTTGTATTTTCCAGTTCTCGGCATCTAATCTCTTACGTCTAGGAATAACTACCCAATTAGGTTCGCAATCAGCAATTAACTTAACGTCATAGCCCTCATCTAGCAAACAATGTGCATCGATTTTCATAATATAATCACCCTTAGCAATAGCTACAGCAGAATTAATACCAGGTCTCATGCCTTGTGACTCACCACGATGTAACAAAGTTACTCTTGGATCTGTAACCATCTTCTTATAATGATCAATAAATTGTGGCTCAAAATAGCTTGGAATAGTCCAGTAACCATCTAATATAGCAATGATTTCAATATCACCTTTTGCTTTATCTAGTAGGTCTGAAATTGTATTAGGTAAAAAACGTTCATTTCTTGAGGGTATGATAATAGACAGCTTGTGCATACACACACTATAACCCCTATTCTATAGATTAGACAATAATATATTTCGTGAATTTATAGGCTTAGTATTTCGTCATCTTCTATATCCAAAAGGGCTGTATCTTCAACTTCAGGATAGACAGGATAAAGATGCTTCATGGCTAATTCTATTATTACCTCATCGCCTGTCTCTTGTGCTTCTTCTAATACTGTCTGCCAGTAGTCCGCTTCCCATTCAGGTATTATCATAAAAATTTCCTTAAATTAAATACAAAAAAAGGCGGGTGTTTAAACCGCCTTTCAAGTGACTAATTAAATTTAATCAAAATCATACTATGCACTTGGTGATGCACTAGCTGATGGACTCAAACTAGCAGATGGACTAACCGATCTACTAACAGATGCACTAGGTGATTGTGATGCACTAGGTGAATTACTTGCACTTGGACTAAGTGATGCGCTTCCTGATGCTGATGGTGAAACACTAGCACTTGGTGAAACTGATGCACTAGGACTTGGTGAATTACTAGCCGATCTTGAAATGCTTGGTGAAACCGATACTGATTCACTAGCTGAAGGACTTACACTAGCACTCGGACTAATTGATACGCTAGCACTTGGACTTAGTGAAGGACTTACACTAGAAGAAGGACTTACACTAGCCGATGGACTGACAGACCTACTAGCAGAACTAGAAGGACTTACACTAGCCGATGGTGAATTACTAGCTGATGGTGAAACCGATACTGACTCACTAGCACTCGGACTGACACTAGCCGATGGTGAGACACTGGCTGATGGTGACATTGATGCACCACCTGTATTTTCCCACGATGCAGATACATGATCACCCTGATTTACATATATACCATCGTTACTTGCATTTTTCTTAATAAATGTTGCACCTTTTTTAAATCCTGAATCTCCTGTTGGTACAGTATTCCCTGATGCAATCACAATCAAATCATTAGCATCTCTTAATATTACTTCGTTGTAAAGATAAGGCGTAAGAGCATTTAAAAAATCTATATCAGACTGAAACCTTAAATTATTAGGTGTTGCTTGTATTCGATCTATTTGGTCTCGTGTTGATCTTGGTAGATCTGATTTTAATTTAAATACTCCCATGATAATGATTTAATTTAAGCCCCCTACCCTATGTAGGATAAGGGACTTAACAAGTTACTACTTATAGCTTCCAAAAGCCCTCAACTAAAGCTTTTCGTCTTTCATCTGGAACTTTAGCACCATAAACATAAAGTGATTTATATTTCTTACCAAAGTTACCGATTGCGTCTTCGACTCCGTTTTCAGTCATACCCATTGCAAAACAGATAGCTGATTTATGACCGCCTAAACAATGGAATCCATTTGTAGAATCACCGCTTAGTCTGCCATCTGCAACCTCATAGAGGTCAAATCCTGCATATCTCTTTGCGAGTAAACCATTTAAAACGTTCTCTCTGCCTGACTCTGATCCGATTGCAACATATTCAGGTGATTGTTTTATCAAAGTAGCTATTGATGCTGGAACTACTAACCATCTGTCATCCGTAGGAATTTCAGCATTAGTTAATAATGTTGCAAGTCTCGATACTCTTGCAAAAATAGTATCTTTAGTTACTTGTAAAGCAGTATTAGCTTGGATTGTATAAGCTGTACCGCCTGCGATTGCTCCGCCTGTATAAGCAGATGTTAAATCGTCTGAATCATCTTCTATAACAATAGCTGTAGTAGACGAAAAGGTTTTAACTCTATACCATGATGTATGACCAGTAGCTTTAAAGCCCTTGCCAACCATTGCTGACGTAAAAGTTGTACCACTACCTGTAACAGCACCTGTAGTTACATCAACTGTAACTGTTCCTGTCGTATAGTCTGTACCATCTCTGTTACCTGCTCCAACATCTGTATAGAATCCCAAAACATAGACATCGATAACTTGTTTAATTCTGTTACCAACTTGTTTTTGGATTCTTCCTTCAGGATTTTTTACATAAGATCTAAAAGTATCATAATCTTTGACCCTGAAATAGATGTATTTAGCTTGATTTGTAACAAGCTGTGCATTGCTTTCAGTTAAATCATCTGATGTCATATCTGCACCAGTATAATCATGCTCTGAAATAGCACCAAAAGTAAGTACGTTAAGGACTGATGTTTTGTCCTTAATTTGACCTTCATAATCCATGTTGGTGATTTGATCAGCAACCGATGTATTATAATAGATCTCTAAAGCTTCAGCTGCAAAAGCTTCTGCTAGTTCTGTAGGATAAGTGTTCATTGTTTGTCTCCTTGACCTAAATAAATATATTTAAAACTTTTTTAGGTCGCAGTCTCAATGAAACATTAAGGTTAGCTTGATAAGTTAATGATAGTGATTTTAATTTGTAAGTGTCAACAGCAGTTATATTTTAAGTCTAGCTTTACCTGTTCTTATTAAACGTCTGTATTCTTTAGGATCTGTTGTCCTTATAGTAGCAAGATCTGCACCAGTCATACCGACAGGTTTAACGTCTCGATTTCTACCATTCCCTTGAGACAAGAATAATGATTGTGATTTCTTTTTATTAGATCTACCCAAATTATACAGATAAGATGCAACAAGATCATTTAGATCCATCCCACGTCTACCTGCCTTTAAACAGTATGATCTAAAATCATCAGCTCTATCTTCTAAAGATGGGAATTGATTTATCGTTTCATCAGCTTCTAAGAATAAGTCTACATGTTCTACCCATTTATCAATCTCTTTAGATTCTTTTGCAACCTCTGCCACTCTATTCATCTTCTGCTCATTAAGATAAGTTTTCTTAACTATATTTTTGGTAAATTCGTCTAATTCGCCATATTCAGCACCTTGTACTCTTGTATATGTAATTAATTCTTCTTCTGTTGGTTCAGGTAAATTAGATGCTTCGTCTATGGTATCTGTTATTTTCTTGTACTTGAAAAAATTATTTAATGATTCTCTGCTTGAATTTTTAAACTTCTCTTTATAGCTAATCCTTTTTTTCTGCTCCTCTTTTACATCATCAACATCAGCATCATCAGTATCTTCTTCAATATCGTTATCCTTTGAATCTTCCGTTTCATCAAAAAGATCTTCTTCAACCTGTTCAGGTCTTTCATTTTTCTTATCTTCAATCACATCATCAACAATATCTTCCTTAACATCTTCAACTACTACTGGCTTTTCATCTTCTTCAATTAACTTTTTAATGTGTGGAATATTTTGTGTTGGTTTACGATTTCTCGTGTCTAATTGCGTCATATAAATAAAACTTCAGCTTGTCCTAACTTATAGGGTTAAGCGTCTATTTAAACTAATTATTTTTTCTTTTTCTTCATTCCCTTAATACCATCTTCTACAGGTTCTTCATCAGAATCTTCTACTACAACTTCGTCTAATCCAGTAGGTTCTTCTACCTGTTCTAATACAACTGTTTCCTCGTTTTGACCAAATAAGCCCATTTCTGCACTCTGATAAGCCAATCTTTGAGCAGGCGTTAAATATAATCGCCTTGCCTTTAAAAAGGCTACATCGTCTGCTGTAAGGGAATTTATATCTTTTGAGGTAATTTCATCAAACAACTGTTTTGTTTCTAAATCCATCATATATAATTATCTTAGGATATACTTTTTGAAAATGTCAAACCTTTTTAGTGTTTCTTGCCATATTCTTCAAACTGTTCTGTAAGGCTTTTTCTGCTTTTTCAGGTATGGTTAAAAAGGCTTCCAATAATAAGTAATTTTTAAGTCGTGCTTTAAGTTTACAGTTAGTGTCTGCATGATCCTTATCATCAGGAACATCACATAATTGCATCGCTATAGCATTCTTCATTTCAATGATATTAGTCTTAACATCGTCAAGAGATAAATTCTGTGAACTGAATACCGCTTGTTGGTATGTCTCACGTTCGACCATATTAAGATCTTCGTACCTTAAACCCTGTTCTTCTAGTATTTTATCTAATAAATTCATTTTAATTATTAATTAAGCAACTGGCATAGCTTGACCCGACGATAACATTGGATTTCCACCCTGTACTGGCTGTTCTACCATACCTTCTTGCATATCATTCATCATACTCATATCATTCTGTTTCTCAAAATCCATTACTTCCTTAATTTCTTCTGTAGATAAATTAGCAAATTCTAATAGCTTTTTCTTGTAAATATTATCAAGTGGAGCATTATTAGGCATGGCAACTTTAACAGCATTAATTTTTTGAATAGCATTAGCATCATCAACCTCTTTATCTTGCTTCATCTTCACCTCAACCATATATCCGTTATTATCCATCCATTGATCAGGTTTAATAATCTTAGTATAGATCTTTTTGCCCTCTTTCCCACGTCTGCTTACTTTAAGTGGATCAAGCAAATTAGATGACGCTTCAAGCATCTTGACGTAGCCTAACCCTATATCTTGCCATGACTCATTATAAAACTTCGTCATAGACTTAGTACGTTCTTGTGCATTCGCTAAAGCTAATTGAACTTCACCTAATGTAACCGATCTTTGCTCGATAGCTCCCGATTGTGCCGATGATGCGGCTACTGCCTTTTCCCCAATACTAATAATAAATTGGATCTCATCTAAAGACTCTGATAAATCGCCAACTTGAACATCCTTTATTAACTCGTTCGGGTTTCCTGGTGTTGGATACCAACCCCATGGAGTAGGATTAAAGGTCTGTGGAATAAACTTTTCATTGCTAGAATCATAATAGTGCATATTAAAGTTACGTAACATTCGATTTTCGACCAATTGTGATATCCAACTATTAAGAGCTTTATTTAACTGTCTTAGACTATCAGCAGGTGCATCAGACCAAAAATCTAGTCTTTCAGGATCTGCACCCCATGAAGAATATATATGATGATCATACCAATAATCGTCTTCTGTATCTCCTATATGCTTATTTAAAGGTTTTTTGTAAAGTTTAAAAGTCTGACTCCCCAATGTTCCTAAAACATAGAACATGAGCTTAATACACCCTTCTTTTTCATCATATTCTTTGCGATAGACTTCATTAAGTTCAACTGTAGTTACACCAACTTCAGGATCATTAACATCAATAACACCCATATTCTCCATACGCTTATTACGATCTAGGTCATATTTACTGTTTGACTCCGATAATAGTTCAGCTTGATATTCGCCATAATATGCTTTTAATTTTTCACGCTCCGATTCGTCATATAATTCATTCTCAACAACTTCTTTTAACGTTCTAAAAATACCAATTTGCATAATACATCTCGCTGTGTGGATATCAGCAGGATCAACATTTCTATCAATAAGCATATCCTGTGGATCAACAATCTCAATTAAAGGTATTCCATTCACGATATTAAGCTTCTTAAATGATCTACCATACAAACACACCTGCTTTTTATCCATCCAATCCCTAGTCACTAACTTAGATCGTCTTGCAACTTCTTTCCAGTATTCGTTATAAAATATTTCTTTTTGTTGATTGTTAGATAAGTTGGAGAAGTAAAGCATAGGCGGTTCGTCTATATCTTTCATGACTGTTGCAATTCCGTATTTCATCAAAGGTACGTTAATTGTCTGACGTTGAGTTAAACGATTAGTAATTACTTTATCTCTCGATAATGTATAGTTATCGTTCCATGCTTCGTGTCTATGCTCACGATAAGCAATAGCACTCTCTTTTTCTTGAAGTAGACTTAATATGTCATTATCTGTGATTTTTAACGTATTTTCCATCGTTCCTGCTTGTAACATACTCTAATGTTAAGTAATGAAATAAGTAAATAGCAATACTACTAATCCCAACCTATGCCACCATAAGGTTCTTTAATCCCTGCTTTCGCTAGAACTTCCATATTAGGCGGATTATAACTAGGGTACAAATCTTCTTTTTGTAAAAGTAAAAAATACATTCGCATCATTAAACTATCACCATAATCAGGTGATCTGCCCAAAGATTCCTTCATTTTATCCTTAGAAATGATCTGAAGTGGTGCATCTGATGCTGTATCCTCTCTTTTGATCTGTTGTAAATCATTTATTAACTTTTCACGATCTATTTCTGTCAATGGTGCTGTTATCACTATCTCATGATTTCTAATCTTATCAGCCAAAATAAAATAACATTGTGACCTTAAATTAAGATAGTTACGCCTAAATTGACTAATTGGATCAGGTAATGCCGATCTACCACCCATAAAGCCATGTACCCCACGCAGATGATCTACTACACCACCACCAACACCATCTTCGTCAATAACTATTCGACCATACGAAATACTATCTTTAAGGCTAATATCCTTAATATCAGCTTCTGTTACAGTTAATGATTGCTTCTCTTTGACAACCAAATCATAAACGTTCATACCCTGCCATTTGGTATATATAATCTTATCACCACCAAATCTAGCAATATCTGCTGATAAATAACGTTTGTCACTAGCAGGTACAGTATTAACAAATATATCCAATATATCGTCAATTGAAATTAAATTAAGATTATCCGCACTATATTCCCATAAACCTTCACGCAACCTATCACGTGTTACAGAATCTGTAATCCCTTGTAGCTGTTCGCCATACTCTTTAGTGTTGTGCGGATTATCACGATACAAGGACTGCACAAAAGCATATTCTTTCGGCAACATACCTGCTTTGTTAGGCTTATAAAAAATACGATACAACCAGTTTTGAGTAGGGTTACAAGTTAAAAGAATCTTAGCAGGTGTTAATCCATACTTGTCATTTAAGTGTCTACCAATACGTACTTTTAGAATATCAAAACATTTAAAGCTTATTTCGCCTGCCTCTTCTAGCCACCCACCAGTATATTCTGACGAGCCAAAGCGTTCAAAGTTAGGATCTGAAGGCTTATCAGAGCAGTCTAATAAGTCAATACGACTACCTTTCGCATCACCACGTATAAATTCAATATAGTTATACTTACCATTTAATCGCCAATCACTAGCAGGTATCTTATGGTACGAACACACTTTAGTCCACGTAATATAAGATGTCGCCATTAACCTTGTAAGTTCTTTTCTTCCGATAAACCATTTAGTACCAGGATATCTATAACAATTCATCAATAACCACTCGCACCCCAACCACGACTTACCACCACCTGCACCACCACCAAAAAGTAGAAACTTAGTTATATTGTCATGAAGATACTCATACGCTAGATCTTGCTTGTATGTAGGCTTAATTGTTGGTGTTATCAGTTTTTCCTGTATCATTAGATGGCTTTTCAGGCTTAATATAATTAAAAGCGACTATCCGTTCTCCACCTGAAGTTGCATCTATTTCACTTTTATCTACCATATCCGTAAAATTTATCGCAACAAACGTAGCAAAATTACTTGCATAATTTCCATCTAACCCATTAGCTACAAGGATATCCTTCTGCAAACTCTTACATTGGCGTAAGGCACGTAGAAATTCAGGATGTTTAGGTGTTCCATCCTTATGTTTGCAATTCGCCCAATCATTTAACGTATCAACAAATACACCGATATTAACAGCAAAACGTTCAAGTGTAGGAAAACGTACACCTCGTCTTTTCCCTGTCTCATCATACTCAAAAGGATCAACACTAAAATAATTGATCATCATTTGTGCGTATTTCTTTCTATAGGTAGAAGGTCTACCGATAGGTCTTTTTTTAATCTTTTTTGTCGGCTTAATATTCTGCTTCTTCATATGGTTTAGTCCTCAACAAAATATAACAACAATTATGCTTAATATTAATTCCTCGTCTTAAATGTCCCTTGTGACATAAAGCATCTGCTGACGTTCTAACAGTACGTTCTTTTACGTTCGGCAACTTTTCCACCAAATCCTTTAATCTAATAGGTGTTTTCTGTTCACGCACCCACTGATACATAATTTCAAGGATCTGTTTTTGTACTGTCGTCATGGGCTTGGAAACTATCATTACTCATTTCTTCACTATCTACGATAATATGTAATAAAGATTGTCCTGCTTGGATTTGCCCTGCATCAATAGCGGAGAAATAATCTGCCATCTCTTTTTTAAATAACTCTCTTTTTTTATCATCCGATTTTTGATATATCTTAGTAAGTAAATCAGCGTTTATCGCCTTTTCTCCCCTACCTCTTAATCTCGCATATTTTCTAATCATTTTGTGTGTTTTGGCGTTCATTAAATTCATCTTTAACTATATGACTCATTCTATTCACACGTTCGATCATTAATGCTCTCATCTGATTAAGCATCAATTCACACCTTTCATCATCCCAATTAACAATTAAAATACAATCCTCACCCTCTACACCTGCTGTTGCAACAATATCACCCTTAACCATTAGAGATGCTAAATGATTAACATGATCCATTCCGCCAACTAAAAATTTTGATTCTGATTTTATGGGTGCAAGATAATAGGTTTTGGCAACTTCTAATTCAATTTCCATTAACTCTAGGATAATTACGTTATTCTAATATGTCAATGATTATCGGGGTATATAATTACTTATTTAATATTTTATAGGTTTCTCCAACTAGAACAGCATCTGCTATATGATCTGTTGTTATCTCATCTGCTAAAAAAGGATATAAGGTCTTGGCAATTCTTATTGATTCTAGTTTACCTTCTTTGCCATGTGCTTTAATACCCATTCTCGATTTAATTGTTTTGTTGTGAATCCAATTAACAGCAATATTACGACTATAAAAAAGACCGATCAAAAGACCAATTACTTGATTAATAGAAGTTAAGGCTTTAGAAAATTGTACTGGTACAGGCTTTTCAAAAATTACCTTACTAACCTTAGTCGTATCGTCTAATTCGGTCTGAAATACCTCCCAAATCTTCTTTAGTTTATTAATATCCAATACGCCCTTTATAACGATATTTCGGACTTCTATTAATTGATCATCTTTAAACCACGCTAGACCGAAATTAGTTGTAGACGCATCAATACATAGAATTACATTAGGTTTACTCATTATCTACCTTCCTAGTCATCCAGCCTGATTCTCGCAATGTTAGATTACCAAACCATTCAACAGGCGTTAATATGAATGTCGTAATAAATAAGAATGGAATCAAATATATTATATCTCTTGGATAATTATATAGATGTCTAATTTGTTTTAAAAATCCACTCATAACAAACCCTATTATTGATCCTATTATTACAGTTACTAAAGGTAAATCAATGTAATGCTGTTGTTTAGTTATCCCTAATAAAAACAATACAAAATTAACTACAATGATAAAGAAAAACCATCGCATGATAATTGTTGTTAAGACTGTAAATGCTGTATATGGATAATTATGTAACCACCTTAACGATCTTATTGTCTCTCGTAGGCTTGTACGACTCCATCTTAGGCGTTGTTTAATAAATTGAGATAAAGTATCAGGTGCTTCAGTTTCTACTTCCGCACTATCAACATAAGCACATTTATAACCTCTTTCGAGTAACCACGATGTAAGATACCTATCATCGCCACTTATACACTTACTACCTAAAAAGGTCTGTTTGATCATCGATTCCATACATTCTTTAAAAAGACTTGTTCTGACAGCTAACATACGACCTGGTAAACAAGATACAGCCATATTCTGACCTTTTAATACCTCACTAAATCGTATATCTTCTAACCAATCAGATACAATACGCCATATATTAGCACCACGATTACTAATCTTATGTCTTGGAGTTGCCCCACCAACTATTGCATCCTTAAATATCCAAATTAAATCGCTAATTGAATAGCTATTTAGGATAGTATCGCTATCTAAAATAACAGTAATATCACTATCAATCACTTTTGACACTTCGTATAGTGCATTACGTTTTCCTGCCTCCTTAACCCTTACAATTTTAAAACCCCTTTGCTTTGCAATCTTGGTTTCTTCAATAGCATTTGAGCCATTAGGCACAACAATTAGTTCAACTAAAACATTAGAAAATGCACTAACATGTTCTGATGCTAGAAATACCCTACTTAATACTTCCTTCCAAACATTTAAATTCTCATCTACGACAGGTATAACAACTGATATTTTAGTAGCAATTGTAGTACGTCTGTTACTTGCACTTAATGGTGTAATTAATTTTTTATTAGTATTAGCCTTTAATATCTTGATAAAATAAATACTCCATGAGCATATAAAAAATACTAAAAACAAACCGACCTGATGCAAATACACTAAATCCAGTAACTGCAATATGAATGTAAACATAAGATTTTAAATAAACACATTGCCGACTATCCAGTTTCTGCTCTGATCGTACTGCCACAACTAAAGCCAATTTCTGAATAGTCACAATCTGTTTACTTATTTTTTTATTTATTATTATCTCTTAAAACTATCTCTATCCCTAGACCAAATATGACAAAATAAAATCCTAAATAACCTACGTTATACTCTTGATGGATCTGTATATAATCAAAATCACAATTAATCCCATTAACCCTAACATCCTGCCATTGGTTAATTAATTCTATTTTCATATTTCCTCCAACTAAAAAGCTAAAACTTAATTTCTTTTCGGTTACGAATCCATGTCTTCGGTATTTTTAGATATTGTGCTAACATCTGCTCCGCCTCTGTCACATTAATAGAGCTTGTTGTAGCTATCTGTGATGCAACTAAAGCGTAGGGCAAGGATTTGACGAGATTTTAAGGAGCATTTCGTGCAGACCTCACTCGTATAGTCACCTTGCATGTCCCAGTTCTAACTTAAAGGAACACAACTAGAAGTTCCCTCTGTTAGCGTCTACCTATTCCGCCACCTACGCTGTTAATCTTCTAGTTTGCCTCCTTTGTTTCGGAGAGAAATTGCTGTGCTAATCCTCCCCAATGTCGCCACGCCTCGTTAGCCTCATCTTTGTCACCACCATCTTGCCATGCAAGATATTCCGCAAACTCCTCCACCGCTTTCTTCCTTTCCTTTATTATTAAGCCTTTAAATAAGTCCTCAAAAGCCTTTTTGTCCTTTTCTCTTATATAGAAAGGGAGGCGGTCGCCCGTGTAGGCAAAATGCGTCAATGGATACTCCATACGTATAGGAAAATCTTCTAACGTTCTTATATCCAACCCGTCCCCGAATGGGTGCCCAAGTCTTATTGGATATGGGTTTAATTTAAGCCACACAGGATTACAGAACCCTTCGGGAACAGATTCAATGCCAATGGTTATTATTTTTATGTCTCTCATTTTGTCTCCTTAACTATTTTGTACCCTTTATCTTTTAAAAGTTTTATTGCCTCTTCGGTTACATCGTTCTCAATTACTTCTCCTGTCTCTCGCAATATTCCGTATTCGACGACGCCTCCACCAACCAGCTTCGAGCAGGTAATGATTTTTTCTTCATCTGATATCGCTCGCCACGCGCAGATACCCGCGTAAGCTTTAAGCCCAAAAGATAGTGTCCCCTTACAAGTAATTTGCAATCCAGCCGTAATTCCAGAAAACGTACCTGCCTCGATAGACTCACCTGCCTCGATAGACCCACCTGCCTCGATATACCCACCTGCCTCGATAGACTCACCTGCCTTGATATACCCACCTGCCTCGATAGACGAACCTGCCTCGATATACGTACCTGCCTCGATAGACCCACCTGCCTCGATATACCCACCTGCCTCGATAGACGAACCTGCCTCGATAGACTCACCTGCCTTGATATACCCACCTGCCTCGATATACGAACCTGCCCCAATATACAAATATCCACCAACCAACAGTCGCCCAGGAAATTCTGCAGAATATTCAAACTCGGCATTACCGTTAATATAATAACCGTATTCATCTTTGAATTTTTCGAGGTCTTTTTGACTTTTGATTTTGTATGTTTTCATTTTGCCTCCCTTTTCTTTTTTAACTCCAAAATAAACTTAATGACCTGCCCTAACTCCTCTATCGTAATCCAAGTGTGCCAGTTAGTCCCTCTACCTTTCCGGTACTTAACGTCTATGTCGTAATATACGTCCATACCGTCTACAGCCTGTGTTATCTTAATCTCTTTAGGTAGCTCGTTAACCCTATCGACCCACGTTCCAGTTCGCCACGCACTTGGTAGATCGAATGCTTTTTTTACCAGTTGTAATGTCATTTTTACGCCTCCACACTTAACTTGTTATACTCATCTAGCGTCATATAGTGCTTCCACGCCATACACTCGTCGGCATTTTTACCTTCAGCGAAATCAGGATCTATCCCCGATATATAAACCCTCCCTGTACTAGGACAGGAGTACTTGAGAAAATACGCGGGTTCATCAAATAAAGTCTCGATTAAATAAAGTTCATTCCCCTTCTTTGTCTTACCGTCAAGTAATCTCGCCTTTGTATCTTTTAATAACTTTTCAGGATCATATAACTTTAGCGCGCACATTCTCTGTTCCAAATTCTCGAGTTCCATAATCTGCCTAAAATTCAGCTTCCTATTAATTACTTTTTGGTAAAGCTTGGGATCAAAATACACACCCCATAAGTAGTTAAGTTCGTATCCATCATCCCATCGTATAGCTACGCCATCTTCACAGTGTAATCTGCCAATACCATCTGTTATTTCTCGTTTTATTATTGACGGCATCGAACAAACAATACAAAGTCTATCTAGCTGAACCATATCATATATACCCGACCTCATAAGCTCTTTGAGTTTATTGTAAGAGTCATTCTTGTATTTGAGACCTATTCTCTCGAAAAAATCATCATAAGCTAACCACCCAAAATCCGCTATAGTTCCATAATCACAGAAAGAAAAGTATTCGATTTTTTCGCTCTCTACGTCGCTCCTTACGTTACGCCATACGTTGTGCCTTACGTTGCTCACTACGTTGCGCTCTACGTTGCTCCATACGTTGCTCACTACGTTGCGCCATACGTTGTCACTTACGTTGCGCCATACGTTGTGCCTTACGTTGCTCACTACGTTGCGCCATACGTTGTGCCTTACGTTGCTCACTACGTTGCTCACTACGTTGCGCTCTACGTTGCTCCATACGTTGCTCACTACGTTG
>ERZ761596.153-NODE-153-length-13419-cov-4.241021_pt1 | contig 13419 bp, 20 predicted proteins | sample MGYA00512166_ERZ761596 | MGnify/ENA primary metagenome ERZ761596 (study PRJEB28899, sample SAMN03785556) | bioreactor sludge metagenome | biome: EBPR Sludge; feature: EBPR Bioreactor; material: 0.22µm filtered reactor supernatant | place: Saint Lucia: Queensland...
GGCTGCGGCCCCGGCTGCGGACCCTGATGCGGCCCCGGCTGCGTCCTCGGCTGCGGCCCAGGCTGCGGCCCAGGCTGCGGCCCTGGCTGCGTACCCTGATGCGTCCCAGGCTGCGGCCCAGGCTGCGTCAAGTTCTTCTTTTGTTGCGTCTCCGTTGGCAAATCGCTCGGCGATATCCATGGCAGCGATTGATCGCGGGTCGGTCATCAGGTGCTGAACTTGCCTTGCGCACCAAACTGCGAACAAACGAATTTCCTTGCCGTAGCCTGACACGGCCCGCAGGCACCACAGAGCGTCGTCCAGGCCGTTACTGTCGATGATCGTAATCAGGCTAAGAGGATCGTCGTCTGCGGCAGTCTTGCCGAGATTTGCGAGCAATTTTTTCCAGCCATCGGCGCATGGATGATGGTCGCGGATTGCGTTTAGAGTTGTCTTCATGCTGCCCACCCGATGCGGTCAGCGCGCGCCTGCTCGGCGTTTTCGATCAGGCGAGAGCGAAGCTCTGCAATCTGCCGGTCACGGTCGCGGATTTGGCCGGTCAGCACGTCGTTTGCTGCGCACAATTGCAGCAAGCTCTTGTCGCCCCTTGCGACCGTAGCCATCTCCACGTTGAACGCCTCGCGCATCGCCTCTTCTCGCGCCATCGACTCGTCAAGAGCGGCGACCATAGCCAACTTCGATTCGCGCTCTTGATCGAGCAGCCGGCGAAGTTCGCCCACCTGGACGCGTGCCGTGTCGCTGATGTCCATCTGCTTGCGCCACTGCCGGCGCAGTGCGTCGACACGGGCGTTCAAGCGGTCGATGTGCGCCGCGGACTCTGAGGCGCGCTGTTCTGCGCAAAGGCATCTTGTGTTCATCACTTCACCCTCCTGCAATCGCTGTGTGAAAAGATTGCCCTGGCGGCAGCCACCCGGCACAGCTCGCGGAATGGCTTTGGATCAGCACGAGGGGAGAACTTCTCCGTGCCTAGCGCTTTCGCGCCGCACCGCCAGGGCGGTTGATCGGTGCCGCGTTTGGTTGCGGCATGGGTTTAACTATACGGATGCCCTAACTGCGCGTCAACAACTTTATTCGGGAAGGAGAACTAAATACAAACAGAAAACGCTTGACAAGAAATTGTGCAATCCGTACATTACCCGTCATGAAAAAACATCAAGTGATCGAGGCATTCGGGACTCAAGCAGAAGCGGCCAGGGCGCTGGGGTGCTATCCGTCGACGATCCAAGAGTGGGATGAGGTGCCGGATGGCCGTCAATACCAGATCGAGATTGCGACGCTAGGCCGGCTCAAGGCAGACCTGCCAGCAGACCGGCGGGCGCTGCTAAAAGTCAAAAAATCGGAGCGTTCCGTTAAGTCGGTCAAGTCGCGCGCCGGCCTTCGCTAGCCCTTCGGGGCTGGCTTTTTTTTTCGTTTTTTGGTGTGGCAAATGAGCAACGTCATGCACCAACACCCACGCCGGCAAGCCGCTTACCGGGCCGACACGGACGGATTAACGATGGTCGGTGTCGTCCATTGCGGCTGGCGTTGTCGCGTCTGCGGCGGTCAGCAAACATGGACGTCGGGTCGGAAAAAGATGCCCGGCGAGGGCTGGAAATGCGCCGAGTGCGCGAAATCAGGAAAGGGGAAATCATGAGCTGCAGTCTTGAGAGGTTAGAAGCTCCGAAATCGGCAGCGATCAATGCCGGACGGCCGTACTGCGTTGCGCAGGAGACAAGCGAATCAGGCGCGACAGTTCGAGAATTCAGCAGCACGTTGGCGAACGTCCACCTCGCGTCCGAGAACGAGCGCGTACGCGCCGAGAATGCAAAGCTTCGTGCCGAGAATGCGGCCATGCGGTCGGCGATCGACGTGATCGGCCTGACGCTGATGACTGTTCGGATGTCGCAGTCATGACCCCTCAGCAGAAGCGCCTAATCCGCCCGCTGACGCGCCAGCACCAGGCAGCTCAAGCGGTGCTGACAACCGGAGCGCTGGCCATCGGCCCACTGCTGTTCGTGTGCTCCTAGCTGCGAACCTACAGCGAGACGTTCGCCGAGGTGATGCGGCCAGCTGGGAGATCGCTATGAGTTACGAGCAATTTGTCTCTCGCAAGCTCGGAATTGTCGAGTCGGTCGGAATTGATGCGCCGATGCGCGAATACGGACTGTTCCCTTTGCAGAAGATGCTGACACCATGGGCGCTTCGTCGCGGGCGTGCTGCCATCTTTGCGGATACTGGACTCGGCAAAAGCCGGATGCAGCTTGCTTGGGCCGATACCGTTCATGCAGAAACCGGACTCGACGTGCTCATCCTGGCTCCTCTGGCAGTCGCACAACAGACGGTCGAAGAGGGTGCGCGGATAGGCGTGTCGGTGAATCACGCGCGCGAAGCGGACCAGATCCGGCCTGGCGTGAATATCACGAACTATGACAGGGTCCACAAATTCGACGCGTCTCGTTTCGGGGCGATTGTGCTCGACGAGAGCAGCATCATCAAGCACCACGCGGCGAAGACGCTGCAGACGCTGCTCGATATGTTCCGCAGCACGCCATACCGTCTTGCCTGCACTGCAACCCCATCGCCAAACGACTGGACCGAACTAGGCAACCACGCCGAATTCCTTGGCGTCTGCTCTCGCGCTGAAATGCTCGCTGAATTCTTCGTCCATGACGGCGGCGATACGCAGACGTGGCGCCTAAAGGGACACGCTCGCAAACTGTTCTGGTCTTGGGTTGCGTCGTGGGGCGCGATGGTGCGCAGTCCAGAGGATCTCGGGATCGACGCAAGCGCATACAAGCTGCCTCCGCTGAACGTCCATCAGCACACCGTAGAGATTGCGCATAACCCGGATCACGGCCTATTCGCACTAGAAGCTCAGACGCTCTCAGAGCGTCGTGGAGCGCGCAAAGAAAGCCTTGTAGATCGTGTCCGAGCGTGCGCTGAAATCGTCAATGCGTCGTCCGGTACGTGGCTTGTCTGGTGCGACCTGAACGCCGAGGGCGATGCTTTGGAGTCAGCAATACCGGGATCTGTCCAAGTTGCCGGGTGCGATACCGAGGAATTCAAGGAGAGAACGTTGCTTGATTTTGCGCATGGAAAGCTGCGCGTCCTGGTCAGCAAGCCGAGCATTTGCGGATTCGGTTTGAACTTCCAGGCAGCAACAAACCAAGCATTCGTTGGCGTGACGGACAGTTTCGAGGCGTATTACCAGGCTGTCCGTAGGTCGTGGCGATTTGGCCAAAAGTCCGAGGTCAACGTGCATGTTTTCGCCAGCAACCAGGAGGGCGCGGTAGTCGCAAACCTTCGCAGAAAAGAGGCGATTGCAAATGCGATGGCCGACGCAATGGCTGCAGAGACGCTTGAATCCGTGCGGTCGCAGGCAATCGGCGCGAAGAAAAACACAAACATCTATCAACCATCTCGGCAGATCGTTTTGCCGTCATTTCTGGAGGCGGTATGAACTGCATCGAACAAACAACCGGCGAGGGCTTTGTCCTCTATCACGGAGATTGCGTCGACGTTCTGCGCGGCCTTCCAGACCAATCTATCCACTACAGCATTTTCTCGCCGCCGTTTGCGAGCCTCTACACCTACAGCAACAGCCCTCGCGATATGGGCAACTGCCGCACGAATGAGGAGTTTTTTGAGCACTTCGCATTCCTCGTTGAAGAATTGAAGCGTGTCATGCGGCCTGGGAGAAACGTGTCTTTTCACTGCATGCTATTTCCAGCCAGCAATGAGCGCGATGGGTTCATCGGCCTGAAAGACTTTCGCGGTGATCTGATTCGGGCATTCCAGGCGCAAGGGTTCATTTTTCATGCCGAAACGGTGATCTGGAAAGATCCGGTCACGCAGATGCAGCGGACAAAGGCGCTTGGATTGCTCCACAAGTCTGTGCGCGAGAACTCCGCAATGTGTCGGATGGGTATACCTGATTATCTCGTGACGATGCGTGCGCCTGGCGATCAGTTGGACCGCGTACAGCACCACAAAGACGACGACTCATGCCTTGACTACTGCGAAAAAAACAATCTCGACTATGCCGATGAATTGCGAAAAGTTTACCCGGTAAGCCAATGGCAAAAGGTAGCCAGCCCGGTCTGGATGGACATCAACCCATCGGACACCCTGCAATACCAGTCGGCGCGCGAACACGACGACGAGCGCCACATTTGCCCGCTTCAGCTTGAAGTCATTCGCCGCGGCGTCGAACTTTGGACCAATCCCGGCGACGTGGTTCTTTCCCCTTTTGCTGGCATCGGTAGCGAGGGATTCGTCAGTGTGCAGATGGGGCGGAAGTTCGTAGGAGTCGAACTGAAAGATTCGTACTACAGGCAGGCGAGCCAGAACTTGGGCGCAGCGCTGCGCACGACTGGCGAGCTTTTCTGACATGGCCGGCCGCACAAGCAGAGACAAAGGCGCCGCCGGCGAGCGAGAGCTTTTCGGCCTGCTATCCGATCAGCTCGGATTCGTCGTGCGGCGCGAACTTTCCGCGTCTCGCGATGGCGGATGCGACGGGCTCGACGTGCCAGGGTGGGCAATCGAGGTAAAGCGCACCGAGCAGATGCTGGCGGCGCACTGGTATCAGGCGGTAGATCAGGCAGAGAAGGCCGGCAGGAAGCCGGTTCTGTTCTGGCGCAGGAATCGCGCTGAGTGGCGCGCTTTTGTTTCTCCGCACGACGTGGCGCCCGAGCTATTTCAAGAGGGCGGTGACGCGCTGTCGATGTCATTGCCGCGATGGTGCGAACTTGCCAGAAGCCAGATGGCGAAGCCTGCCGCCGAGGGCTGCGAGTGAGCGTTGAGGCGATCAATTGGGCGCTTTCTCAGGACATAGAACGATCGTCCGAGAAGTTCGTTTTGGTCGTCATGGCAAACCGCTGTAATGACCAATGGTTATGCTGGCCGTCTATTTCGTCCATTGTTGAGGACACCAGCCAGAACCGCAAAACGGTGCAGGAAAACCTCGCAAGGCTCAAGAATTCTGGCCTTATTTGTGCCAACGGCATGAGAAAAGGGGCAACAGGATCGGTCGTTGTGTATGCCCTAAGCAGGCCCGAAAACGGTCTATCTAAGCAGGCCCAAAAACGGACAGAAGAGGATGTAGAAGCAGGCCCGAAAACGGTACAGCTTGAAACGGAAGCAGGCCCGAAAACGGACATAAGCAGGCCCGAAAACGGTCTATCTAAGCAGGCCCAAAAACGGACAGAAGAGGATGTAGAAGCAGGCCCGAAAACGGTACAGCTTGAAACGGAAGCAGGCCCGAAAACGGACATAAGCAGGCCCGAAAACGGACATGAAGCAGGCCCGAAAACGGGCTACGGAACCATCAGTGAACCATCAGGAACCGGTAAACCTAAAAACATTACGCCACGTCGCAAGCCGGAAGGGTTCGATTTCAACGGCCGGCTACTGGCCGAGGGTGTCGCAGAAACAGCCGCCCGGGATTGGGCAACCATCCGAAAAGTGAAGAAGCTCCCGGCAACCCAAACGGCATTTGAAGGACTGCTGAGAGAGTCGGCAAAAGCGGGCGTCACCCTGCAGGCAGCAGTGACCGAATGCTGCGAACGCGGGTGGGGCGGATTCAAGGCCGAATGGCTGGCGAACAGCAAGGCGAGGGCGGGTCCATCGGCGACACCGGCAAAGATCAACGGCAGCACGCGGCAATCACGAATCGACAGCTACTGGAACCAGCGATATGGAAACGAACCGCATCAAAGCAGTGAGGAGCGAGACATCACCGGCGAGTCGGAGCGCGTTGCCTGACGCCTGGGTGCGACGGATTTTTGAGCGCATGGAGGATCGCTACGGCGACCAGTGGGCGCAGAAATTCGGGTCTGTGCCGACGCATCGAATGGCGGCAACGTGGGCGGCAGACCTAGCGGACATGAGCGGACCGGAGATTGCGCGCGGTCTAGACGCCTGCAAAGACTCGCGGTTTCCGCCAGGAGTCGCCGACTTCCGGGAGATGTGCCGGCCGCAACTCGATCACTCGGCGGCGCTTCTTGAGGCAATCGAGCAGATGCAGCGCAGGGCCAGCGACAACGACGCATGGAGTCACCCGGCGATCTATTGGGCAGCGGCAAGCATTGGGTCTTACGAGCTGCTGAACCGTTCGACGAAAGAGCTTGAGCCGCTATGGCGCCGGGCGTTTGTTGCGCAGATGGCCAAAGGCGAATGGCCGGCGATACCGAAGCGGGCGCCCGCACTGCCTGCTCCTGGGCAACAGCACACCGAGGCGCACGCAAGGAAGGTGATGGCGGAAATGATGGAGAAGCTGCGCGGAAGAGAGGCGGCGGAGTGAGCGGCCAGATCGGAAACAACGAGAGCCTCGACCCGCTGCTTTGGGCAAGGCAACCGCAGTCTCAGAACGCTTGGGATTTGATCGTCAAGGAATCAAAGATCGATCCGCGCTTCCGGGAAATCGTCGAGAAGCACGTCGCAGACGGAGTTTGCTCGGCGGATTTGCAGCTCGAATACGTGTGGTCATTCGCGGCGCAGAAGTTCGTTCGGCCTGCTTGGTATTCGCGGGTTAATTCGGAGAGGGCGGCATGAAAAAAACCGACACGGAAACGCTTGTCAAGGCGCTCCGAATTCTGGCCGTCGAGATTCAAAGCGGCGACGGAATCGCAAAAGCGGCGATTGCTGAGGCTGCAGACCGGCTGGACGAACTCGCAGCAATCGCGCTGGAGTTGCTCAAGAGCACGCGATGCGAGCAGTCGCTGCCGGAAGGCTGCCAGCGGTGCGCCATTAGTGCCCGGCTTGCGGCGATTGGGGTGATGTCTTGATTTCAAAAACGGCCACGCGATCGTGGAATTAAACGGAGCATAAAAAATGGAAACTTTCATACAACCAAAAATCACAGGCTATCGCCAGCTGAACGAAGCGGAGGCTGCGCTTATGAACGAAATCAAAGCGCGTGGCGTTGAGCTTGGCGAACTCGTCAACAAGCTGCGCAACACAGCGGGAATTGACAGCCGGTGGGCAAGCATTGGAGCGACCGACTTGCAGACTGGTCTTATGGCGCTAACGCGCGCAGTCGCCAAGCCGACGACGTTCTAAGCGCGATGTGCGGCGCCGCCCCATGCGACAACCCGGACTGTACGCATAGCGAGCAGCATAGAGCGGCGTGCGAGGCGCGAACGGTGATGCGCTGGCATCGGGCGGCGAGGAAGGATTACTACGCCAGGGTGAGCCGGGCGAGGGGCGAGAAAGCGGCGCGAGAACTGGCGGCGGCCGTATCAGAGCAATGGAAAATCGGCGCGGCGATCCCGCGATAACAGCAAAAAGGAGCATTGAAAATGGCGACATATCATGAACTGGTAGCACAGAAAAAAGAGATTGACGCGAAGATCGAAGAGGCGCGTAAGGCGGAAGTGTCGGCGGCTGTCGCTGAGGTCAAGCGGATGGTCGGCGAGTACGGGCTGTCGGCTGTCGATTGCGGATTCGGCGCCCCGGCAAAGAATACGAAGTACAAAGTGCCGGTCAAGTACCGCGGGCCGAACGGTGAAGCCTGGACAGGGCGCGGGAAAACGCCGGCTTGGGTCATCGCGCAAGAAGCGGCCGGACGCACGCGAGAATCGCTCCTGGCAAACTGACATGACGACCCGGGCGCATGCGGCGATCGCTGAAAAACTCGACCAAGTGGCGGACGAGATGCGCGCGGCGTCCGACGTCATCCGGGCTCGATCGTCTCGCACGCCAGAAAAGCCGCACCTCGTGGCGCTGTCAAGAAGCGCCCGGGTCGCCGCTCTCATGTTGCGCGCCAACATGGCCGAGTCAGACAGGGCGATGCACCTGGCTGGCGAGCTGATTGGCGTCGGATGCGGGCTGCTCGAGTGGGCCGATTACGCGCCATGCGCATCGGTCGACATGATGAGGGCAGAGAATTTGAGGGCGGTTGCCGGGTTCGTTGCGGCGAGAGCGCAGGAGATTAGGACATGACGCCAGATAGAGTCGAGGAATTCGAGGAGCGCGCCGCAATCATCGAATTCGAGTCCGGCGAGCACATCTCGCGGCAGGTGTCCGAGAAATTGGCGGCCGAGTATTTGCAGCTCACGGAAGACGAAATCGAGTTTTTGCAGGGGAGCGGTGTTGCGCGATTTTGAGCGGCGGGAATACGGCGACCCGGAAGCGGTTGCCATCAGGCGAGAGGAACAGACATGCAAGGGATGCCAGTCAATCGAGACGATAATGGCCTTTGGTGCGGAGCACGAAATCTGCGACGACGGAAGGCCGAAAGCGCGGCGGTGTCGGAAGTACAAGGCCAAGGATTTGACGACGCGAAGCGGGATCGGGTCGACAAGGTTGTGAGCATTCTGGAAGATTGGGCCAGGTGGCAGCAGGCTTATTCTGTATTCCTCGGAGCGCCTCGCCGGTCGTTGGGGTTCGACCTTGGCGGATCGGCGGTTACTGCGGAATCAGGAGAGCAGAACAAGGAAGCGGATGACCGGGAGCGGTGCAGAATCGTGGATGCGTGCATAGACAGTTTGAAGGTGCCTGCACAGAGGGCGGCTATCCATAGACGGTATCTGTCGGCGGTCTATCGCATGCGCGATTACGATCAGGCGCTGTGCGCGGCTCACGAGGCGCTGCTGGTGGCGTTTCTGGATAAGCGGCTGCTGGTGTCGTGAACGGAAAAGCCGTCAAGAAGAATTTTGACAACCATCAGGCGCTTGACAATGGCCCGAGGCTGTCGCAGAATCCGCACGTCGGGGCAGAGGTGCGCCCAAAGAGAGCCAGCAGAGATGCTGGCTTTTTTCGTTCACGGATGGTTTTTGCTGTCTAGAAAAGGCTGGAATGCGAGACGTCGTTGTTGGCATGCGTAGCGTTGATTCGCTGATCCCGTACGCAAGGAACGCCCGCACCCACAGCGATGCGCAAGTGGCGCAGATCGCCGCCAGCATCCGTGAATTCGGATGGACAAATCCGATTCTTGTCGACGGCGAGAGCGGCATCATCGCCGGGCATGGCCGACTGCTTGCCGCTCGCAAGTTAAACATGACAGAAGTTCCGTGCATTGAGCTTTCCAGCCTGTCTGAAATTCAGAAGCGCGCCTATATCCTGGCGGACAACAAGCTTGCGATGAATGCCGGATGGGACGGCGAAATGCTGCGCCTTGAGCTTGGCGAGCTTGCCGCGATGGGCTTCGACACGCTGCTGACCGGGTTCTCCGACGAGGAATTGCTTGGCCTGAATGATGGAGGAATTCAGCCTGGCCTGACGGACGAGGATGAGGTTTCAGAGCCTCCTGTTGATCCCGTGACAAGGCTTGGCGACGTGTGGTTGATGGGAAAGCACCGCATTGTTTGCGGCGACTCTACTGACCCGCTCGTTGTCGAAAAGGCTTTGAATGGAGTCGTTCCGCATTTGATGGTCACGGACCCGCCGTATGGCGTGGAGTACGACGCTGACTGGAGGAACAAAGCATTCCGAGCCGACGGCTCTCCCATTGGTGGGAGAGCCGTCGGCAAAGTCATGAATGACAATAATGCCGATTGGCGCGAGGCGTGGGCGCTGTTTCCTGGAGATGTCGCCTATGTGTGGCACGCCCCTGGGGCGCTTTCTGCAGTTGTATGCGAGTCTCTACAGGCGTCCGGTTTTGATATTCGAGCGCAGATTATTTGGGCCAAGAGTAATTTTGTAATCAGCCGCGGGCATTACCACCGTGGCCATGAGCCGTGCTGGTATGCCGTCCGAAAAAAAGCGGGGGCGACCGGTCATTGGAACGGCGACAGAACGCAATCGACACTCTGGAAAATCGACAATCCAGTCAAAAGCGAGACGGGCCACAGCACGCAGAAGCCAGTCGAGTGCATGCGCCGACCAATCGAAAACAATAGCAGCGTAGGCCAGGCGGTCTATGAGCCTTTCTCTGGATATGGAACGACGATCATCGCCGCAGAAACAACAGGGCGATGCTGTCATGCCATTGAGCTTAATCCGGCATACGTCGACATGGCCGTGAAGCGCTGGCAAGACTTCACCGGGAAGCCGGCAACGCTTGAGTCTGACGGGCGAACTTTCGACGAGTGCGCGCAGTGCCAGTAGGACGCCTCCCGACGCCGACTCGTTTGCTCTGGTACTGAAATATGGCAAGGCCAACATTCAAGCCGACAGACCAAAACCGCCTCTACGTTGAGCAGCTATCGGCGTTTGGGATTCCAGCGGCGCAGATTGTCGGGCTGATACCTGGAAGCAACGGAAAGCCAATTTCAGAGGGCACGCTGCGAAAGTATTTCTCAGCGGAACTTGAAACTGGAACGACGAAAGCCAACGCCAGAGTAGCAAATACGCTCTTCAATAAGGCGATAAAGGGCGACACGACGTCATGCATATTCTGGCTTAAGACGCGCGCCGGATGGCGAGAGACGAGCGTCGTTAAGATGGAAATCGAGCAAGTGCCGGACGAGGAGCTTGATGGGCGCATCGCTGAGCTTGCACGAAAAGCGGGAACTGCTCGCGCTACTGACTGAGCAGGAGCGGCGCCGGTCCCTGCTCAAGTGGTTGAGCTTCTACCCGGAAGACGGGCCTTTGCGGCGCGAGCTTTACCAGAAGCACCTTGCTTTTTTCGCTGCCGGCGCGCGATACCCGCAGCGGATGATGATGGCCGCGAACCGAGTCGGAAAAACCGAGGGAGTCGGCGCTTACGAGGTCTCGCTGCACCTCACCGGCAATTATCCGGGCTGGTGGCCTGGCAAGCGATTCACGCGCCAAACGCGCGGATGGGCGGCAGGCGACACGCGTCAGACGGTTCGCGACATCCTCGTAGAAAAGCTGCTCGGGCCGAAGTCTGCGCGCGGCACTGGCATGATTCCAGGGCGCCAGATTGTGCGCATCGTGCCGCAGCCTGGCGTGCCTGATGGCGTCGAGCTGGTCGAGGTCAAGCACGCGAGCGGAAAGATTTCTCGCCTCGGGTTCAAGAGTTTTGACCAGGGTCGAGTCTCTTTTCAGGGCACGGAACAGGATTTTGTTTGGTTGGACGAAGAGCCTCCGCCTGACGTCTATGAGGAGTGCCTGACTAGGACGATGACGACTGGAGGCCTGCTTCTGCTGACCTTCACTCCGCTGTCGGGGCTGTCGGACGTGGTGATGATGTTCCTGCCGGGAGGAGACATCCGAGAGCAGGCGGACGAGAAAAGCGGCCGATTCGTGGTCATGGCGACGTGGGATGATGTGCCGCACCTCGACGAACGCACCAAAGAAATGCTGTTTGCTTCATACATGCCGTTTCAGCGCGACGCCCGCACCAGGGGCGTTCCGGCGCTCGGTAGCGGGGCGATTTACCCGGTGCCAGAGTCCGACATCGTGGTTCCGGATTTCGCGCTTGCGGAGCACTGGCCGCGATGCTACGGGCTCGATGTGGGGTGGAATCGCACCGCGGCAATTTGGGGCGCTGTCGATCGAGAGACGGGCACGACGTACCTCTACTCGCAGCACTACCGCGGCGAGGCAGAGCCGATCGTGCATGCGCAGGCGATCAAAAACCGCGGCGAGTGGATTCCAGGCGCGATTGATCCCGCGAGCCGCGGCCGATCGCAGAACGACGGCCAGCAGCTCATGGATTTGTACTGCGGCATGGGGCTTGATCTGGCTCCAGCGGATAACGCGGTCGAGTCAGGCATCTACGACACGTGGACGCTTCTCTCTGCCGGAAAACTCAAGGTGTTTGCGAGCTGCCAGGACTGGATCAACGAGTACCGGATTTATAGGCGAGACGACAAGGGGCGCGTGGTGAAAAAGCACGATCACTTGATGGACGCCTCTCGGTATCTCGTGCGAACCGGGCGCGACCTGGCGCGCTGCAAGCCAACCGACAAGCAAGACGAGCAAAGCTACGGGGGCGGCGGATGGATGGGCTAAACGTGAGAGAGGTTCGATCAGGCTCGGCAAGTGCGATCGTCGCCGAGAGCCTGGCCATGCCGCCGCGCATCCGGTCAAAGGTGCTCGAAGTGCGCAGCGTCTACGTGCCCGAGAACAACCGCAAAGCTGGCCTCGGAAATGCGTTGCTGCGCAAGCTGTGCGCTGATGCTGACATCGCAGGAAATGCGCTGTTCCTGATGCCTGACGGCAGCGACGAGGCCGAAACGGCGCGCCTTGAGCGTTGGTACGCAACACACGGATTCGAGCGCATCCAGGGCGATCCGGTTGTGGTCATGCTCCGCAAGCCGCAACATCCGCTGATCAAACACTGAGGCAGCATGAAGCAGAAAAGCAAAGCCGACGACGACATCATCGCCGAGGCCAACGCTCGGTACGCCCGCTGCTTGGCGTTCGAGGCGGACAATCTCAAGGAGGCGCGAGACGATTTTCAGAAGCTGGCGGGCAATCACTGGCCCGCAGACGCTGCGCAGCAGCGCGCAATCGAGCGCCGTCCGTGCATCACGATCAACAAATTGCCCGCGTTTTTGCACACGGTAACGAACGACCAGCGACAGAACAAGCTCGGCATCAAGGTTCATCCGGTCGATGATGGCGCGGACATCAAGACGGCCGACGTGCTGCAGGGGTTGATTCGGCACGTCGAGTATGAGAGTGGCGCGGATGCCTGCTACGACACGGCTGGATTTCATGCGGCCGCCTGCGGTTTCGGGTATTTCCGTATTCGCACGGAGTACGACCGAGAAGATTCGTTTGACCAGGTGCCGCGGTTCGAGCGGTTCCGGTCTCCGTTCTCGGTGCATCCAGACCCAGACGCAAAAGAGCCTGACGGAAGCGATCAGGATTTTTGTTTTGTGGACGGCACGATCGCGCGATCCGAAGTCAAGCGCGACCATCCCGGCGCGTCGGCGGCAGTCTCGAACGAGAGCGACGGCACGGACGACGTAATGCTGCTCTGCTCGGAGTATTACCGGATCGAGCAGTCGCCGGCCGCGCTGGTGCGCCTGAGCAATGGCGAAACGGGCTGGAAAGATGACCTGATCGAACTGCCGTTCGGCGTCACGATTGTCGATGAGCGCAAGAGCAGGCGCCGAAAAGTCATGTGGTACAAGCTCTCGTCTTCTGAGTCTGTCGAGCGCGGCGCGGTCGGCATGCCAGGCAGCTCAACGACGTTCACGGATGTGCTTGAGCGCGCCGAGATTCCCTGCCGATGGATCCCGGTTTTCCCGGTCTATGGCGAGGAACTGGAGATCGACTCGAAAGTCGTTCGCTCCGGGCTGATTCGGCACGCCAAAGGCCCGTCAGTGATGTACGACTACTGGATGACCGCGGCGACAGAGGAAGTCACACTGCGCCCGAAGACGCCATTCATCGGCGCCGAGGGGCAGTTCGAGGGACACGAAAAGAAATGGCGCGCGGCGAATGTGCAGACATTCTCCTATCTCGAATACAAGCCGAAGACGATCGGCGGACAGCTTGCTCCTGCGCCACAGCGGCAGCCGATGGCTGATATCCCGTCTGGAGTCCTGGCAATGGCCATGCACGCGGCGGACGAAATCAAAG
>ERZ761596.154-NODE-154-length-13372-cov-7.776526_pt1 | contig 13372 bp, 14 predicted proteins | sample MGYA00512166_ERZ761596 | MGnify/ENA primary metagenome ERZ761596 (study PRJEB28899, sample SAMN03785556) | bioreactor sludge metagenome | biome: EBPR Sludge; feature: EBPR Bioreactor; material: 0.22µm filtered reactor supernatant | place: Saint Lucia: Queensland...
GCGACCCCTCTGAGCGCAGCGCGATTGAGAGCCGGACGATCCGTGCCGCGCACGCCGTTCGTGCGTTCTACCGCCATCAACCCGAAGGCTGGCAGACAAGCGAGGCAGCCCGCGAAAACGCGCTGAGCCTCGGCTACGCGCCGCCGCCCGACGGATATACGTTCGTCAAGCCCCACGTGCGCGGCGGGGGCGAGGGGCAAGCATCCGCCGCCCCCACCCCGCGCATCGTTTGTCGGGGGCTGCTCACGGCGCTGACGGTACTGGCGAAAATGAGATAAAAATCGCGGTTGGTCTAAAGAACCCCCGACAGATTCGACTCGCATACGCAAAGATTGCGTTCTTGCCGTATTAGCTCTGATACGCCATGCACCTCATCCGTTCATCGCACTCACTCAATCTGTGCGATGGACGGGTGCCGCGCACACCAAATCATTGATCAACCTCGCATTGTCCGTCGCCACGTCGCGCAGCGGACGCTCGTCACGCACAGGGCTGCCCGTCGTCCAGCGCCAACCATCTTGCGCACTGGTGTAGTAAGCAATCGAGTCCATGCTGTCAAAGGCAGCCGTGTTCTTCCATGCCAAAATGTCCTCTCTATCCCACCCTGCGCCAAGATTATGAAGCCAAACCTCACCCATTACTTGACGTGCTAGAGTCGCCACGCGCACGACATTTTTCCCCTCGATTGCACGTTTCGAGGGGTTGCTGATGCAGACGAATGGCTTACCCTCCCAGTGCGGCAACAGACCACCATAGGCGCGATAGAACTCTAGCTGTTTGCGCATCCTGTGGAGGTCTACAGAGCCGTTCTTGCTGTTGAATTGCACCACAGGCACAACGGGGATGCCATGCCTGCTGTGCCATTCCGAAAATTGCCTCATGGTCTGTGTCGGGTTGAGGAAAACATCGGGGGCAACACAGAACACGGACTTACCCGCATGTTCCCGATAATGCGCTGCCAGCCTGTCAATGTATGCCGCGTCCATCTTCTTTCCCGATTGCGAGAGTCCATACGCACCCGAATCGAGGATGATGTATCCGGTGTCGGGCGGAGGACAATCAGGCTGGCGAGGAAAGGCATAAAGACGGCAATACTCAGCAAGCTCACCACGCATGTTAGGAAAAGCGGGAAAGACGTATTTCATACTGCCCCCACCACAAGCGGGCAATGAAGGCTTGCCAGCCAATAGGGAGGCGTCCATCCCCCCCACATGATGTCCCCCCTCCAACCGCCCACGTACTTGGCGGGGAGCGGACGGCGCGGCACTTCAGCCTCATCATAGAGATTGAATTCGGGAATGTCCTCGATGATCCATTCCGCCACGTTCCCGAACCCATATGCCCGCTTTTTGCCCACGCCCGTCGTGGTATTCAAAAGGCGGGCGATTTCCTCAGCATTGCCAACGCAATCAGCGCTGAAGCCATTCGCGTCGATGGTTGGCAGAGGTTTCCGTATCTCCTTGAACTGCCCTTTCCCCGTTGTCAGATTGCGGCTTGTCATCTTTGGCTCAAGCGCCCGCTTGTGCGCATAGGTCACATCGCTCACAACCTCGCCCTGTGGTGCAAAGTCTGTGCTTGCCCATAATGGCAAGCCGGACGGCGAATGCCAAAGCGCCTGCATGGGTAACGGCAAATAGTATGCATCACCGCTAGAAAGACCCGATAGCATCTCCCCCCGCGTCGCATCATAGACCACAGCATAGCTTAACATCGCGTCAAGGTGCAGCGGCTCATAATGAACAATGGGCGAAAGAAACCGCACGGTGACGCGGAGCGCAGCCTTTGGAAGCTGCTCATAGCGTTCCCGAATTTCGGGAAAGGCATTGTGTATCATTTGCAAACGACCTTTCCCGTTGTCAACGTGCCGCTGAGCAGACCCTCGGCAAGACGTTCCTTTTCTGCCGCAAGGTATGCCTCATACGCCTCGTATGCCTCGATGGTATCGATGGGCGATCCGGTTTGCAGAACCTCTACAGCGCCATACCCCCGCGCCCCCTGACCGCCCAGCGAGGCGTCGCCCGCTTGGAAGGTATTCAGCGCGGCGATCAACGCCCCGTGCGCCATTTGCGTGGCGTAGGGACGCAAGTTGTAGGTCAAAACGATCTCTGTACCCGGCACCAGCGTCTCAAAACCGAACGGCATGGGCGAAATGTCAACCCGATCACCCCCGTTGTGCTTGGTGTGCGTCTGGATGTCGAGAAGATCGAATACCGAGATGTCCGACTCAATTCCCACGCGCCGCGTCGCCTCGTTGTTTTCGGCGCAGACAATCCATGCCCCCACCTCCATTTCCGACGCGCCCAGAAGAAACGAGTCAGTCCCCCCGCCAACCAACGCCAGCAGAGGGTAAGCCTCACGGATCGTCCGCGTCAATCCGAACACGCCCGATGGTTCAGATGCCCTCAGTTGCCCCCCGTTGTAGAACATCGCCGCCAGCGTTGCGGGCAGGCTCTCTAATCTCAAATCGAGGGCATTGAGAAGGTGAAGCATCCCCGGTTCGCGTACCGTTTCGTGGCGTGCGGCGTTGGCACTGTAAACGGGCATGTCTAACGTCACCGTCCCCCGCGCCGGAGGGAGGCGGTCAAACTGAATGACTTCGACGGGCGATTTCTCACGTAGCGCTTCCTCCCAAAGGCGTGCCACCATCAGCACGCTCTCGGTGTTCTCGATCATCTCTGCCAACACTGCATCGCTTGCCCCCTGCGGCATCGTGGTGATCATCAGCACGCGCTCGCTCTGCATGTGAGGGACTTGCGTATCGTCGCAGAGCAGCGACCACCAGTTGATCAATCGCCACACCCGTACCGCCGCCTTCCGCGCCCGATCTTGCAACCGCGTGTAACGCTCCACACTGTCCAAAATTCCTTGACCGCTCTTGACGTGGAGCAGAATGAAATCAAGCAGCAACGCCGCCGCCAAAAATTCATATGCCGTCAAACCATCAAAGACCTCACGGAACTGCAATGGCACGGGATAGTATTTGGCAACTTGATTGATCCGATCCAGAGAAGGTGCAATGCCTTCCCGCCGTGCCATCTTTTTCTTTTGACGGTGAAACAGGTTCACGTTGCCACCCTGCTTAGCCCCCGGATCGTGGTGGCTCAGGGGTTGAAAAAGTTTCAGGTGAAGGAAATGGCGCTTGGTTTCTGGACTGATGCGGTACGTCATGATGCATCTCCTGTTTTCTGTGCGGCGAACAAGGCAAGCGTCAACTCATCACTCGTTCGCCAGCGAGACAATTCATTTTCCATCCGTCGGGCTACAACCAGCCCGATTTTGCGGACGATTGCCAGCGAGGACGGGAAGAGCAACCCTTCGGCAATACTCTTTTTGGTGAATCCCGCAGGCAACACTTCCTTCTCAATGAAATTGAGGCAGCCGATCAGCGCGTCGTAATCAACAGTCAGACTGCGCTCTACGTCGCCATCGCAAAAGAAAGGTGTCCAGTGCGTTCCCACTGTTGATACCTTCGCCTTGTGCCATAGCCGACGTTTCGTGTTCAGGGTGAACACTGCCACACACGCCCTCACACCCTCAATCTCTCTCAGCAGGTGTGTCCATGCCGGGCGCTCCGGCGTCTTGTTTGCCAGCGACACGACAGGGTAGGCGAGTTCATGTTCATCAGCCCAAATGTTTCCCGTCAGGGTCGAATCGGCGAACACAGTGGCTACGGGGACGCTCGTATATGCCCCAAAGCGAAATGTGTCTGCTACATCTGACGTTGTGACGCTGATGACGTGCTTTGTCGCCACGCCCCGTGTGATGCGTTCCCCCGTCACCGCGCAACAGGTATCCACCTCTTGAATCAACGCTGGGTCAAGGGGAGTGAACTTACCTCCGGCTGCGATCATCTCTGCTGTGTTCATCTGCCCGTCCTCAATTCTTTCAAGGTGGCTTGCCGGATCATTTTTCCATAGACTGCCGAGTCGTATGTCTCGACGAAATCAGCCAGTTGCACCTCGCCCCTTTGCCATAATTCCCAAGCACCTTTGCCCATCAATCGTCGCTGATCAACTTCCGGCAGCCGTCCGAAATAATCCTCCCCCGTCTCAATCCGCCGTGCTACGCCCTTCACCACCGCAATGCTGGTGCAACGGCACTGATGGTGTGATTCAACCCGCTCGCCAACCTCCATCCGCGTGCCATGCAGCGCCAGACACGCCATGCATATCCGCGAATCCAACGTCCCGATGCGCACCACATGACTGAGCATATCCGCGTTGGCACTCTGGTGGATCGCCGTTGCGGATCGATAGCTTTCGAGATATAGCGTGCGCAATGCGTTGTTCGCCGCCGCCGCTGTCAGACCGGGTAACTCTCGCCTCAGTGTCCGTGCCGCTGTCAGTGCGTTTTTTCCGGCTGCAAGGTCTGCCAGCACCCGTCCCTGAATGCGATTCTTCGCATCTTGAACAATGCCCTTCCAAACAGCACTGACCGTCTCTCCTAGCGCATCCCGATCATGGAGATACCCTATCGCGCCCCGCACCGCGTCAATACTTGGCACGTTCCATTCCGCTGCCAAGCTTGCCGAAGTCGCCCCCGATAAAATCTTCGTCAGCCGCCCTGCTACGTCAATGCTGACGTTTGCCGCTTGTTCCGCCGTCTTGTCATACGCACTTTCCTGCCCTCTCAAAAGCGCCCCGACGCGGCGCATGACCCGCTTGAACGCCGGATCGTCAAGAACTGTCTCACCCCTTATCTCGCTTTTCTCTAATGCGCTCAAAAGGCGCTTCAGCTGTGTATCCCGTCCAAACGACTCGTTCATGCCTGTCAGAAAAGGCGTCATCAAGCGTCGATAGGGAGCGTCAAGAAACTCCCTCAGATAGTCACGGACATTCGCCGCTCGCCGTTGACCCGGTGCGCCCATACTACGCCTCCGTGTCGAGGCTTAATGCCGCGTCAAAGTTCGGCAGACTGCCAATTTGACTGAGTGCCAGCGCCTGCTTATCGTCCTCAAGCTCTTGCAAGATGCGCTGAACTTCATCTGCCGACCAACCCTGTGTTGCCGCGATCATCGACAAAAATGCCCGATTGCTCAGCCGCCCCGTCTCGGCAATTGCTACCGCATCCCGAATGACTTGGCTATCCGCACGAAGGTTGGCATCCTTCCAGGAGATCGAGAGTGCCTGCGTGTAGTCTGGCGGGCGTACAAAGCTATAAGCATCCTCGACTTCCCACGCCATATCGAATATTCGCCGCCACATCGCGCCGAACGATTTCTGTGCCGCCTCCACCTTGCCGATCATCGTCACTTCCCGCGCTGCGAACGCCTCCCCGCTCAGATTGTCCGCATCGAACAATTCCGGCGCTGGCGTTCCGGTGACGTTCCCGATCTCCATGCGCAAATGACGCGCCGTGTTCATGAGAGCGTCTAGTGAACCTTCCGGCAAGGTCTCCATCTTCGCTTGTTGTTCCCGATCCATCCCCCCTGCCCCAACCAAAATAATGTCACCCGGCTTGATACCCTGTGCGCGTGGATCGGGGTCAAAACCATAGGCAATGCGCAACGGGAATCCCGTCTTTTCGCTTGTGGAAATCAAACTCCACAGCGTTCGGTTAAGCGCGTCCTGCAAAGGCATAGCGTTCGCCGCCTCACTGATCCCAAAATTCTTGCGCCCTCGGTTCTTGAAGTGGAAAATCGGTATTCCCAATGGCGATCCATCACGCTTTGTCCATGCATGAACGTGTGTCGTTTCACCGCTCTGCGCGTTGATATAGGGTTGGATCGCTGCCCCACTTTTTTCCGAGAAAAACTTCTCGATACGGTCAGCATAGTAAATGTTGATCCGTACTCGGTTTGCAAACTCAATCTTTCCCACATGGTCAAGGCGAAACACCTCTGACCAAATCTTGATCGCACAGACCATGACAGGGCTGCTATCGGATTCGTAGATCGGGATAATGCCATCGCATCCGTCATACGCAAGCTGCGGGATGATATGAGCATTCTTTCCGTTGTGGGCGACCATCACGAATCCATCACCATCAAGCAACGTGGCGAGATGAACATCCCGCTGAATTTCGTCAAAGCTCACCCTCTCTAGCAATGCCTGAAGCCATTCCGTTGCCGCGTCATTGTCTGCCCGCACATCACTGACCAACAGCCGGTTGGTCATTGCGTCCACCACAACAGGAATGTAGTTGCTGTTGAATACGTCAGCGCTCTGCGAGATGCGCAGCATGTCTCGCATATCGTCCGTCAGTGCCGCGTCATGCGTTCCGTCGTAGTAGTCTCGCAAACGAGACACATGCTCGCCGCGCTCTCCCCATTCCCCAACCATGCCCTCGTAGGCAATCCGGCTATGAATCGCTCCAGCGATACTGGATAACAGTCCACTGTTGGCAGTTAATGCCGTCACGCTGCTTGTTCGCATGATAATCACCCTTTTCCTGATCTACCCACTGTAAGCGATCTGAGCGCGAAAGCGCGGGCGTGCGCCATGCTCAGCGCTACTGCCGCATCGATCTTCAGACTCGCCGCCCGTTTTACAATCCGCATCCGTTCGCCGCTTGTCTCGGCGTTCGCATTCTCGACATGCGCCGTTAGTTCATGGTGCCCGCCATGAACAATGCGCCGATCTCGTATCGCATCGTACAACTGCTTATCCGCCAAAAGCCTGTCCTGACCCTGATCAAAGATGCGAAACCTCAGCCCATCACGCTTCAAGCGGGTCGCCATATCGTGCAATTGGTACGGGTCATAGGCAAACTCAATCACGTTATAAGCCGCCGCCAGCGCCCGCAGCACGCTCTCTGGTTCACTAAAATCCAGCGTTCCGTGTGGCGGCGGCGTGAAGATGCGCACATAGCGGATGTAGATTAGATCGTCCTTCCGCGTCACCCCCACCAACGCGAAACAGTCATTCGACACGCCCGCGTCAACGCCGACGATCATCGGATCGCGATCATTGAATTGCGGCAGGTCACTCGACCTGCAACCTTCCCACCATTCCGCCGTAACAAAAATATTCTGCGACCTGCCCCACCGATTCCGGTGCATCCGCTCAAATTCAACGGGCGGCAGCACCTTTGCTTCGCTCTCATAATAGTCCGCCGTTTGCCACTCCATGCGCGGCTTCGTGTTCCACAGACAGAGAAGTGATCCGCTGCTGTAAAGCTCCAGATCATCCGGCGCTTCCGCGTCAGCAAGGGTAAGCCGTTTCTCTGGGCGGACGCACTCATCATAAAGCTGTTCAAGGATGGGCGACTCGCCGTTGTGTCCGGCGTAGGTGTCGATCCACCGCTGCGATCTACCGTATTTCGTCGGCGGGATTGTCATTTCCGACCACATGCGCTGGCTTGCCTTGCTGCTTGCCGCGTGCAGTTCGGTAAACTCGATGAAATCATCGTTCCCCCCCGCCTCACCGCTAGGGTCAACCGGAACAGCCTCAATCACCGTATGGTTCACCAGACTGATTTTGTAATTGCGGATTGTTGCCCGGCTGCTAAGGTCAGGGTTTAGCTCGATTGCTCGGCGGATATAGTAGAAAACGCGGCTGTCTGCTTGTTTAAGGTCGTTCGCCACAATCTTGAACGATCCATACGGCGTGTGGAGCGCACGATACAGCACCACCGCACCCGCAATGCTCGATTTTGCCGACTTCTTGATGTCCGACCAAACTATCGTGTCGTAGACGAACCTTCCCTCCCCGTCTGTCCGGCACGCCTCCCTAAGTACCGCCCGCTGGTACGGCGCAAGGGGCATCGCGGGGCGCATCTCGCTCAATCGCTCAGGGATGAAAAAATGGCGCTCGATCCACGTCACCACGTCAAGCCCATCATCCGCATTTGCCCCCAAGCCAAGACGCCGGAGGATGCGCTTGGCAAAATCGCTTTCGGCACTGGAGATAATCGGATGATCAGACATCAGTTGGCACCCAACTCGGCATACATTGCCTGAAAAACACCTACGGCGTCCAGTCCGCGTTGGCGGATTCGCTCAAGCAAGTTGGGCATAATCTGAACAATCTCGGTGGGTAAACCTCGCAAGAGGCGCATTTTGTCGATTGCGATACCCGCCGCCGTCATTGCCTGCTGACCATTCATGCTACTCACAACCTCCTGCCGGAGCGCGTGCTGGACAAATCGCTGTGCCGCCAATTCCAATTGTTCATCAAGTTTTTGTGCGGCTTCCGGTTGAAGCGCCAGCAATTCAGCCGCGTCAGAGCGTTTTTTCTCTCTCTTTTGGGGCTGACGCGCTGACGCGCTGACGGGTGATTTGGACGAAGGTTTTTTCGGCTGAGGATCATGGGGCGCTTCCGTCAGCCCCTTCAGCCACCGCCAAACAGTGGATCGGGGCAGCTTCGGCGCGTCCAACGCCGCCCGAATATCCTCCATTGTCCTCGAAGTGAGTTCGTTGTTAGATCGTTTCGCAATCTCCAGCGCGAAAGCAATCTGTCCGTGATTGTAGGGCATGGCTAATCTCGCTATCCTATTGTCGCTGAGGCGTTCTGTATCTCTGCCATCATCGCCTTGATCAGCGCCGCTATGTCGATTCCTGCTTCCTCCGTCACGCGCCGCAAATCGTCAAACTTCGCGCTGAATCGGGTGGGCGCGTCTAACCCCAAATACCTCGCCCGCCGTTCCATGATTTTGAGTAACCGATCCACTGCCTCCAGCTTGCCGTTTTGTACATCCTCGAATATGGCGTTCAGTGCGGTATCCAGCCGCTTCAATTCAAGCGAAACGTGACGATGCGAGACAATCCGCGTCGGGGCTTGTGACGAATAAACATGAGTTGTCTCCCCTCTGCTTGTTATCTGTGTTACCCCGCGCAGGCGATCTGCATACTCAGGTAAAGCGTGACTCAATGCGAAAATCCAATTGCATCGCGCCGTTGCTTTACGAAGAACTGCTGCTACCTGTTCATCCGTCAACTGTTGGAATGTAGGTCGATCCCAGTCAAACAAGCGATCTAATTTGCCTATATCTCGCTGAAATGCCTTGTCCGTACTGAAAAATGGAGGGCATAAGATAAATCCCGCATCCTCCGGCACATCATCGATCCATTCCGCCACATCTCGGCAAGCGAAACTCGCCAACCTCAGCGGAGTGCCTTCGATCTTTTCCCTCGTTTTCTGGTGGAGTGTGTCCCACTGTTTTCGCAGCCCCGCATACACCCTCTGATGATACGCCCCCTGCTTGATTGTCCCTTCCGCACTGATCAACGGTATCAACGCCGTTGCCAGCATCACGGTAGCAAGGGCGTGGGACGGTGTGCGCAGATATTCCTCTAGCCAACCAAACTCGCTTTGTGCGTCCATTGCTAAAGCCAAGCGGAGTGGCGATCCGGCGAAATACGCGCCAACTGCGGACGAGTAAATCGTGATGTCGTTGCTATGCAAATCAAATCGGTTCAGACCCGCAAGCAACCGCTCAATCGTGAAGTTTCCCGAACAGCCGACATAGACCGCCTTGCATGTCCATCCTCGTACATGCTCCATGACGATTTTTTGAACATGCGAAGGGATCGAACCGTAAAACAAGCGAACCTCCATACCAGAAAGCGGGTCGCCGGAATCGAACTCGGCGTCTCAGCGCTGGAGGCGCTGCGTGCTGCCATTGCAACCAGACCCGCGCAACTACACAATAACAAGAAACGGAAATGGCGTACAGATAGACACTCGTTCATCTATCAAAACCTATCACAACCGCCATTTACCCTGTCATAGAGCCAAATTCACCCTTGACGCAAAATTCTTTGGGATGTACAATGTTATTTGTATCATGCAAACACAAGAAGGGACACAACGTATGAACACGGTAGAAATTCGGGATATTTCGGCAGCATCTATCAGAATCACAGGTCTCAATGACCGCAAGAAGTTTGACAAGACGAAACTTGAGTTGTTGGCGGCGAGCATCCGCGAGAACGGCTTGCTTAACCCCATCACCATTTGCCCTGACGGGGACGGGTTCAAGCTGGTCGCCGGAGAGCGGCGCTTTCGGGCAATGACCGAGGTGCTTGGATGGGATTTAATTCCCTGCATCATCCGTGAACTGACTGATGAAGAATTCTCGCAAGCAATGCTTGCCGAGAACACCGGACGCCTTGACCTAGACGTAATCGAGGAGGCAAACGCCTATCAGTCACGTCTTGATAACGGTTGGTCAAAGACCAAAATTGCCGAAGTCGCCGGAGTGTCGGTGGAGCGGATCAACAAGCGGATCAAGCTGCTTAACCTAACCTGTGACATTCAGCACATGATCGCAGCAGGGTCATTCCCCCTCGGTCATGCCGAAGCCCTCGCAGACATTGACCGCAACCGCCAATTGCTGGTGATCAAACTCTGGAATCAGAAGCCCGGCATCAGCCTGACGTACTTCAGAGAAATCGTCAAGCAGTATCGGGCGGCGCAGGAGCAGGAAGCACTATTTGACCTAGACAACTTTTGGGTTGAGCAAGTCAAAAAGGATGATCTACCTCGCAAGGGCAAGCGAGCAGTCACAGGGGCGCCCACCCGCCGAGACATTCCCCCCGTGCGGGGATTAGGCGGGCGCTTGGAGACAGTGGGATCGGTCTTGGATCGCTACATTGCCGACCTCCTAAAAGCTGGATTTTCCGGCGAGGCGGCAGTGATCGGCAATCTCTATGACGCACTTGCTCACACTAACCTTGTGAGCGTTCCAGAGGACGCCGAACTTCTCAAAATTCAGAGCCAGCCTGATGAAAAAGGAGAGTCTGACAATGCCTAGTATCTATACCATCGGGTACACAGGCAGAACCCCTGCCGAAATACTACTGATTGCCGAGTCGCTGGACGCCGACATTATTGATGTTCGCCTCAATCCCCGCTCTCGCCACCCCCGCTGGAATAAGTCCTCCCTCCAAGTCAGCCTGGGGGGAAGATACCAGCACTGGCAATGTTTCGGAAACCTACTCTACAAAGAGAGAGGGATGCAGATTGCCGACCATTTTGCCGGACGTGATAAAATGCATCAGATGAAGCGGAATGTCATCCTGATGTGTGGCTGTGCGGATTTTGCGACCTGCCACCGTGCAGAGTTGGTCAAGTTGCTCACAGCGGATGGGTTCGTTTACGGCGGCGAAGCTGATGAAGCAGTAAGTGGTGAGTTTGCCCAGATGACCCTTTTTGGCGATTCATCCCCCACACCAAAGAAGAAAAAGGTAAGCAGGCTATTCGAATCATAGTGTAGAACTCGCTTTTTGACATATAGGGACAAAATCGAATCATGGTGTGGACAGACAATCTTATCGGATGTAAAATACACATCAAGATTCGATTTCGTGGAGGTAACGCAATGGCTGAAAATGAAAACAATATGAACAAATCAGAGAGTTCCGCAGTTCCATACAAGCTAATAAAAGCTGATTCAGTAGTTGTGACGTGCGGATGCTGTGGAAGATGGTTGGGCAGAATGCCTAAGTTTTTAGGTATTGAAGGCGAATGGGACTGCGAGTGCGGATGTACGTCTGTCAAGGTTCGTGACGGACGACCATATGGTCCAAAAAGCCGTGAGTGGACGCGGGTAAATGGCGAGTTTAACGACTTATGGCGCTTTATCGAAGAAGTTGACGACGTGACTACCGAGCCGCCATTCCGAAGTCTTGATGCCCCCTGAATGAAGTATGCCCGCCGCTCGCGCTTGATCACATTCTCCAAAATGAACGTCACGATGCTGCTGCTGCGCCCCAACCTGTGAGGCGCTACGCATACCAGCACGTCAAAATTGCCCGTAATCCAATGCTGGCGGAGCTTGTGGTATGCCGTGACGCCAATTGCCGCGTAATCTTCAAAGAGCGTAAAAATGTCCGTCTCAGAGCGGCTATGACCATGAATTGAGAGGGTCTCGATCACAACCATGCTATTTGCATCGGCAAAAGCGCGGCAAAGGCGCTCTTGCTCAGGGAGAGACATTTTGTCCGTTTCGGTTTGGATTTTTGAGGATACAGCCGTGAAAATGAGGGCGCGGAGAGGTGTCATCTAGTTACTATAACACGCTAAACCATCTTTATCTCGATCCAGATTCGGGCATTTACCGCACTGTTCCGCCGTCCAGCCCGCCGCCACGCACGCGGGGCAATTCTTCGGACACGGACCCGGCAGCCCGCCCCCGCTTGTTCCCGATCCTTGTGTTTGTGTCGGGTTGATACCCCCACCGGAAGATGTTGGAGCAGCCACCACCAACAGTTTCTCCGTACTCCCCGCCACTGCCACAACTGCATCATCGCCCGTCACCCACCCCCGCACACCGTCGATCTCCACAACGAACCACGTCCCCGCCGCGTTCCGACCCACCGCCTTGACTGTCTCGCCCGCCGTCAATCGACCCAACCGCTCATAGTCCGCACCCGGACCCGTTCGTATGTTCACATTGCTTTTCGCGGCTATAAACACATCTTCAGCAGCAATTGGCACTGACATAGAGGGGGTAGAAGAAGAAAAGGTGGTGGGGCGAATTGTAGGGGGAGGATTTACAGTAGGAAGGGAGGTATTCCTCGTCAAAAAATAGAGACCTACCGCAGTGACGACCAGCACGCCAAAACCCCGCCAAAGAAGAGCCGAAAGCGAATGTTGCGCCGCGCCGCTCTTTTTTTTCCTCGTTGCGCCCGCCATGCCCATCTCTCTTTGAAACTATTCCTAAACGTAATTAGAACGTAATTGATCTCTTGACTTAGGACATAATTTCTAATACCTTAGAACGTATGCTCACTCTGATCTCTGACACGCTAACCATTCACGAAAAGCGTTTAGCCTCTTGGGTACGCACCTTGTCGCCTGTTGAGCAATTAGCTGTTTGCTGCTGGTTTGAGCGGGGCGACGCGAGATTGCTCCTGATCTTGCACAATGCGAGTAGCCGCTTCCAACAGCACTGCCGCCCGTTTCTGGCGATATGCGGCAATCAGGTTTTGCTCATCATCTGAGAGTTCGCTCATGCGAATTTCTCGATTCGGCGAGTCGGTCAAGCCCAAAAGGTAATCTGATGTAACCCCAAATAATCTAGCAATGCGTAACAGTACGTCCGACGCGGGATCAGATTGATCTGCCTCATAGCGAGCGATTTGGCGACTTGTGATGCGCAAACGATCTGCTAAATCTTCCAGGGTATAGCCGGAAGTTTCTCGTAATGCCCGCAACCGATCCGAACGTAAAGGCATAACATCTCCCTCTATCATCATACTGGATGTCTCCTTTATTAGCGAGTTGTATGTTCACGTTTACGTTACCTCACTGGCTGAATTCCCGGCTTCACTCAACGCAGAGCTGTAAACCAGCTTTTTGCGGTGATGTTGCATCGGTCGTACACTGTATCAGATGTAGTATACTCAACAATCTAAGTTTGTGCAAGATATGGTACGCTGTTTCATTGATGAAACAAAAGGAGACCCAAGTGGCTACGCATCTGGCTT
>ERZ761596.155-NODE-155-length-13197-cov-8.769365_pt1 | contig 13197 bp, 9 predicted proteins | sample MGYA00512166_ERZ761596 | MGnify/ENA primary metagenome ERZ761596 (study PRJEB28899, sample SAMN03785556) | bioreactor sludge metagenome | biome: EBPR Sludge; feature: EBPR Bioreactor; material: 0.22µm filtered reactor supernatant | place: Saint Lucia: Queensland...
GGATGATTGCTTGTTCTGAACGCCCTGATTCTGCACCATGGTATTCAGGCAAACGACTGGCGCAGTCGTGGCATTGCTCTGGAAAATACACTCCGCCCCGGCATACACAAAGACCGATTTTGAGTCTGCCGAGTTGTTGGCAATCTGATGGACATAAATGTTCAGTCCGCCGTTTGGCCCCAGCGATCCGCCGGCGATGGTCAGGCCGGTAGGTCCGGTCACCTCGGCCGTGGTCGTCGTGAGGCGGCCGGATGCGTTCGACGACAGCGCGGTTTTCTGCGTCGGCGCGCGTGGCAGGCCGGTCGTGTAGGTCTCGGCGTAAACAATACCGGCGGTGTCTGATGACCACTCCGTCCAGTACCACCCGGCGGGAATCGTCAGCCCGCCGAAATTGGCCGTCAGATACATGTAGCAACCGGGCAGCATGCTGCCCAGGCCGGACAGGACCGCCGCCGATAGGGTGAAAGCGCCGGCCGTTCCGCTGAAAATCAGCCCGTTCGATCCGCCATCGCCGGGGGGAATGACAAACGGGATTCCTACGGCGTACGCGGCCCAGACTGTCGGGACAAACACCGGGTCCTGGCGCATGACTCCACCAACGGCGGCGCTTTTTTGAAAGGAGGCGAACATCCGCCCGTTGTCCTGTTTTGGCGCATCGACGTAGACCGCTGCGCGTTTGCCGACCAGCACCGCCTCAAGCGCGGCAGTCAGGTAGAGGGTCGCCCCGTCTACCGCGACGTGCGCGCCAGCAATTTGTGTTGGTTCGACCAAGCGAATGCTCATGCGGGGGCTTCCGGTCAGGTGGTCAGCGCGTCTTTCATGGCGGCGAACGAGGCGACGCGCTTGACTGCAACGTCAACCTCCTGGAATGCGACGACCCGGCGGGCGCCGGTGGTGCTCAGGCTGTACGGGTCCACCGTGATGTCCAGACCGCCCCAGAATCCGAGAATCAGATCGGAGAAATTGCCGAACAGGACCGCCGAGCAAACGCCGGATGCCGACCCTTTGGTCAGGGTGCTCGGTACCGAGTTGGTCACCCAGGCATCATAGCCGAGGATGGTACCCAGGCCAGGTTCGCGGCCGCTGGTATAGACCGGCTCGCCGTCCGTGCCGGAAAACTCCTGCGTTTTACGCAGCTTGCCGCGGACCTTTGCATTGGTCAGGAAAGCCAGCGCTCCGACATCGGCGTTGGCGGCAGCGACCGCCGACTCGAGGTCTACCATGTGCTCATAGGTCGGCGCGGCGCCGTTCGTCCCGCCGGCCACGCTGCCGATGCCGCTCGTCTGTAGAATGCCGGTCGGCTCGTCGCTGCCGGCGCCGTTGATGACGGCTGCCTGGATCATCTGAGCCAGGGTGGCAGCGAGGTCGGCGCGCAGGAAGGATTCTATATCGATCGACGACTGCAGCATCAGGCGGCGGCCGTAATCGCACCAGGCGGCAACGGTATTTGGCGCCAGCGTCACCTGGCCAACGGTCGGCGCGCTCTCGGTCGGGGCGCCGTTTTCCGAAACCCAGTAACCGGTCACTGCAGCGCTATGGCTCGGGATGGCAACGTTGCCGTTGAGGTCGCGCAGGAAAGTCGCGCCGAGCCGGTCAATCACCAGAGCGTTGCGCAATAGAGAAATGAAATCGGTGCCGAGAATGTCCGTGCCGACCGTGTTGCCGCCGCCGGTGGCGCTGCCGACGGTCATGTCGCGATAGGCGACGCCTCGGCCGCCAAACGCATTGCGCAGGGCGCCCAGCGCGCCCATGACCTCGCTCCGCTGGCAGAAAATGCCGCGCGCCAGAACGTCGGAAGGGATGGTGATGGCACCGCCGCGTTCGGGTCGGCTGTTGCTGCGTTTGGCCTGCGCGGCCAGGCTCGCCTCGAATTCGAGCGGCGCGATCTGGCGCGCGCTCGCCGGATCGTGCGCCGCCAGAATGGCTTTGCGGAACGAGAATTTGGAAATTTCCGTTTCGCTCATGCCGATTTCCGGCGATTCGGCGAGGCGGATTTTCCCGGTGTCGCGCAGGGCCTGGAAAACCTGCGCCGAGAACGACTCGACACTGGTGCCGGCGCCGATGGCAGAGCGCGCCCGGTCGTCCAGACCGTGCGCGCGGCCGAGGGCGGTGATTTCCAAAACGCGCTGGCGCTCATCGGCCAGAGCGTCGGGTGAAAGACGAATCTCGGCGGCGGGCGCCGGATGGAGCGGCGGCTGTTCCGCCTGGACTGTCATTCCCATGGTGTGATTCCTGGTGGTTTGGTGATGGACGCCCGCGGCGGGCGGTGGATTAATGGGCGTGGCGCGCGAGGCGCCCGGTCGGAGATCCCGCGGGCCATCGGCGCGGCCGACGCCAACGGTGTCGTCGGCAGCCACGTCGACGAGCGAGATTTCGAACGGCGTCCACTGGGTCACCCGGTATTCGTCAGGGCCATCCTCGCGCGCGCGCGTCAGCACCCGCTCGCCGATGAGATAGCCGACGCTGATTTTTCCCAGGATGCCGTCTTCGATGTCCTGCCGCAGGCCGGCGAGGTCCGCCCGGCGCGACAGCGCGAGCATGGCCTTGCCGCGTCCCTGCTCGACCCAGGCGCGCTCGACGACGCCTAGGACGTTGCCGAGCGGCGCGCCCGCCGAGCCGGGGCCGCGGTCGTGATTGGCCAGCACCGCAGCGCGGTTCTGCAGGCGCGACAGGTCGATTTCGCCGGGGCTGTGGCCGAGGGTCTCGACCCATGGGCCATCAAACCAGTCGGCGCGCAGATAGGGCTCCTCGGACGAAAACGCCACCTCGACGCGTAACAGGCCGTCATCGGCAGCATCCGCCGCGCCGCCGGAGCGGCGAGCGACGATCGCGCCATCAATGGCCCGGTACATCGCCCGGTCAATCCGGGTTGCCTGGCCGTGAGCATGAGAAAAAACGCCGGCCTCCGAGGGAGGAGGAGCGGCCGGCGCTGGAATGCCCGCGCCATCAATGGCCCGGTACATCGCCCGGTCAATCCGGGTTGCCTGGCCGTGAGCATGAGAAAAAACGCCGGCCGCCGAGGGAGGAGGAGCGGCCGGCGCTGGAATGCCCGCGCTGTCGGTGGACGCGGGCGGGGAGGAGACAGGGTGAGCGGCGGGAGGAATCATGGACCAATCATGCTCCGGCGATGGCGCGCAAACTAGGCAGAAAATTTCCCTGCGTTTTTTTGCCGTCTTTCCCGGCAGGCGGGTCCTCCTGCTGCGCGGCAGGAGAAGTTCCGGCGGGCAGCGGGCCGAATAGCCGGTCATCCTCGGCGCGCTCGCCGGCGATTTGCTCGGGGTCCTCGCCGCGCTCCAGAATCAGGCGCGTGCGCGAGGTCAGGCCGAGTTCCAGATCGAGGCGGCTCGCCTCGGCCTCCTTGACCGGGTCGATGCCCTGCCAGCGGCGAGGGCGCCAGGTGGCGGCGGCGCGATAGGCGTCGATCCGCGTCGCACGCAGCGACGGGTTGCGCAGGACGGCGTAGGGCAGCCAGGCTGAGAAAACGTCCTCGTGCAGCCAGGACACCAGGCGCGCCTGCAGACCTTTGTAGTGCTCCCGCTCGTCGAGGATGCCGACGCGCGCCGAGCTGTAATTGACGTCGGCCAGGTCGTTGCCAATCGACACATACGAGGCGCCGCGCGCGGCAGACCAGCCGCGAATCTGGGATTTGACGAACTCTCCGGCCTGAATGTTGGGCCAGGCCGAGTCGTACTGCCGGAAATCATAGCCCGACGGAACGGTGTCGAACTGCCCCGGGACGGTGGTGGTGAATTTGTCCGCGGCCGCAGTAATCTGGGCGATTTCGTCCGGGCTGAGGATTTTACCGGCCGCTTTGGCTGCGTCGAGGACGCTAGAAACGATCTGGTCAGCGAACCCGGGCGGCGCGTCGCCGGTCGGCGATACGAAAAAGCCGAGCCGCTGCGCCGAGTTGGTCGACGCAACCGCCGCCGCCTCCTCGAATTTTTGCGCCATCCACAGGCGCCGAGCGCCGACGGCAAGCCAAGGGATGCCGCGCAATTGGCCGATTTCCTCGGCAACGAACCGGTGACGGATTTCGTCCGCCGGGACGCGGACATGCCGCCCCACACTGACCGCTCCGCCGGCGCCCTCGCCGCTGCGCGCGGCGAGCAGCCAATAGGCCACAGGCACTCCGTCGTCGTCGATTTCCACGCCCATGCGGATGCGCCGCCCCTGATGCTCGCGCGTCAGCGTCACGTCGAGCAGCGTGGCAGGGATCAATTGCAGGCGGACACCGAACGGGCCTGAGCCGCGGCGCAGGCGATAGAGGATCTCGCCATCGCGGGCGAGGCTCATCAGGGCCAGTTTTTCCACCTCGCGCCAGGTCATCTGTCCGGACACCTCGCAGGCGCCGCGCGCGCCGAAACGCTCCCATTCCGCCTCGATTATGGCGTTCGTCGCGGCGTCCTGCTCGGCCGGGCGGGTCGCCAGGGCCACCCGCATCTGCAGCCGGATGCCGGTAGCGCCGAGCACGTTGTCCTCGAGCTGGAGCAGATAGCGCTGCGCCCACTCGTTGTTCCGGGCGAGCAGCCGCGAGCGGTGCATCATCGTTTGCCACTGGCGAGACAGTGCCTCGTTGATTTCTCCGGCCACGGTCGGCCAGTCGGCAACCCAGTCCGGAGTTTCCGCGGCGGAAAACGATCGCGTGGCCGACTGCAGAGCTGCCACGCGCTGCGTGCGCAACGGCTCGGCCACCGCACTGATGGTCTGGCGCAACCAGCTCGCGCGCTCTTCGGGGGTCTCTGCCGAGCGGCGGAAGGGGGCCAGCATGCGGCGGGCGAACGGAACAATCCCGGCTGGCGCGCGGGAAGAGCGGTCTGTCATGGTCGTTGGCTCACGGTCGGTCGCACCAGACTACCCGGCACGGTAGAGCACGCGCGGATTGCGGTCGAGGCACTCGCGGATCGCCTGCGCCTCGTAATATCGGATCAGCGCCGTAATGTCGGAAACGCTGCGAAACGTCATGGATTTGTCGCCGATGGTGTAGGACACCACGGCCCCCTGACCGCCGGCAACATAGGACGCCAGGGCCTCGCGCAAATCGGCCAGCGCGCGATTCGTGTCGCTGCGCGCGTCGAGCGTCGTTGCCGTCAGCAGGTTCGGCAAAATCTCGACGCTGGTAACGCCGAGGCCAAATCGCTCAAGCACCCCGCCGACGGTGCGCTCGACGCGCCCCCAGAGGGACGCCCAGCCAGCAGTCCACGTGGCGGTGGACGTGGCGGACAGCTCAACCGTATGAAAGGTTCCGGCGCCGACGGCCGGAATGTCAACCGGCGACGGCCCGCCAGCATCGCGCCAGAGCAGGCGGTAAGCGAGCTGCCAGCCGTCTGCGGTCGAGAATTCTGGCAGCTCGCGCTGCCAGGCGATGGTCTCGCCGGCGCGGATGGCCAGCGGTTCTGCGGTCGGGATGGCGAGGGTCATGCCAAATCATCGCCCGCGCGGCGATCCGGAACTAGGCAAAAATTTTCCGGGGCAGATCGCCAGCAAAAGCCGGACGGTGAAGCAAACTCGCCCCGTGGTCGACGTCGCGAAGATCGACGGTGATTTCAATTCCGAGCAGTGGGCGGAAGCTCTCGTCACACTCGGCGATCATTGATTCCGCCGCCCGGCGCGCGCTGGCCTCGACATCGGCTTCGTCGGATGGCCAGGATCGTAGACCTTGTGCCGAGAGGTCCCGTTCGATTTCTACGGCCGCGTCCCTGGCGTAATCGCTGCCAGTGTAGCCGTGTCGGTTGCCGCGCGGTTCTTGCGCGACGGTGATGTCGATCGTCTTAATTCTCATTGGTTTCTCCTGTGTTTTCTCCAGCCTCATCGATCGCCTGGCGCACCCAGACACTGCCGCCGAGTTGCGCCAACTTCGGTTTCTGATCGGCCCGGATGCGCAGGCCGATCTGCACGAGATTGGTCGCGCCGTCGGCCGGCTTAACTCCAGACCCGGCCCGTGCTCCTCCTCGCCGGATTGCCTGCCGCCTGGCCTCGGCCAATACCTTCAGGCCGATGAGCGGCAGCCGCAACGACTCGCCATTGTCAACGGGTTGCGCAAACAATTTTATTTGCCGAGAGACTGGCGGCAGACGCGACGGATCCTCGCCGCGTCACCCGCCGCGCGCGAGCTGCCGCAGTTGTCGAATCCTGCGCGGAGACAGGCCGAGGCGGCAAGCCAGGGCGTCGGTGGATTCTTCCGGCGGCGCGGCCTCGACCGCCTGCAGGTTACGCCGCTTGGAGCGCGCGGCAATGTACAGCCGCTGCGCTCGCAAATCGGATTGACGGATGGCAGCCTCTACCCGCAACCAGACCGCAGGCGGGATCTCGGGCGCCGCCTGACGGGCGACGGCGAGCAGCTGCAGGAGGTCATCGCCGGCCACGCAGCACCCGCGCGGCCGAGGCGATGGCGGCCTGCAGATCGAACGCCGGGGGCGCTGCGGGCGCCGGGCTGGCCGCGGCCGGCGGGGCGTCTCCCAAGGGGTTAGGCGCCGGCGACGCGCGGCGTTTGTGTGGCAGGTTGAGCAGCGGCCCGGCCAGGCGGCAAATTGCCAGGTTGCCGACCAGACAGTCGAGCGCCTCGTTTCTCGGGCGGACCTGAACCCACTCGACGAGGACGCGGCCATTGCGCACCCGGCGGCGCAGCTCTTCGGCGCCGAGCTGGTCGAAATATTCCTGGTCAAACGCCTCGGACACCGGGAAATGAAGGTATCCGGGACCTGGCTTTGCCTGCCGCAGGCGGGCGAGAATGATGGATTTTGCCTGGTCTACGCCCATCGGCTCGACCATCGGGCCGGCACGGCGCTGCCGGCGCAGGCGCTGCGCCCGCCGGCCGGCGTCTTCGATGATGGCGCGCCAGGTGCCAGGCACGCCCTTCGTCGCCCGGCGCCAGGCGCCGCGCGCGACATGGGCGAGCACCAGCGTTGTGTTATAGCCCGCGTCCACGCCGGCGAAGTCGACGCCAGCCTCTTCTTCGGCTGCCGCCAGATCATGCCACACGTCCTCGCGCGCCGTGTCGCCGGACAGAATGACGTGATCGAACAGCCACGCCTCCTCGCCGGCGCCCCACCCTACCACGCTCATTTCAAGCCGGTCTTTCTGAACGTCGGTCCATGCGGTGACGCGCCAGATTTTCCCGGCGGCTTCGAGCGACTCGCGGGTGTAGGTCTCGCGGCGCAGCAGGAGCACCCCGCCCTCGATGGCCTCGGCCGGCTCCTTGTAAACCTCGCCCCAGTCGGTATTGATAATGGCCCGGACCTTTGTCGTGTCGGTCTGAGCGTTGACCAGACGTTGCGCCAGATCGCGCCAGGTCAGACCCAGGCCAACGGGAGAGTACGCCGCGGACATCTGGTAACTGCGCGTGCCGGGAACGCCCGGGCGAGCGACGCTCGCCACCCAGCGGCAGTGCTCCAGCATCCATGGTTTGGCGCGTTCGTCGATTTCCGCCCCGCACGACGGGCAGACGAACCAGGCGGAGAGCACGGCGCGCTGGCCACCGGGATTGCCGGCCGGCGCGCCGTCTGGCGCCTGCAGGGACTGCATCGATTCAACGGCGGCGGCGGCATGCCCGCCAACGGGATGCGCGCAGCGCCAGCGCAGGCGGTCGCGGGTCATCTCGTGATAACCCTGACAGTGCGGGCAGGGCACGTGCAGCCGCCGCTGGTCGCCCTCGAGGTAGGCGTCCCAGATGCGCGAGTGGTCCGCCCGCGTCGGGGTGGACAACAGAAAAGTTTTGGCGCGCGAGAATGAGCGCTGCCGGTTGCTGATCAGGGTCAGCGGGTCGCCCTCTCCGCCGACGTCCCAGGGGTAGCGATCGACCTCGTCGAGCGCCACATAGGGCACATGATCTGACGAGAGAGAGTCGGGAGAGTTGGCGCCCGCCTTGATCAGGCGGGAAACCGGGCTGTATTCGAGCACGTCAGAGCGATTGGCCGAGTGCCGAGAGGCGGTCTGCGAAATGGCTGCGAGGGCTGGCGTTTCGCGCATCATTTTGGATAGGCGCGGGTTGAACGACCGATCGCGCAGCTCTAGCGTCGAGCTGACGTGCAGCACGTCGCGATTCCCGAGGTGGCCCATGATGTAACCCAGCCAGTTGTACATGGCCTCGGTTCCGCCGATGCCGGACGCCTTGCAGAAAACGACGGTGCGCACCGGGGAGTGCTCCGAGAGGTCGTCCATGATGTCGCGCAGGTAGGGGGTTAGCGAGGTGCGCCAGCGCCCGGGCGCATTGGTGCCGGACGCCAGCCAGCGGTGGCGGTCGGCCCACTCGCTGACGGTCAGCAGGCTGCGCGGCCGGCAACCGCGCCGAAAGTGGGCGCCGAACTCTGGCAGCGCCGGGACGGCTGCCGATTCGGCCAGCCGCCCGATGCGGTCAACCGTTTCATGCACCGCGTCTGACAGACGGTAATGCACGAGCGTTTCGTCAGCCGGACCACGGGACGGCTCGCCCAGCGCACGGCGCAGCATTTCCGGCAGGGCGTCGAGCGCCGCACAAACCGCGTTGCGGACGGCCAGCCCGGCGGCAACCACAGCGGCCTGCCGGCAGGAGGTCGCGCGTGCCTCGGCAAGCTGCATCTCGAGGTCGAGGGCGCCGAGGCGCGCCTTTTCCGTCTGCAGCGCAACCATCGACTGAATGGCAGCCCCCTCGTGGGCGACCCCATCGGGCGGAACGGCGAGCGCGCCAGTCATGGCCGCGGCGACGCCAGTGCGCGGGTGACCGACTGATCCAGCGCGGCAGAGAATTGCGTATCGACCACCCGCTGGGCGATCGCCGAGAGGGTGAACAGCTGGCGGTAGCCGGGCGGCGAAACAAAACGAAACCAGGGATGAACCACTGAACGATTTCCGGTCTCGTCACGACGCCAGATGCCGGGCGCCAGGTGTTTGCTGGCAGGAGCGCCGGGAACGACGACGAAAAAACCAACGGCGCGCTGCTGCTGGCCGCGCTTGCTCACCGCCCGGAACGTGCGCAGGTTGCGAATCGACGAGCGAAGGATACCCAGCATTTCATGAATGTCTGCCGGCCGCGGGTTGCCGCGCGCGTCGAGTCTCAGTCCGGGCGCCGGGGCAAGCTGCATGCCGGCCGGCATCAGGCCGCGGAAGGCGAGCAGTTTTTCGATCCGCTTGAACTGGCGGGCGCCCGACCCGGGGCGGAACAGATGGCCGAGCGAGCGTTCGTAGGGCGTCCCGCGGCCGGCGGTGTCCGGGGTTGGGCGCAGCCGGACCTCGGCGCGCAGCGTTTTCCGGGTCGCCATCTGCACCTCGAAGGCGCGCAGTGTATAGGGCGTGGCGCCGCCGGCAATTTTGGCGCCCATCTCGACACGGATTTCGCGGTTGACGGCATGCGCGGTAACGGTCAGCGCGCGCGCGAGAACAAACGGCAGCTGGCCGATCTGCGCGCCCAGGGCAGCCTGCGCCGTCGACAGGCTGCGCAGGTCGATGGATATGAAATTGCTCATGATTGGTGGCCTCTCCGGTCGGTAGGGAAAACGACATTTCTGGACGTGCCGGCCGGCGGGCGGCCCGGGCGGTTCACCTCGAGCAGATAGTCGGCGTGGAATCGCGCTGAAGGCGGCGGCGGCAAATGACCGATCTCGTAGCCGTTTTCCGCCGCGTGGAAATCGGTCCCGCCGCGCATGCCGTTCCGGATCGCGACGACAACCGCCCCAGAGCCGAACTCCTGGCGGAGCGCGTCCAGCCACTCGGCAACCCGGGGCATCTGATCGCGCATCCGCGTTGGCGCTTCCCCGCGCACGGGCGCCGCGCTCATGGTTTGCGCAACCGGCGCAGTGCGCGGACGAACTCTTCCCGGATGGCGCGGCGCACCAGGGCCAGTTCTGCGACAACGAGGGCAGTCCTGGCGTCAGGATCGGCAGCGGCCAGGCGGGGCGCCGTCTGGTCCACCATCCGCTCGAGCGACGCGCGCAGCACTCCGCCTATGGCATGCGCCTCGCGGCGCACGTCGTCGCGCGCATAGCGCTGGTGCCGACGCATCTGCAGCGACAGGAGGGCCAGCCCGTTCTGCGCGGCCAGGCGGCGGGCGGTCCAGTAGCGCAACGTGCCGGTCTCGATCATTTCAGTGGAGTCCTGGCCGTCGTCCTCGCCGTGATCCTCCTCGCCCTGGTCCTCCTCAACGTCGCCCGTCACAGCAGGCTCGGCGGCGCCCCCTGTGAGGCCACTTCGCCGGCCGGCCGCATGCCGGGCGGAAACATCCGGCCGCAGCCCGGACGTCGTCTGCTGCCACAGGAGGAGGCTGCTGGATACGTCAAGGCAGCCGTCCGAGCCGAGGACAAGCCGGCCGCGGCGGATCGCCCGGCTAATGGTCGAACGAGCAACCCCCAGCCGGGCAGCGAAAGCGGCCGGCCGCTCTCGGCCAAAGGCCACAAAATCCGATGAGGCGGGCGGGCGGCTCATGGCAGACTCCTTTCTTTTCTTTTTTTTACAAATAAAAGAAAAGAAAGCTGCGGCCGCGCGCGCGAGCGCCATGACCGTACGCACCGAACGCACGGGCGAACGCGGGCGAGTGCACGTAACCCGTTGATTATGCGTGTACCGTACGCACCGAACGCACCGAACGCACACAATCTATGCGCGCGAGGGATGCGCGCGTCGGCGCACGTGTCATCGCGCGCGCGTGCACGTGGATCCTTCATAACTGCGTTCGGTGTGTACGGTTGTTTGAAAATCAACAACTTGCTGCGTTCGGTCGTGCGTACGGGGTGCGTTCGGTGCGTTCGGTAAAGCCGCACATTTGGTCGGTCAAACATCGGATTCCCCACCAAGAGCCGCCTGGAAAACGTAATAGCAGTCGGTAATCCACTGGGTTTCGGTCTGGCTGGCAGGTTTTCGGTAGTCGGTCGCTCCAACTTCGGCACGATGCAGCAACGACTCCGGCGGAATGACCATTCGTCGCCGGATCGACGCCCCGCCATAACTGGCCGACTTGAAACAGTCTTTTAGCTGGATGGAAAACCCGGGCTGCTTGCCGAGATAACCGGACAAATGGTTTTGTGCGCGGGCTTTTTCGCCGCGCGCCGTGCACCAGCGCTGGTAGGCCAGATAAACCTGCCCGCTGGCGCAGGGGCAAACCGGGCAGTTTGTCTCGCCAGCGATCCAGTCACGGACGAACCGCTCGATGCTCCCGGCGGACAACTCCTGCACGTCGGATTTCGCCTTCGTCATGGGCGGCTTGGTGTGCTCATCGAAATCGCCGAGCGGCAAATGCAGCAGAAACCAATGGAGAGCCTCGCGCCCGCCGGCATTCAGTTCGGCCTTGCACTCCCGGTAAAACTCTTCGGACAAGGATGGCGGGGTCCAGATGACGCAGTGCCGGCGGTCGCCAACCTCGATGACGGCTGGCAAATATTCGTTGGAGAGAAAAACCATGTTGACATGGTTTCTTTCGTCGTACGCGGCAATGTGTTTCGGATTGATCCTGATCCACGCTCCGGTGATCATCGCTTTGAGCTTGTTTTTGACGTGATACAGGTCGCTGCGCGCGACCACCTCATCCGCCACCAGAAACAGCTTTCTGCTGGCAAAATCGTTGTATTTGTCCTCAATCGCCGACTGATCGATGACGCGCCCATACTCTCCGTAGATCGCCATCACCGTTTCAAAAATCAGGTTTTTGCCAGCACCCTGCAGGCCGTGGAAAACCAGCGTCGAGCGCATTTTTGCCCCAGGGTGCTGGATCGGATACGCCAGCCAGCGCAAAACCCATTGATAGAGGCCGTCGCCGTCCGGGTCGTCGCTGCACAAAAAGCGCAGCAACTCAAGCAGGCTGCTGCAGTTTCCTTCCCTAGGGACCGTTGGCCAGCCGCCCCACAGGTTGCAGAGCACAGCCTGGTCTTTCCCGCCCGGATCAAAGCCCACCTCTGACAGCCGGCAGACCTCCAGCCCTGATCGTTTCCACTCGCGCCATGCGTGATCAGGCAGCAGGGTCATCACGTCGCGCCTCGGCACGAGCACATGTTCCTGCCGGTCAAACATCAGGTCGTTGCCGCCATAGACGAAAACCCAGCGCTCCCGAGCCTCGTCAATCGATATATTGCTGCGCAACGGCCTGCGCCCGCCATCCCCTGCCCCCTCGCTAACCGTCGCCACCCTGGCGCCCTGCGCTGCCGACAGGCGCCATCCGGAAGCCGACAATGAGGCGTCGATCTGCGCTCTTACGACATGCAGCCCGCCAGACGGGTGAACGTGCAGGTCGTTGAAGTCGGTTGGGCCTTTATGCGTGCCGACAGGTCGAATAGCAGGAAACTCCGGCCAGACGACGCGGCCGTCAGTGGCGAGCGCAGCGGCTTTTGCCGCTTCGATTCCGGCATTGATTTTGCCGTTTTGCTGCCAGTCATAATCGTCGTCGGCACAAAACAGCAGGCGCATCCCGCGCCAGCGCTCAACGAGATTCAGGGCAACCGGCAACAGGTTGCCGGCATCAAATGCCACGACGACAGGCAGACCGGTCGCTTCGTGCAACGAGGCGCCGGTAGCGAACCCTTCGCACACCAGAGCAACGCCGCCCACTGCCAGGCTTCCGATGCCGAACCAGTGGCCGCGTTTAACCGTGCCAGGGGTGAAATCTTTGTCTCGCTTTTTGCGCCTCCGGGCTTCCGGATCGCAGTAAATCACCTGCAACCCCCATACCCTGCCGGCATGGTCCTGCACCGGGATGACGGTATTGCCCGAGGGCGAACAGCGCGCCCCATACAGCGCGCCCGGCGTAAACCCTTTGCGCTCCAGATAGGAAGATCGCCCGCTTGGCGCGCACTGCCGCCACCAGGCAGACGCCTGCGCTGCGGCGCGCTCCTGGCGCGCCAGCATCCGGGCATCCTCGGACTTGCGATCAGACTCGATGCGCGCACGCTCGGCCGCGAGCTGGTCCACGTTGAGCGTCTTGCGCTGATCGCGATTCAGGCGAATTTTGGTTGCGCCGTGGTCGTTCGCCGCCCAGTCGCTTACGCCGTACGAGCCGACGATGAGAACCCCGCCATCAGCACCGCGCAGCGAATAGAGCCGGTACCACCCAGGTTTGCCGGACCTGCCCTCGACTTTACATCGCTCGAATCCGCCCTGATCAACCAACAGCCCGCGCGCACGATCGATGACCAGGCCGGCAGACGTTATCTGCTGCAAAACCGAATCATAGTTAGATCCTATAGACACTGATGTTGCCTATACTAAAAACCTATCACCTAGCGCCACCCCGCAGTTTGCAAT
>ERZ761596.156-NODE-156-length-13121-cov-5.095132_pt1 | contig 13121 bp, 28 predicted proteins | sample MGYA00512166_ERZ761596 | MGnify/ENA primary metagenome ERZ761596 (study PRJEB28899, sample SAMN03785556) | bioreactor sludge metagenome | biome: EBPR Sludge; feature: EBPR Bioreactor; material: 0.22µm filtered reactor supernatant | place: Saint Lucia: Queensland...
CGCCGTCCTGCGCGGCGCCGACCTGCGCGATGCCGACCTGAGCGGCGCCGACCTGCGCGGCGCCGACCTGCGCGATGCCGTCCTGCGCGATGCCGACCTGAGCGGCGCCGTCCTGCGCGGCGCCGTCCTGCGCGATGCCGACCTGAGCGGCGCCGTCCTGCGCGGCGCCGACCTGCGCGATGCCGACCTGAGCGGCGCCGTCCTGCGCCGTGCCGACCTGCGCCGTGCCGACCTGAGCGATGCCGTCCTGCTCCCCGATTTCCAGATCCCGCAGGAGGGGTCGCTGATCGTTTGGAAAGCGGTTGCTGGCGGTATCGCAAAGCTCGAGGTTCCAGCGGATGCGCGCAGGACCGCGTGCCTGATCAACCGGAAGTGCCGAGCAGAGTTCGTGCGGACACTGGAGATCATCATCGATGGCGCGCATGCCGATACGGCGCCTGGGCGGCGCGATTCGTCGGTGATCTATCGCGTTGGCGAAATTACCCAGCCGGATAGCTACGACGACAACCCTGCCGTGGACTGCACGCACGGCATTCATTTCTTTCTGACCCGAGCCGAGGCGGAGAAATGGTGACCCACGCCAAAATAGTGATGAATGGGAGGGAATAGAGTGAACGACGCAACCGATACCCAAGAGGTTCCAGAATACGCGATCGTCGAAGTATTCGGGCATCGCCGTATAGTCGGAGAAATCCGCGAGGTCGAGCAATACGGAGCCAAGATGCTGCGGATTGACGTGCCGAAGGACGGCGACTTCGCCAACGGCGTCACGACGCAGCTTTACGGCGGAGCTGCCATCTTCTCCGTGACTCCTTGCGACCTTCAGACTGTGACGCGGTTGAACGAGCCACGTCGTGCCGCAGGAACTTACTCGCTGCCGGCGCCAGACGATGATGAAGACGACTTGGACTTTTGAGCATGGTGACTCACGCCCTCAACCTCGCCGCCGCCCTTGCCTGGGTGGCCTGCTTCTGGTTCCTGCTGGTGGTGACGTGACGTGATGAGCAAAGGCAAAGCAACGCTGCTGAAAGACAACTTGGATGGGTTCAGGGGGCACGCCGCCCTATACAAATTAGACCCTCCGCTTCTGGATCGTAACTGGGACGACGAGGTCGGACGGCACGAGTTTGTCATCGTTAGCGCGACAACCTTGCTGTGGTCCAGTGGATGTGAGACGTACATCTTCCCGGCAACCCAAGACGGTAAAGTATCAAGCTGGGGCGAGCTGACGGGGTCTATGGATGGGACTCTCGACCACGCCGACGCCCTTGGCGCCGCTGGCTACGAGATCGTGACGCCATGACCCCTGAAACCACCTTCGCCACCCGCGAGGAGCAAATAGCATGACCCGCGACGAACTGATCGCCCGCATCGAGGCGGGAGAGACTGGGCCGGAAATTAATCGCTCCGTTGCTTACCTGGCCGGGATCGGTACTGACTTGGAGCGAGAGGTGTTCCTAGAGCACGGCGCGGCAGGATTCACTAGCCCTGGGATGATAAAAAAGAATAAGCGTTCGGCAGAAATGGTCCCGTCGCAGTCGATATACGAACGTAGGCGTTTTGGCTGGGGTGGGCCAACTCACCATGTTGTGGGGGAAAAGCAGCCGATTAATTTCTGCGCGCGCTATACCACCAGCATCGACGCGGCGGTGTCGCTGGTCGGCGTCGGCACCTACTGGTTCGCCGATGGATTTGGCAAGGCAATGGTTTGGGGATTGGACGTAAATAGAGGAGAGTCTCGAATCACCAACAACCCCGCTGCCGCGCTCGTCGCCGCGTGGCTGAAGGCAACGGCGTGATGAACAAGCACGGCATCAAGGTCGGGCAGTGGCGTTCGCTCCGGGACGCGATGTCCAGGCGGCGGAGGCCAGATGGCATATCCGCCAAGCAAATCCGCGAGGCCGCGGCGCTGCTGGGCTTCGCGCTGGAGGAGCAGAAGTGAGCGATGGCAGCAGCATGCGCTGGTGCCTATCGCACCGCGCTGACCCTGCCGCCCGGCGGCTAGCCGACAGGCATTACAACCGACAGAAGGTTGGCGCGCCGCAGTTCGTGCCGCCGGGCCGGTGCCTTGTGCTGCTGGCTGACGACTGTCGGGCGTTCTGGGTCACGTCGTGGCCGTTTGCTGAGTTCGTAAAGCACGCATGGGCCGGCGCCTGGGTGTGCTCGGCGTTCAGAAACGAGGGCGCCGGCATCGCGTCTGTTCTTATTCGCCAAGCCGTGGCGGCCACCCGGGCTTACTTCGGTGACCCCCCAACCCTGGGGATGGTGACCTTCGTCGATCGCACCAAGGTGCGCCCGACGCGCGTTCGGGGCTGTCACGTGTGGGGGTGGACTTACCAGATGGCAGGTTTCGCCGCCGTTGGCGATACGAAGGGCGGTCTGCTGGCACTGCAACTGCGTCCTGAGGACATGCCGGCGCCATGCGCGGCAAAGCCGATGTCGATGGCCGGCACGCCGCTGTTCCAGGGGATATCTGCATGAGCGACGGCAGCAGCATCGAGTGGCTGGCGTGGCCAGGGTACCGGCCGGCGAGCTGGAACCCCGCCAAAGGGTGCACCAGCGTCTCCGAGGGCTGCCGCAACTGCTATGCAGAGGTCATGGCCGCTCGCTTCAGCAAGCCCGGCCAGTGGGGCCACGGCATCGCCGAGATGCGCGGCGGCGATCACCGGTGGACCGGGCGCGTCGGACTGGACGAGGCCAAGCTGCTGCTGCCGCTGCGCTGGAGATCGCCGCGGGTCATCTTCGTCAACTCAACGAGCGACCTGTTCCACGAACGGCTGCCGGACGAGGCGATCGACCGCGTGTTTGCCGTCATGGCGCTTTGCCCGCAGCATCGGTTCATTTGCCTGACAAAGCGAGCGGAGCGGATGCTGGGATACTTCTCGCCTGAGACATCGTTTCTGTCTGGGAATGGCGCGTTCAGCCGAGGCGGGAAGATTGCAGCGATCGCAGCCAGCCTGCACGCCACCAAGGGCAGATCGCTTCCAACGTGGCCCCTCCCCAACGTCATCCTCGGCGTTTCGGTCGAGGACCAGGAAACCGCCGACGAGCGCATCCCGCACCTGCTGGCGACGCAGGCTGCGTGCCGGATGGTGAGCGCCGAGCCGCTGCTGGGGGCGGTGGATTTCACGCGTATTTGCATCCTGGCCAAACGGCCGGGATCGGTCAGAGCCGGGATCCATGTCGATGCTCTTTCCGGCCGCTACGTCGAGAGCGGCCTAGCTTACCACGGCGACTGGGACATCTCCGGGCCTCCGCCGGCGGCAGATACGCCTCCTCGACGTCTGCACTGGGTTGTTTCTGGCGGCGAGAGTGGCCCCGGCGCGCGGCCTGCGCATCCGGATTGGTTTAGGTCGATCCGCGATCAGTGCCGTGCTGCTGAGGTGCCGTTTTTCTTCAAGCAGAACGGTGAATACGCCGTGGTCTACGACAGAGACCGCGAGGATCCGGACTGGCAGCGGTGCGATGCCATCATGAGGAAGACGCCAAAAGGTCGGTGGCTCAACCTTGCCGGCGGCCATGGTTTCCACGGAAAGCGCGTGCTGCGAGCCGTTCCGGTCGGCAAGCACCGCTCCGGCCGCCTGCTCGACGGGCGCACGCATGACGAGGTGCCGGAGGTGTCTAGATGAGTCAGGTCACCGCAAAGATGAGAATGACCACGGACGGTTTTTCGTGGTGGTGTCCAGGCTGCAATAAGGCACATCCGCTGCCTTATAAGCTCGGATGGTTGTGGAACGGCGATCTCGACGCCCCGACGTTCTCCCCAAGCTTCAAGCACGATTGGGGCAACGGGAACGTCTGTCACTACATTATTACGTCAGGACAGATACAGTACTGCGGAGACTGCACGCACGGCCTTGTTGGAAGAACTATTCTGATGCCTGACCTTCCACAGCATCTTCGTGATGACGAGTTTCCGGAGTAAGCACTGAATGTGGACATGTGACTGCGAGGGAAAGGATCTGGAGTGCACAGTCTGCAACGGGACTGGCAAGGTGCCCTGCCACTGCGCGGCCACAACCTCGCCTGCTGGTGCCCGCTGCCCGCCCCCGGCGGGCTCGACCATTGCCATGCCGCCGTCCTGCTGGAGATCGCCAACCGATGAACCACGACTTCCGAGTGACAATCTGTGCTCCTGTAAGTATGCGCCTAGTGGCAAAATCCGGACTAATACTTGGAGCGACATTCGCCATTGGCATGGGCGTGACTTTGGTGATGCTGAGGACGCTTTCGGAATTACTGAAATATGTAGGAATGCAATGACCTTGTTACTTAGCCTTCATCCGTCCGAACTCGATCTCCTGGCAGACTGGATCGAGAGGGTCGTTGAAAGAGACACGGACGATTCCGGTCTGCTGAAAGATGAGGTGCCGATCGTATCCGGGCGCATCACAGTCGCGTCAAAAGAACTCGTGGGGCGGCTACGTCAAGCGGCTGCGTTCGAACGAAAGATGAGTGCGCTGTGACCCCAACCTTCCGCGTCCTGAACACCGACGGCAGCGAGCCTGACCTCGCTGAGATTGCATACAGAGAGGAATGGGCGACCGGCCTGGTGTGGTGCGACATGGAGGGGTTCGCGATGTTTGAGGACGGCTCGCTCGTGCTGCTGGACGAGTGCGGCAACTGGCGCTGCCCGCCCGCCGACCGCTTTGTCGTGAAGTGGAGTGAGGGACAACCATGACCGAACCAAAGACCGTAACAGTACGGATCGCCGTGGCGATTGATCCGTACGGATGGTGGAATGCGGTAGGGGCGAGCACCATAGATGACGGTGCCGCGATGGACCTTGCCATAGATGGCGTCAAGGCTGGCGAGGCCAGATACTGGGTCACAGCCGCCCTGCCGATCCCCGAGCCCCAGGAGATCGCCGGCACGGTGGAGGCTGCCGGAGATGCCTAAGGCGTACTGCATCGACGGCGTGCTCGTGCGCTCGCTATCCGGCTGGCGCTACGTTCGGGAACGCGGTCGGCTGCGCGTGCTGTGGCGGCCGCTCTGGGCGCAACTGATCGTGCGGAGACGTGGCCATGCCTGACATCTCGATGTGCCGCGACGCCACCTGCCCGTCGCGGCTGACCTGCTGGCTGTTTATGGCGCCGCCGAGCCGCTGGCAGAGCTTCGTGGCGTTCAGCCGTCCAGAGGGCGCCGATCGCTGCTACGCGTATTGGGAGATGGAGAAGCGCGATGAGTGACCTGCGTGGCAAGTTGTTAATGATACTGGCAGAGTATGGCCGAGGCTACGATACCTTCGCCGCAGCCGACCGCATCCTCGCGCTGCTGCCGAAGGTGCCGGAGTTGCGGTGGGATGAATACGGCACTTTGATGCTGGGAGACCCCGAAGACGGCATCAAGTCCGGTGAAGTAATGCTGAACGCGAACGGTACGTGGCGCGGATGCACATCGTCGCAATGGATCGTCTGGGACGCCGCCACTGAACCAGAAGCCCGCGCCGCCGTCGAGGCGGCCGTGCGCAAGGCGCTGGGGTGGGAAGCATGAGCGACGACGGGTGGATGCCGATCGAGACTGCACCTAAGGACGGAACGGTTGTTGACTTATGGGTTGTTGGAACAACCAGCGATGTTGACTTTTATTCCATCACGGCCAAGAAGGTAAAAGGAAAGCCATTCCGTCACGGAAGAGCAGAAAACTTTGTCTTTGCACATAAACCGCCGAATAGTCCCAATTGGTATCCCGTAGGCGGATTATTAGGTTACCCACTACCATGTGATGTCCAGCCAACCCACTGGCGCCCCCTGCCCGCGCCACCTGCGAAGGGCGAGTGATGCCTAAGGCGACGACCATAACGTGCGACGAGTGCGGCGCCGACCTCACCACGACAAGCAATTGCGAGGGGTATCGGCTGGCTCTTGTGAACGAGCGCATCCCGCCGCAAGAGGGGTTAGTCACCGCCATGGCCGCCTATCCCATCATCGAGAACGATGCCTACTTCTGCTGTTGGGGCTGCCTCAGTGCGTGGGCGACGAAGTAATGCGCTGCCAGTTCTGCGACGGCGGGAAGATCGACTGGCCGACGCTGATTGATGGGCGGCAGCACACTGTCAAGATCGACTGCCCCGAGTGCGGCGGCACCGGTCACCTGCACTGCTGCGAAGGACTGCGCGAGCAGCCGAAGAAGGATTGCGAAGATGAACATCCTCGATGAGGCCCCCAGATTACTTTCAGTGAAGTATGAATACGATAGCAACCGCAAAATAACGATACCATCGTGTCCGCCTTTTGACGGTAAACCTGTTCTAATTAAAACAAATATCGGATGGGTAGAAGCTTGGTGGTGTGCCGGCACGAGAACCGAAACACTGGAAGGTGTCGAGTACGAGGGATTCTGTTGGGTGTGCTACGATGACCTCTTTCAATGCGATCTGGAAGAAGCTCTGTATTGGATGCCGATCCCAGTTAAGGATCGCGAAGATGAACATCGATGAGGGCACGGCGGGGACACGGGTTGCTACGTCAGCCGAGGTAACGCACCGGGCCTGCGCCGCGATGGTTTGGAGGTAGTGGATGATCGGTGATGTTGTGCTGTACCTGCTGAGCCGCGACTTCAACATCGGCGTGATCGTCGGCATCACGCTCTCGATCGTAGTTTGCTGGCATCACGACCGGCAGAAGGAGAAGCGGAAGGAGCGGCGCTGATGAGCAGAAGCAGCGGCCTATCGTTGCCTAATCCCCATCCCCGACACACGAAGGGGCGGACAAAGTGTCCGCATGCCCTAACTATACCTATGGAGAAAAATTAAAAATGTGTACATTCGAAGTTGGTTTGTATGGTTCGACTGAGTTTTTTGAGAAGTATGGGCCGTCTGGTATAAACTATGAAGATGGGCTGCCGGTGAGGCCTGAGTCGCCAGATAATAATTCAATGCCACCATGTACAAGGTATGATGAGGAAGGCACAGATAATGCACGCGTACGTAACTGCCTATTGTGGGCGATGGGGAAAGCAGGGGTATCCTGGAACGGGATTATGACTATAGAAGCATTACATGATTACAAGGGGATGTTACATGTTGTTTCAAGATATTGGGACGGTCCTTTGTTTGAAGCATTGGCGGAAGCTTGGGAAGTGGTGGGTATTGAATCTAAAGAGAACGTAGAGTTTTTGCACCCACAAAGTAGGAGGTGGGAGGCTATAAGGTGGGAGGAGGCTATAAAATCCTACTCTCGGTTGCCGTCTGTTGGCATCACGACCGGCAAAAACTAAAGGAGCATGCCGCCGAATGATCCTCTCCGGCCACACGATCCGCCGCCTCGGCATCATCACGCCGCACGAGCCACGCACGCGGCACCTCGGCCTTAGCTACGGTGAGTCATACGCCGGCTACGACATCAGGCTCGGTAGTGCCGTCGAGGTAGTTGCCGGGTGCACAACGCTCGGCATCTCGCTGGAGCGCTTCGCCATGCCGTCGAACGTCGTCGGTCGCGTGCACGACAAGAGCACGTGGGCGCGCGAGGGCCTGCAGATGCAGAACACGATCATCGAGCCGGGATGGTCCGGACATCTGACGCTGGAGTTGTCATTGGCGCCGCTGTTCGGGATGCACCGGAAGATGCTGACGCTGGACGCAGACACGCCGATCGCACAGGTCATCTTCGAGTACGTGGACTGCGAGACGCCCGGCTACGACGGCAAGTACCAGAACGCCGGCAGCGAGCCGCAGGGGGCGATATGGGAGTGACCGATTACACCATAAAGGTGCTCGACAAGGGCTATGTCTCGCTGCTGAGCGCGGCTGGGCCCTCCGGTCCGGCGGACGACTGCGACCCAGCGAACTGCGCGCGGGTGTCGTTTGATGCGCGGGATACGCGGCCGCGAGAGGACGATCTGCGGCTGAATCGGTACCTGTGGAAGCACCGCCATTGCTACCATCCGGATATGCAGGTCCTTACTGCCGACGGCTGGGTAAAGTGGCGCGACGCTGGTGACAAGCGCACGTTCCTCGTCCCAGATCCAAAAACAAGAACTCTTCGTGAAGAGACGCTGGACGTAAATAAATTCCAGGTAGACGACACCATGATAACGATGGAAAACCATCTGATGTCGTATTGCGTTACACCAGAACATAGGATGTGGTTTAAGCCGAAATATTCGCAGGAATTCGGCGTACACGAAGCTTCCACTATGCCTTCTTGGGGACACTTCGATCCATTCGTTGGGTACATGGCGCAGGAGTTATGTGCGCCAGATCGAGAGATGGAGTTTGTCGGATTCTATCTCGGCGACGGTAGTTGGTCATCAACAAACACGCTAACATTTCACCTGAAAAGGCAGAGAAAGATTGATTATCTTGAAGAACTTATAGAAAACCTTGGATTGAGCGTGAAAAGGAGACCGTCATCTACCCATCAATACGGGGTCGTTTTTATTGTTGACGTACCTGGATTTCTGCGGTGTGTGACAGATGATGCCATATCACATGATAAACGGTTTCTCGGGAATATATCGTCACTAACGCCAGCACAGAGAGTTGGGTTGTGGACCGGCCTGCGTAACAGTGATGGTCATATATCGACGATCCGGTCAAGCCAGACACAATTTTCATCGACATCGGATAATCTGCTGAAAACGTTCGAGGCGCTGAGCGCGTACCTCGGGATGGATGCGCACAGGACGGTTACAGGGATCACAGCGTATTCGCCCGAGACAAGAACATCTTTGGAATGCAGAAAAGATTATCTGTCGCTGGTCGAATATGAAGGCGATGTGTTTTGCGCAACATCGTCTACGGGGCTTCTTGTTGTCAGAGGAAGAGACAGCGACTTCGCGTTTATCTGCGGTAATTCGACGCCGTTTGAGATGGTCGTTACTTGGTGGGAGATGAAACTGCCTATCTTCGTCGCGCGGCAGCTTGTGCGGCACCGAACGGCCAGCATCAACGAAACGTCGCGCCGCTACGTGGATGATGATCCGGAGATCTACTACCCGGACCGCTGGCGTCCGCGGGCAGCCGACAAAAAGCAGGGCAGCTCAGACGAGCCGCTGCACCACATGGCTGCGGCAAGCACCGGCGTCGCTTATTTCCAGGCAACCGCCGAGGCGCTGGCCGCGTATCGCAAGGCCATTGCCGCCGGTGTCGCGCCTGAGATGGCGCGGATGGTGCTGCCGGTCAGCGCCTACACCAAATGGATTTGGAAGCAGGACCTGCACAACCTACTGCACATGTTGAAACTGCGATCTGCCCCTGATGCGCAGTGGGAGACCAGACAGTACGCCGACGCCATGATTGCCCTGCTGCGCCAGCGTTTGCCTGACCTGATGGAGGTGGCGCTGTGCGCTTGACCCGCACCGACATCCTCGACGCCGCCCGCGAGGCTGTTGCCGGCCGGCAGGAAATCTACGGCGGTCCGGAGGACAGCTTCCGGCGCATCGCGGCGCTGTGGAACGCTTACCTGGCGCCTGACGACCACCAGCTTACCGCATTCGACGTCGCTATGATGCTGGCGCTGCTCAAGATTGCGCGGACCAGGACAGCGCCTGGGCATACCGACAATCTCGTTGACCTGGCCGGGTATGCGGCGTGCGCGGCGGAGACGGTGGGGCGTAATGGCGCAGAACCGGAGATCATCCTCACCGAGGATTAAGCTGCGGATGCGGTTTGCCGGCCAGAGCAGCAGCGCCCTGGCCGGCCGGCAAAGCCCGATACCGCCTAAGCGACGGCAGAGCGGGGACGCTTACTCCACCACCAACGGGCACCCCTGCTCCTGCAGGTAGGGGATGATCTTCGGCACGATCTGCGTGTTGACGTTCCCCGCCTTGCCGTCGAGGTTGCACCATGCCACCGGTGCCGAGACGCCGTCGTGCCCAGTCGAGAGCCACGCCCAGACCTGTTGGCTATTGCGCGGGTCGCCGGCCGGGCCGTCGTTCATGAAGTCGTTGCATTCGCTCATGAACAGGTTGTAGCCGGCGTCCTGCATCGCCTTGAGCCCGCCGAACCCGTCCGGATCGCCGAAAGCATAGGTGCCGGGGTAGTGGTGAAAGCTGATCGAGACGTTCGACCAGTCAACAGGTGTCGCCCCTGCCGCGCTGAATGCCGTCGGCACCGCCAGCCACGCGGCCGCGCTCGGCGTGAAGTTCGGCGTCGAGAACATGCAGATGTGCGTGTCCGGCGCACCCGCCCGCATGATGTCGAAGACGCCCCGGAGCTCCGCCAGCTTCGTTGTGGTCCACGCCGCCGGCCCGCCCCACGGCGCCGCGCCGCTCACCGGCTCGTTGGTGATCTCGTAGAACACGTGCGTCCGGCTGGCGTAGCGGGCGGCGACCGCCGTCCAGAACTCGGTGAGCTGGGCGAGGTTGTAGCCGCCGGGGTTGATGCTCACCAGAATCATGACGTACATGCGCGCATTCCACGCGCACTCGACGGCGGCGTCAAGGAACGGCAGCTGCTCGGAGGCAGGCCGGCCGGCGCCATCCGCGTCGGTCTTCACCCCGAGGCGCACGACGTTGAGTCCGAGCGCGCGATAGCCGTCCCACACCGCCTGCTGCGTGCAAGGAGGGCTCGCCTGCTTGCGGATGTCCATCGTGCAGCCGCGCAGCAGCTTGCCGGTATCGGTGTAGAGCGAGTGGTTGAGTACCTGCGGGCGGGCTCGGCGCAGTGGGGCCGGACCAGATGGTGCCGGCAACCCGGTGAAGTGATGAATGGCGGGCATCAGCGGTTCACCCGGTACCACTGCGTTTCGTCGATCGCGTTGCGGACCAGTGTTACGCTTACTGGCGCCGTGACAGTGCCCGGCGTAACCGTGAACAGGCCGCCGATGATGGTGTGGCCGCCGGTGCCCTGGATGGTGACATCGCCAGTGCCGATCAGCACGAACGTCTGCGCCTTAACAGCCAAGTCCGTGGTCGGCTTGACGTTGTAGACGGTCGTATTCTTGACTATGACGACATCAACAGCCGGCGCTGTGGTCGGCGATGCGTTCGTCATCTCCGCGCGAGTCACCGTTGTTCCGCCAGCCGGGCCAGTTGGTCCAGCAGGCCCTTGAGGTCCAGTCGCTCCTGTCGCGCCAGCCGGCCCCTGCGCCCCTGTGGCTCCAGGCTCACCCTGCAGCCCCTGCGGCCCTTGCGGTCCGGCAGGGCCAACTTCACCCTGTGGGCCAGTTGGTCCAGCTGGACCCTGGTCACCCTGAGGACCCGCTGGGCCGGCAGCACCAGCCTGTCCTTGCTCTCCTGCGGGCCCCTGAGCGCCTTGCGGACCAGCTGGGCCGGCCTCACCCTGGGGGCCGGCGGGGCCAGTGTCCCCCTTCTCACCAGCAGGCCCCTGCGGCCCCTGCTCTCCCTGAGGTCCGACGGGACCAGCGGCGCCACTCTCTCCTGCCGGACCTTGCGGGCCCTGCTCGCCTGGGACGCCTTGCGGACCCTGCGGACCTTGCGGCCCCCGCGGACCTTCCGGACCCTGCACCCCTTCCGTTGGAATCAGCGCCAACTTCTCCCGCTCGGCGACGGTCATCGACACGTTCTCGTGCCCGTCTGCAACTTCATCTGCGGTCAGGCCGATGATCCGCATTTCTAGGATGGCCATGTGTGTTCAACCTCAGGGTTAAGGAAAGGGTGGAAATGTCATGGATGAGAGCAGGCGCCGCCGCGCCCCGGAGACCGGCGGTTGCAGGGCGTTGAGGGCCCACATCTGGCCGATGTTGCTGCTGGCCGTGCCGCCCGTGATGGTGAACGTCTTGGCCGTCAGCGGCGGCACGCCTCCCGACCAGATGGCGTAATCCATCGCCCAGGAGAGCGTGTTCGTCAGCGCGGTCGCCTCGTCCCAGGCCTCTGCCCAGGTCAGCCCGTCGCCCGATAGTGTCGCGGCGCTCGTCCATGTGCCGAGCCTGGAGCCCATGACGATAACGGCGCCGTCGCTGGGGAGGTATGCCGGCGGCGCGATATTGGCTACGTCCTGAGAACTGCTGGTCTGCACCGCCGTGCTGACGGGACCGAACGGCTGGATCGTATCGACGCCGCGCCATGCGGTTACCCGGCTCACGTGGGTCTGCCCGCTCGACATGCCGCCAGGCGTGATAGTCGGGACGGTATCGGCGCCGGTCGCGATCCGGTAGCTGGCGAGGATGTAGAACCCTGCCGTGTCGGCGATCGAGAGCGTCGGCCACGAGCTCGACAGCACGTTGTCGGCGGTCGAGCGCGCGACGCTCAGACAGAACAGAAGGTCTCCAGCAAGCGCTCCGGCTGGGATCGCTGGCGACCCAGCTGTCTGGTAGTTTTGGTTGGCCGCGGCTCCGACGCCGACGTAGGTGATCACGGGGCGTAGAACGCCAGCGTGACGACGCCGGGAACCCGCGCGATGATGCTGATCTTGGCCACGTCGGAGCACGGGAGCCACATGTCGCGGACCATCAGTAAGCTGCTGGTTCCGTCGGTAACATCGCTTCCTGGAATCGCCGCCGTTGGGTTGCTTCCCCACGCGAGAAACACAGGCATCTCGGCGGATAGATAGCAATACGCCATGCCTGCCGGAACGGTGTGCTGCTCAGCAGTGGTTGCCGCTAGTACGCGGGAATCGATGTAATCAGGCCGCGTCGGAACGCCTGGACGAAATGCTGTGGTGCCGAGCTTCGCCATCACGCGGCCTCGTCGGGAACTGGCTCAGACACGCTGACGCCAAAGTCATCGGCGGCCGGTGGCGTAACCGTGATGCGGTGCGTCTCGCTCAACTCATCCCCCCGCAGCGTCCGCGCCGTCAGGGTTACAGCCCCGGTCGTGCCGGCCACCTTGCCGTGGATCTTCGCCGACAGCAGGTCGTCGGCAACGTCGATGACGATGCCTGTGCCGTCGCCTGATGCCGCGCCGACCCATTCGACCGGGCCGGCAAAGACGCCCGGCCGGCCGGAGACGCGACGCTTTGGCGAGATCATCATGGTGACGGCCTCGCCCTCGCTCAAACTGATGTCCATGCTTCCTCGTCCTATCAGGGTGAATCCGCCGAAGTTCCACCAGGTGACCAGCCGCTTTCGTCGGCGCCAGAACCAGAGGTTCACGTCGCTCGGAACTCGCTGTCGTGGTTGTCCCACACCGGCTCACCGAACAGACGGACGGCCCGGTACATCGTCTCGGCGAGCACGATCTGCGCGTGCGCCTTCCAGCCGTCCGTGACGCGCTCGGCG
>ERZ761596.158-NODE-158-length-13099-cov-9.214888_pt1 | contig 13099 bp, 32 predicted proteins | sample MGYA00512166_ERZ761596 | MGnify/ENA primary metagenome ERZ761596 (study PRJEB28899, sample SAMN03785556) | bioreactor sludge metagenome | biome: EBPR Sludge; feature: EBPR Bioreactor; material: 0.22µm filtered reactor supernatant | place: Saint Lucia: Queensland...
CGGATGGATGTACCATGCCTACTCTGATGGACCGGACGGGGGGAACGAATGCTTCGTGCGGGCTATTGACCGGGAGACAGCAAAGAACAAAGTGCGCGAGGTATTCTGTAACGCACGGTTCTACAGGTGAGATCATGGCTACGGAATACGCAACATACATGACGCTGTTAGACCAGTGCCCGCACGCTGAGAGGAGGGTAGATTGGTCGATGGCGCAATTTATCGATGACCAGATTGACGCGGTGGCACTAGGCCAGAATCACGCCGATGTCAATCGGCGCATGTACGACAGGGGTGTGAACGAAAACGTCCGTCGTCGTGTTCTGGCTGGGCAGGCCGCGCATCGCGCACGACAGTGGAGGACAATCCTATGAGTTACATGCAGCCGCAGATTCGTTACGGCCTGTGGGTTAGGGCGGATTTTTCAGACGGGGTGTTTTTTGCCCCCGCAGATAGTGTCAGCCCACTACCGAGTGTGGGGTGTACGTTACGTGAGGAGGATGCCGGCTTCGATGACCTACTCGATGCGGTGTCTAATATGTTGGACGGTTCTGGCGTACCGGATAGCCTAGAGGTGATCGAGGGTTGGGGGGCTAGGCTCAGTGCGCCGGGGTACATGGACTGCACAGATTGGTCGGTATTTGCTACCGAGTCCGAAGCTAACAAGTTTCTGGCAGAGTACTATGACTAATAGCCTGACACTGCGACCGGTAGCGCCTAGTGAATTAGAGATACGTTGCGCGCAAGCGGGGTTAGACCCTAGTAGGTACTTCGTGCATACAGGGGATTATGTCCGCGTTCTGTTGCACGATCACATATCCGCTGTCCTAGGCACTGTGCTACACATAGCGGAGATTGACAGTGCCTGGATGTATGTAATTGCGGTATCTGACGTTGCTGTGCGCGGCGACATAGACGAACCCCGCCCTGGGGATGTACTGACGGTACCCATAAACGGTTGGCCCAAGAGACACCAAGATGGATACGCTTTCTGGGATAGCGTTACTCTAGTTAGATAGCAGCAAGGGCCAAGCGCCTGATGTATAATGGCTACTCCTATAACAGTGGGGGTAGCCATGCTTCTTTCTTACTACGAAATCTGTGAATTAATCGAGCAGGGTGTAGTCGAAGGCGCGAAGTTCGATGATGTGAATGCGGGGTCTCTGGATATCCATTTGGGTACCGACATCCTGTATGAGCAGGATACGGATAACGGTCTATGTATCGTGGATTACCGGGCACGACAGAAGCTGCATATGGGCAAGCATGTCATGAGCCCGGAGAATGGGTACGTGTTGGCCGCGCGCGAGTCAGTGCTTGCGTCGAGCGCAGAGACGTTCAACCTACCGAACAACGTTTGCGCTGAGTACAAGCTGAAGTCGAGCATGGCGCGTATCTTTCTCGAACACCTAAATGCGGGTTGGTGTTTTGTAGGAGAGACTTTGATCCCATTGCTAGATGGGCGTACTGTACCGATTGCTTCGTTGGTGGGGCAGCAAGCATGGGCGTATGCGCTAGACGAGGTAGGTGAAATTGTACCGGGGCGTATCTCTCGCGTGTGGGAGACCAAGCGCGTCATGAGAACGGTGGTCGTGACTCTGGATGACGGGGCTACTTTTGAATGCACGCCAGATCACCGCATTATGCTGCGAGGCGGCGGGTATTGTGAAGCCGGGTATTTGACCGCCGGTACAGCGCTGATGCCTCTATACCGCAAGACTGGGCAGAACGGGCATGAAATGGTGTATTCGCCCTCCTCTATCCTCAAGGGTCGATGGAAGCAACCTAAAGGTAGGTGGCACAAAACACATGTGTTGGTTGATCGCGCCGTGAATGGCGAACTTCCCGCCGGGTATTGCGTACATCACGACAACTATAACAAGCTGGATAACACGCCGGAGAATCTGTTGCGCATGTCTTCGGCTGACCACATCGCTATGCATAACGCAGAGCGTAATCGTTCCGTAGAGCAGCGTATGCGTGCCTCCGAGACTATGACAGCTACCAACAAGCGTATGTGGCAAGACCCTGAGTACGCTGCGAGGAAAGCAATAGATAACGCGCGGAATGCCGCACGCACCAACAACAAGCGGTGGGGTTTCCCTGTCCCTGAAGAGTATAAGAACCATACCGTTGTATCGGTTAAACACCGTAGGCACCGCATACCTGTGCCTGTGTATGACATGACTGTAGATGGCTTCCACAATTTTGCTATCGGGGCCGGTATCTTTGTGCATAACTGTGATGCCGGATGGAACGGGTCCAAGCTGACACTTGAACTATCGAATCTGTCCCGGTTCCACAGCATCCGGATTCGCCCCGGTGACGCTATCGGTCAGATGGTTTTCTTCAGACATACTGAAGTGCCGGAGGATCGCAGCTACGCAGCGCGCGGCAGATACAACGGGGATACGACTGTTTCGGCCATAAAAGAGTGACCATGCTACGGTACCATGTATCTATAGGCGGGCACACACTGTGTACTAGTAAGTTGCGGGGGGCGGACACTATACGGCTAGAGGCGGTGGGGTACCATGTAACTTGCGGACATGGCGATTTACGTGAAGCAGAGGCTCTTGCCGCCGCGCTGCGGAAGCTGGGCTACGCAGCAAAAGCAGAGGAGTACCCCTGCCCTACGTATTTTCGGCGTAGCAGTAAAAAAGACTAGAACAAAAGCCGCGTGATGCGGCTTTTGTTTTGTGTATAGGGTAGTATTGCAATTGATTTCATACAGGAAAGCGATCATGACAAGACGAGAACACATCGAGGCGGTACGTGCTTCCCCGCTCAACGAAGAAGGTCTTGCTGCGATGCGCAGGATCGTCGCAAATCGCAAGGCGGCAAAGGTCAACGAGTGTTTCATCGATACGTGGTCCGCGTCCGCCGTGGTCAAGGTATATGATGCGGTCAATGAAAAGAACAAAGCCCGCCTTCTTGCGTTGCCTGTCGGGCGGGTGTGCGAAATCGCAATGCAGGTACTTAGCAATCGACAGGGGTAACGGTGATGGTTAGCTCTCCGCAAGAAATATATGTGAGGTTCAAGACCATCCCATGCACGGAGAAGAAGCCTACACGGCTGTGTATGGAAGTCCTGAATGCACCGATCAAGGGTATGCGCAGGATCATGGCTAACGACGACTGGCTGCAAAAGCGGGTCGAGAAGGCGGGATTCACTGTCTTGTTTGAAGATGGGCCGTGGTTGTATGCACGGAAGGGCATCATCGTGCATCACTACCTCCACACCGAGAGCATGCTAGTGTCCGGTATGAATCAACTACTTCAAGGTTTGTAATCTAGGGGACTGCATTGCTGGTAGACACTATCAACACGGACACAGCGGTGTACGGTGACCCTCTTTCGCGGATGATTGCCGAGGTGAACGGTAACCGCTTCGTGGTAGCCCGCCTCAAGCAAGGCGTGTACCAGATTCCTACCTTTAGTGGCGAGCGCTTCATCGCATGGCCGTACAGAGTGGAACGCTACCCCACGTTCAATTCTGAAGGTAATGGCGAGTACCGGGGGGCGTACGGTGTATGCGACAGCGCAGACCAGATTCTGACCCTGTACCCGGAGCTAACGGAAAGTGATCGCTGCTTCACCGTTACTCTGTGCGAGGTTCGACGCGAAGCGCAGTCCGAATCCGGTGGATGGCGATGGCACAAGTGGGGGAGGTATATCGGTACGTTCGAGCCTCAACATGAATACCTGGACGACGAGGTAGGTATCGACCGGGTGTTTTGCTACCACATCTACGAACTTGTGTCCTAGATGATTGCACACGATTTCAAAATTCAGGTAGTGGCACACCGATTGACTAACTTTGGTGCTTCGTAGGCGACTATGAAATCGTTCCACTCTGTACCTATAGTGTTTGCCGTTGGCTTAGGTGACCCCGGTGTCGTGGAGTACCAACTGGATTTGGAGGATGGTGCGTATTTCACGCTCTGCACCCACCCCTCCCTGCGGTCGGCAGTAGCGCACGCTAGATACGATGAAGTTAACTTCGGGAAGTGCGCTACGCGCATTCTGGTACACCTACCTTACCCTGGCTAGGCTATAGTTATACCATCGAAACCAAAAGGGGCCACAAATGGCACGCAAGAAAACCACCAAGGCGGCGCTGGCCGCGATCCGGCGCTACAATGCCTCGCGGGAGCATTTCGAGGGCATTCTGAAGACGCGGGCGAAGTACCCCGAGGAGAACTGGACGGAACATACGAAGAAATGGACGCCTGAAGTTATCGACGCATACATGCGCGGCTTTATGGGTGCTACCGAGGGTGTTATCTCCGACCAGAAATGCTGGGCGGGGTTCTACTACGTCGATGAGAGCGGGGAGTTCCTGCACTTCGATGGGCATTTGCTGATCGAGAACAACCCCAAGTACCGTGAATGGCGAGTTAAGTTCGTTGTGAGGGAGTAACCATGTCCGAGAAGATTTTACCTGTGGATGTCTGCGCCGTTAGCCGGGGGCAGACCCTTTACGCCTCGATATACCAGAATGCAGATGGTACTCCCCTGCGGGCGCGGGTTAATGGCAAGCTCCGCACGTGGAAGCGGCAGCCGGGTTACTACGAACTTCCGGTGAAGCAGGGGCTTCGTAACTGCTTCTACATTACCCCGGAGAGCGCCCCTTACTGGTTTGTCTCCGAGGAAGGTGCAATTGCTGCGCGCGATGCGCCGCCTGGGCTACAGCGCTGACGTGCTAGATACGCAAGAGAGAAAGCACTTCGGGCAGGGCTTCTGATCGGCAGAATCAACTGTGTACCGGGTATTCTTGTTGGCGGCGACAAAGGCTATCGACGCTAACGGTGTTAGGGTTATTATCGATTTTGTGGAGTGGCCATTATGAAAGCATACAAGGCGTTCAATGAGAGCCTTCGGTGCCGCGGATTCCAGTTCGAGGTCGGTGGGTCCTTCGAGCACGACGGGGGGGTATGTGTTTGCAGGAGCGGGTTTCACGCTTGCGAGAACCCACTCGACGTGTGGAACTACTACCCTCTCGATAGTCGGTATGCGGTGGTCGAGCTGGGCGGGGAAATCCTCCGTCATGGTGCCGACTCTAAGGTCGCCGCGGGACGCATCACGATCCGCGCAGAAATCACGCTGCCGCAGCTCATCAACGATGGCGTCGCCTACCTGATGGGGTTGTGCAAGCTCGCTGCATCTGGCAACCACAGCCAGCTTGCTGCATCGGGTAACTACAGCCAGCTTGCTGCATCGGGTGAGAGGAGCAAGCTTGCTGCCTCCGGCAACCACAGCGTCTGCATGGCCGCCTCGCCCGGATCGACTGCACGCGCGGGTGCAGGCGGGGCAATCGCCCTGACCTACCACGACGGAGTGCGTTACCGCATCGCCGTGGCTTACGTTGGCGAAAACGGCATCGAGCCGAACGTCGACTACTACGTCACCGCTGACGGAGTTTTCGTCGAGGCGAAAGAACGGTGAGGGAAGACCCCTGTACGCGGGGGTATGTGCGTATTTGGCGTTTTTCCTATATGCGGCTAAGGTCGCTGGCTTTACTGTGGAGAATGGGATTATGAGTGAACAGACCAAACAGCATCTTCGTGACGTATACCCGGCGTCGATGGCGAAGCTGCTCAACACCATGACGGCGGTGGAAATCGTCTTGGACGATATCACTGAGGATGGCAGGGTGGCTGCCTCCAACGAGCATGCACGCGAGGTGTTTCATAACTACATTCTCGCTGCCATGTCGTTCAGCTTGGAGGTCATGTCGCCCGCACTGAAGCTGATGAGCGCTGTGACCGACGAAGCCGCCGCGCGTAAGACGTTCGACATGTGGGTACGGGACGTTAAGCACATGTCCGATCTCAATACCGAAGAAGAGAGCCGGGACATGATCGCGCGGGTGTTAGCCTCTCTCATACGGAATCACGAAAGTGAAGGCTAACACCTACACCATGCTTCGGCAGCGTAAGCTATTGCCGTGGTACAGTATCCGCATTGCTACGGAAGGTGACACTAAATACGTTACGTTCTGTTCGACTATCCACGTAAATAGAGAAGTGGAGGCTAGCCCTTGCTTTAGCGCAGAATTCACCGACTACGCCATTCTGGACGACCATGACCTGTATAGCTGGGTTGTATGTCGGTATGGGGCAGACCTCTTCGTGAAGCCGCACTAGACCGCTGATAGTCCTATACTTACACCATCGAAACACGGCTCACACAGGAGCAGGCCATGAAAGCTGACACAGACCTTAACCTTGTTGAATTCGCCCGCGCCCATGTTAGGCCGGGGCGTGTCTTGTCGTTTCTGAATCGGCACTACGCCGACTCGCTGTGGCACGCCACACAAGCACGCGTGCGCCGGCAGCAGTTTTTGCAAGCGATTGCACGCTGCGCAGAGGACGGTAAGGTAGCTGTAGTATGGTACGGCAGAGACTGCGACGGCGGTAGGTATGAGCACAGCGTAGCTATCGTGGACGCCGACAAGAAAGAAGTGGAGGCCCATATCGAACATACATACGAGTGGGCGGATGGGCCGCGCGCTTACTACATCGAGCGCCCGTCTGTGGCGAGGGGTTTGATGTACTCGTCCCGAGACCTCGCGCTGGAGGCGTTCGAGGATGGGCACAGCCACGTGATCTACGACTGATCGGGGGGCGACGATGCGTAACTTTACAGTTGAGTGGGAAGTCGATGGGGCATCTGGTTGCTCGGATATCACGGCAGTAAATGCCTTGAGCGCCCTGCATGTCTTCTACAGTAAGTTTGGTGGCTACCGGCTCCGCCGTATGGCTGAAGGTAACCGCTTCATCGGGCCTATCGTGTGGATGGGTGGCGCTCGTCCCCGCAAGTGGTCCGAGCTACTCCGGGATCACAAGGATGCGGGGTACGTGGAGACCTTGCTTGCCCGCGATGTGTTCCGCGCACAGTGCGAGGCGTACATCGATCATTGGGGCAGCATGCCCCTAGACGTGGCTCGCACGCACTGGCGGTATGCCCGGTATAGTGCCCACGCTACAATTCGCTACATGCTTGAGGACGCGAAGAACACCAAATGAAGATGCTGAAGGGGCACTACGAAGAGATTCAGAAGCGCTGTTCCGAGTACGATACCGAGGATCGCCGAGCGCTGTATCGGGCCAGCGGCCTTACTGCGGGGCGGTACCGTTGGGATGTCGCCTACATAGGGTTCGGTGATCTTCCGGGCGGGTTCTCCCGGTGGATTTGCGACAATCTCTATTCGTACCTGAATGACACGCATATCGATACGGCGCTTCGCAAGGTGTTCGGTATGGACGGTCGCAACACTATCCCTCCACTGCCACCTACGCTACGTAAGTAGTATTTTCTGGAGTCGCACAAATGCGAGTACCTGCCGCCTACGACGTTCTACCTGACCGTGATGCCCCGAGGGACGCCGAAGAGAAGCGTGAATGGTTGAAGGACGTGGACGCCGCTATTCTGGAGGTTTCTACGGGAAAAAGTACGTATTCCTGTAATGCCTTGCCTAGTGTTCTTAGGGTGATCTACGCCGAAGCTGTGCTCACTAAGGGGGACGACATAGGGTTTGACACACCTATGTGGGCGGAGCGGTACGAGAAGTACCTACAAGTAGTGCAGCACGGAGCACCAGAAAACGAGTCGTACCATTTGCGCTTGCGGGCGTACCGTGTAGCCGCGCTGCGGCGGTTCCGCAGCATCATCCGGCGCACTATTCCAATATCGAAACGGAAACGGGGCAAACATGACTGACGAGTGCGTAGGGTACCTACACCACGGTGAGGGTACCGGAGGGCCGTTTCGCACCGAGAGCGTACGCGTGCGCCACAGCCATGCCGACGTATGGTACGCGAGGTTCGAGGGGCGGTGGCGTAAGGTCCATATTCAAGTCAACAGAACCTACATCGTGTATCAAGGTTCTCGTATCACCATCCAGATAGACGGGGTGTAGTATGGCCGAATACGTGAAGCGTGATCCGTTTGCTCGAACGACACTGATGCGGGAGAAGGAAACCGTGCCGGTATCCCGTACTTGCGATTGGTGCGGGAGTGTAAAGTGGCGCAAGGACCGCCAAGGGAAACAGACTACGCCGTACTTGTGGCGTTACTCCGTTGAGTCCGATACGGGGCACGTGCACTATGATGGCAAGCTGTTTTGTAGTGCTAATTGCCGTAAATGCTACAACATGTGAGGCCGCCATGATTGTTAAGATGACGCTACAGGAAGCGCTGTATATTCAGCGCGAACAGATCAAGCACTACGGGCATCTGCACCCGCAGGGAGTAGCCGGGCTAGCTAAGGTGATGGCTGCGCGCACTAACGTGGAAGGCATGGACCTTACCGCTATGCGCGACGTTGCGGAAGTTAATCGTCACGTGCCCCGCGGCAGCGATATCGAGTACATTCTTGGGGTGGATTATGGCGGGGACTGACGACACCCTGCGGGAGTACTTAGATGAAACCCTGCATACTCTAGACGCGGCATATCGGGAGTTGTTGGCGCTACACAATCACCACTACCCCAAATGCGGTGGCGGATGTCCCGCGCACAGCGTTCTCGCTTCCCTGGCCCACCAAATAATCCGCACCCTAGAAGTGCAGGAGGCCGTAGGCTACTCTACCTCTAAGGCAGAGGAGGTAAGACGTGCAGGGCACCTATAGCGCACTGTAAAACCCGTTTTGTTGAGGGTAATACTATGGCAAAGACGAACAGCCGCGGGTGGTTCCAGGACGGAGGCTACCGCATAGACCGTGGAGGGTTCGATAACCCTCCACGCATGGGGGTACGCTGGTCACCCACAGAAGACCACGATTTATGGCTAAGCAACGAGACCGGGACAGAGTTTGACGTACTGTGTAAGGATCACGGACGTAGCCCTGGGTCTATCTCGCAGAGGCTATATAAGTACGAGTACGGTATTTCACGCTGCTCTCTAGGCTCGTTGGTATTTCTGTACGTTTGCTGCAACCGGAAGCCACACTTCCGTAAGATGCCTGACCCCGAATACGGTAGCCGATGGGTTCTATGTTCTAAGGACGGACTGCTAGTAGGCGCACACAGCAGGCATTTGTGGGAGTTGATTTACTTCTGGAACCGCTATTGCGCCGCAAGCATTAAAGGATGGGACTATCGATATGTGTGTACTGGCACACAATCTAACCAACCTTTGTGCGCTGCATTAAACCCGGAAAGCGATAAAAGCGTGTGATATGTGATGTTTTACGGGAAAATCTGGCGGTTTTCCCATTTCTGGGACGGTTGCAATCGATTTCAAAGTGAAGGTTACGTCCCCCCGGTGCGGGGGTAATATAGCACCATCGAAACACGGCTCAAACAGGAGCGCACCATGTACCACGCGAAAGTTATGCAGCGGATGGAGACTGGCGAAGTCGTTTGTCTCCGTGAGTTCAGGAACGCAGACCCGGATGTTGCGGAAGACCGCGCCTGCGAATGGATCAACGACCGCGATCTGGACAATCAGTATCCGGAGAGCGAGTTTTTCGTCGATCTGGAGCGGGAGGGTAGCTACTATGTCGAGTAACATCACGGTGGATGGTTGCGACTACACCTTGTCTCTGGATGAATCCGGAGAGCGGTGGCAAGTCGTCACGGCGAGCGGAGACATTATTGCCGACTTTGTGTCATCCGATATCATGCAAGGTGTCGAGTACGCCTACTACCTGTCGGACGGCGATATCGAGGACGGCGTGAACACCGGCATCTACTACGCCGAGTGGCCTCCGGAGCGCATCGCCGCGTGGCTCATCAGCACTCATCCGGAATCGTGAGGCCAAGCATGAAATACAAGCGAGTGACCGCCGACGAGTGGGCTGACTTCTGCTCCTCATTCAGAACCTACGCGTCCGAGGACTTCGAGGGCGAGGACTATCACAGCGTCATGTACGACAAGCTGGCCCAAGGCCCGTTGGTGGGCGAGATCATCGGTGTGGTGTACTACCACCACGACGGCACCAAGACCTACGAGATCGCTGACATGCCTATTGAGGAGCATCGGAGATGATCTACGCACAGCTCTACCACTACGACCTCAGCGGCAACCTTGTCGAAGCCTGCGGCGACCGCTCGGTCGTCATCATCGACGCTCGACTCAAGTCCAGGACCATCGGTGAGATCGCCGCCGAGGAGTGCAAGAAGCGGGGCTATATCGCCTGGGCCATCTTCAAGGGCGGGAGCTTCACGAACAGCGTTCGGGTCAGCCACATCTGGCACGCACACGCACAAGAGCCCGCACAGGAGCCCTCGTGGCTTGTCTCAACACATCCGGAGTCGTGAGGTCAATCATGAAATATGTATGGCTATCGTGCAACAAGCACGGCGAGACTATGGCGGTATTCGCGGCGGCAGAAGACGCTAAGGACCATCAGCAACGCTGGTTTCCGAATGGGTGGATCGAGCGTCGCACCGTCTTCTATGGGGCGTGTGACTCGCGGAGGGGTGAATGAACATCGAAGAAGCCCGAAAACTGCGGGTAGGCTCCCAAGTAAAGTGCCCTGAAGATCGTGGGTCTGCGGGGTTTATCGGGGTCGTCGTGCATGTGGGGAGAATCGAGTCCAAGACCACCAACGGTACTCCCTACATGTGGGTTACGGTTCGTAATCCGTACTACCAGCGGGCGGTGTGGCCTACCAATCGCCTCAGCATTGTTACGTTGTGAGGCGCGTACGTAGCCCTGTAGGGGTAGAATTACATCATCGAAACACAGCCCACACAGGGGAGCCGTCATGGCTAAGCTGATTATTCTTGAACCGAACAAGACCTACGCGACTGCGGCGAATGCCGTAAAGGCAGTGGAGAAGGTCTTCCCTAGCGGTGACGATGACGGGTTACGGTACACCATCCAGCGTACTGATGATGGCCGATACTTCCCTGTATTCATCGGGATGAAGGCGGTGGAGCACGGTGTTCATTTCCGTTTCCATGTAGTAACGTAGGAGGCTGGTATGGTAAGCCCGGCGATTCGGTTGGTGTGCCTCATGCACGTGCAAGTCCCTGACGGCCCGGATATGCAGGTACTGGTTGTGCAATACACCGAGGGTTTCGGTAACGTGGGGGCGGGGCAGTACCTGTTCTTCGATAACATAGATTTGTCGCATGAGGGGTATAACCCGATTATGGCGGGGAGGCGTGCGTATGCTACGGTAACGGAATGCGTAGCTGCCGCGTATGCCTACTATCGCGGTGAGCCGGATTTTTGAAATCAACTGCAAAAACGGAGTAGTACCATGCGTGTAGTCATCGCCAACGCCTTCAGCCTGAACATGCTCGACTTGTCGGAGGGGCTTACCGACCTGGAGGTATATGCGACCTCCGCCGAGTTGGTGCGAGAGGAAATCGCCACCGCTGAGGAATGCGGAGGCGAGGTGGTATCCATCGTCGGCCACGCCGACACGGCGGCGCTTCTGACAGCGGAACTCGGGCGTGAAGTCCCGACGAACCGTGTCAGCTATACAATGGGTTACGACGACGTTTTGATCGTCGGCCAATACCAAGGGCCTAGGCTGCCCGAAGGGACCAAGGAACTGCCCGAGGGCGCGAAGATCACATGGGTCCGTGTCACCCATATCTAACCAGCAAGGAGCCACAAATGGCGAAGAAGCAAATTTTCGTGTTCCGGTCCTCGCTTCACCCGCAGGTGACTCTTCAAAATAAGGCCGTCGGTAACGCTGCACGCGTACGTCGGCGCTTCACCCGAGGAGGCGAGTTTTTCTTGTGCTTGTACCAAGGTTTATACCTGCACGGGAGCGAGATAGTTAGGGGGTATTGCACTATTTACGGCTGGGGTACGAACCAGATCGCGTGGTATGACTGGTACGAGGCATGACCATGTACCGCGTATACGCTATCTGCGGGGGGCAGCGTCCGCACCTGGAAGTAGTCTTTACGGGGAACCGCTCCCAGTGTAGGAGGTACATCCTACAACGTGTGCGGAATGGGCAGCCCACGCACTTCCTGGTAACGAGCAAGCTCGACTACGATGCTGCGGCGAAGAGGTATCTACCGTGACGAAATACGAGGAATACGAGGAAGAACGCGAGAGGCTGGGGCTGTACTACGTACCAGAGGAAACGTGGAACCTCGTTATAGGGCGTGGGGATTATGAACCCGATACCAGAATCCGCCCGTATCTCGATGCCCTGCTACACGACAGCCCATACGCCAGTACGAGCCACTATGCGCTGCATACGCTAAATGTACAGCACGGCGAGGCGACCATTGCCGCGTTGCTGGCAGAGCATTGGTCTTTTGTGCGGGAGCAGAACAGATGAAATTGATTGCAAACCTGAAGGTCGGGCGGGGCGCTTCTATCATCAAGGTCCATCAATATGAAGATGAGACCCTGAAGATTAGCTACAAGACCCGTGTGTATAAACCCGTCACCTCCGCCAATGCAGCAGCGATCATCGGTGAATGTTTGCTGGATGCGTACAAGGACGCGGGGATTCTGGCTAACACGGAAGGCATGTATTGGTTCTACGTATAACTGAAAAATCGGGGCGAGGGCATTCCTACATATAGAGATATGCTACCCTGTAGATGCAAAAGTGGGGCGGGGGGCTATCTATATAATATATACCCTCTCCCTTTACCTGCACTTCTGTTTATTTCATACACCCGTTACCTGTACTTCTGTTTATTTCAGATACCCCCTCCCTGTATTGCTGTCTATTTCATCTACCCACTCCCTGTCTGTTTTCTGCTGCTGGCCGGATTATATTTTCTGCTATATATGATTTGTGCCATGCTGCCATAGTGCTAAGTTATTGATCTACAAGGAAATACTGTGCTGCCACGTGCGGAGCGTAACCAGTGCTGTAGCGCGCCCACTGCATACGTATGTGGTGCTGAGTGGTGGTGGTGCGTGGTGAAAACCGTGCGTTGTATTTGAGCTTCTCATATGGTACATTTGAGCTTCCCAAATACCTTATTTGAGCTTCCCAAATACCTTATTTGAGCTTCCCAAATGCAAACTGAAGAAAAACGAGGTCGCGGTAGAGCTGCGAGTGACGGGTATACTGACCTACGTAAAGGCAGTGTTAGCCTCACCCAAGATATGTGGGACTACCTACACGAGCAGGGTGGGGGTAACTACAACGTGGGGCTAC
>ERZ761596.159-NODE-159-length-13083-cov-18.622122_pt1 | contig 13083 bp, 8 predicted proteins | sample MGYA00512166_ERZ761596 | MGnify/ENA primary metagenome ERZ761596 (study PRJEB28899, sample SAMN03785556) | bioreactor sludge metagenome | biome: EBPR Sludge; feature: EBPR Bioreactor; material: 0.22µm filtered reactor supernatant | place: Saint Lucia: Queensland...
CGCGTCCGGCAACGCCGCAGGAACCGCAATCCTGCGCGGGTGCACGCTGAGGTTCACCTTCTCGTGAGCGTCGTCTTCGGCACAGCCGGCGGCCAGTTCCTGACGGGATCGGCAAACGTCACCCTGCCGAACGCGGACTGGTGCATCGCAGCAATGCTGCGCATCAGCGACCACACCGGATCGGAGCGGAACACGGTCCTGTCCGCCGGGCCGACGGCAGACGGCAACGAACTGACTTTCGGGACGCTGCGGCTTCAGGACCCGGGGAGTACGCCGGGGTCTGCGCTTCTTCGGGTGATGGACGGCACGAACCCAATCGTCTCGCTGCGCTCGACCACACTCGACGTGCCGGTCGGGCAGTGGTTCATGCTGATCGGTCAGCGCTCCGGCGCGGACAAGCAGCTCTACACCGTGCCGCTGGGCGGAACCGCCACTCTGGTCGCGTCTTCGACGGCGACCCTGGCGGGGTGCACGTTCGGCACGCCCATGATGGTCGGGCGGCGGTATTGCCGGCAAGTGACGAACGACGACTGCAAGGCCCTGACCCTGGCGTGGGTGGCCTGGGGGTCGTTCGCGCTAACAGCATCAATGATTAGTGGGCTCGCTGCTGGTATGGTTCCCCATGAGATAACCTCATGGTCGGTTTACCTGCCTTTCATGGATCTCAGGTCGTCCTACCGCGCCCCCATCGGGGGCGGCGTGTATACGGTAACAGGGTTCCCCACGGGGGGCGTGCAGCCGGTGAGGCTATGGTGAGCAAGCAGGACAAGACGCTGGTCGCTGTGACGGTCGTCTTTTGGGCGATTATGTTCATGCTCTTGCTGGCGGCGAGGCCGGCGGATGCGCGCGTGACCCTGGCAGAGCCGGCGGCCTTCAGTGTCGGCGCCGATGACTGCTCCATGTTCGTGGAGGGCTGCTCGTTCGCGCAAGGGATGAGCGGCGTTAGCAACCGGGAGGCCGTGGCCGAAGACAGCTACTACAAGACGATCAAGGACGGGGTGGCGATGGGGATCGACGCCTTCGGCCTTGACATGCAGGCCAACACTACGCAGGCGACGTGGCTTCTTGCGCGGCTGAGCGCCGCGATGAAGAAATACAACGGCGAGAACCCCGCGGCAAAGCGGTGCATCTTCGCCTCCTACCGGAACGCAGGCGGCGAAGCGCTGACGATGTTCAACGCTGCCGACAGCAACAACTCGTCGGACAGTCCGTACTGCGCGGTCGATGGCAAGCCGCTGGTCGGCATCAAGCAGACGACGACTTGCGTTAACCCTCTCACGGGACTGACCGGGAAGGGGCCGTTTGTTGTGCTCGGCACCATGGCCGGCGCGGCTGACGGCGTGCCGACCAAGGCGTGCGTGGACACTTGGAAGGCGAACGGGGCCAGTCGGGTCATTTCCTATCCCGACGCTGGCATGGCCACCTCCACCACCGTCAAGGCAACGGCGACGGGCGCTGGCGCGGACTATGCCGTGGGCGTGCCGGCCACTTGGGCGCGGCAGTGCGGAGGGGCGGAGTGCCTCGGGCCGGCGTCATCGAACTACACCATGCGGGACGGGCAGGGGTTCCTGGCCGCCGTCACCGCCATGAAGGCTGCGCTGGCAGATCGGTCGAACGCGGTGTTCCCGTTCGCCTTCCCGGGGAACTACGCCGATGGCGTGTCCTGGGAGCGGGCGCGGATCTGCGACAGCAGCGACACCGTTGCGAAAAGCGGGTTCACATGCGCGAGCCTCCCCGACCGGCTCCGTGGCACGATTCCCACCGGCAACGCCGGCAAGAGCAACGGCAACAAGGCGTTCATGAAGGCCGGGCTACATCGCGTCGGCCAGTGGTTCAGCGAGAAGTACAAGGCCAGCGCCGACCCCGCTGCGCGTCCGTTCATCGCCTGGGCGCACCGGGAGCACCCGCTGGCCCTGGGGTCGAGCGGGGCCGCCATGACCCTGCGCAAGACATGGCAGGCGCAGAACTGGGACTTCACGTCCTACATGCCGGCCAACTCCGCCTTCACGCTCGCGCAGGTGCCGTGGAACGCCGGCGACATGTCCGTTGGCGACGTATTCACGACAACGGCCCTCGATGCGCCGAACGGGTTTCTCCGCCTGCGCACGGTTACTGGCCCGCTAGGCCTTAACTCTATGATGCCCAAGGGTTCACCAAGCGTCACCTTCGGGGACCACTTCGATCTGCGCCCGAGCGTGCGTCCGTTCGGCGACGGCGTCTGGTCGAACGCCATCAGCGAGCTGAAGGTCTCTGTCGGCGGAACAGCGACCGCAGACAGCACCGGCGGCTACGCCCGCGCCATCCAGATCCACGGCTTCCGGACCGCCTATACCGGCTCGGCATGGACCGAGGTGAGCAACACCGACGGCGACACCTACGATATCCAGATCAGGTACAAGACAGCGGGGTCGTACCCGCGGTTCCCTGGTTCCGGGAGCCCGCTGTTCCGGGAGCGCAAGCAGATCGGCCCGCACACTTGGGACATCTACCGCACCAACGGCGGGTGGACCTCGGACCTCGGAATGTCGTTCGTCCTGACCAGCGACGTGGACGCTATCTCCGAGGTCGATATGAAAGCGATCCTCGACTATACCCTGGCGGATGCCAACGCCCGCTACGGCCGCAACGACACGGGCATCTATGTCCGCGGCGTACAGGCGTGGATCGAGCCCCGGAACGACGTCATGGACCTCACCATCGAGGGCATGGTCGTCAAGTACAACGGCGTTACCTATGGTGCCGGCACTGACTTCACGGTCTGCCCGTCCGGCACGACCAGCGTGGACACCGCCAAGTCCCTTCCCGGCGCGACCGGCGCGGACGCCATTTACCTGACCTCGTACGCGCCGACCGACACCCGCGTTCGGGTGAGTGTCGGAAACACCGTGCTTGGCACATACACCCTGCCGGCGCGTCAGCTTGACCAGACCACACCGCAGACGACCATCCCGTTGGGAGCGGCGCGCGGGCGCCCGAAGTTCGAGGTGCTTGACTCCGCGGGCAACGTCATCGTCGCCAAGGATGGCGAGGTCAGCTACACGAGCACGCCCAAGCAGCGAGCAGACACCAGCGGCAGGAACCTCGACACCTACGCCGACAGCCTTGACCTGCCGACAGGCACGCAGGCGGCGAAGGCCAGCGTCGTCAAGGTTAACGCCGACCGCGCCGAGGGCAACGCCGGCACGAGCGAGAGCACCTTCCGTATCACGCTTGATAAGCCGGCATCGGCCAGCTCAACGGTCAACTGGAGCGTCTCGTCCGCAACGGCGAACGCCACGGACTTCTACCACCTGGAAGACACTGTCACTAACCCACCAGGGCCGCAGTGCTCGAATATCAGCGCCCCTCCGCCCGCCGCAGCCTCCGGATTCACGAAGCTGGCGTTCTGCGAGGACTTCTCCAGCCCGGCTCGCGTCAACACATCCACGGATGGGAGGCTGAGTTCCGCGCAAACGTTCACGCAGGTGACGCCGGGCAACATCTTCAACGCTCAGTCTATGCCCGCGTCCGCGTTCAAGTTCAACGCGGACGGGACAATGACCGTCACGCCGACGCGGAACAACTACCAGATCAACATGATCTCGACTGTGCCAACCGGGGGCGGGAACTTCTCCGGATATGCCCTTCCCGCCGGAGGAAACTGGTACTGGGAGACTCGCTGGAGGCACGACGACTGCAGCGGCACGTCTGGAAGCGGCGGCTTCCCCGCCCTGTGGAGCATGTCTCACCTGAAAATCTATGCCAGCACGGCCAATACCTATGAGCCGGACGCATACGAGTACATCAGCAGAGGCCGGATAAACTGCCTCCACCTGTACCCTAATGCCGGCGGTAACGACGGAAGAACGATGCTGTGCAAGAACGGCAGCATCAGCAATGTGAACTCGTTTTTCACTGCTGGCGCGCGGGCCAGCGCTAATGGCGGGCGGTACGAGTGGTTTCTGAACGACTCCAGCCTTGGGTTCGTGACCCCGACGCGTCCCGCCGACTTCGCCAAAGGGCGCTACCCGCTGATGTTCGGAAGCGGCGTTCCCAACGGAACTGCGTGCAAGTACACGGTGGACTTCATTAGGGCGTGGGAGAGGCCGTGATGGCTATCGCCACAAGGCTCGTTCTGTTCCTGGCGCTGCTGTCTGTCGCGCTGCCGGCCATCGCGCAGCAACAGCAGCGCGTCATGCCGCGTGGGTCTGTGACGATCCCGGCCGGCGGCACTACCGCCGACGTTAAGGTCGTCGTCAGCGGCGACACGACGGTGGAGCCCGACGAGCCCTATGCCGTCACCATCTCCTCGCCGACGCTGCAGATCGGGACAGCGACGGCCACGGGCACGATCATCAATGACGATGGCATCGTTGCCCCGGTTCTCAGCGTTACTGCCCCCACGAGGGTAAAGAACGGAACCGTCGCCAACTTCACCATCCGGCGCTCTGGCGACAAGGCGCAGGCCGACAAGGTCCGCTGGGCTATCGTTCCGCTTGGCGCGACCCCTGCCGCAGAAGACGATTTCCCGGCTGTGCTGGAGGATGATTTCTCAGGCTCTACGCTCGGTGATGAATGGTGTGCCGCAGACGGGGCGATGGAGACGTACGAGGCGCCGGACGGGTGCCCTGGCATTCCAGAGAACGCGCAGCACGGGACGTGGGAGGCTGACCTTGTCAGCGTCTCCGGTGGCAACCTGCGGCTCAGCATAGACCACGACGCCGGCGCCTGGACCAGCTCCCAGGTCTTCAGCAAGCGCGCCTTCCGTGGCGGCCTGCTCCGGTACGCCGTCAACTACCCCGCCGGCAAGGGCGGGGCGCATGCCGTCTGGCGGGCGCCCGAGGACCACTATTACGGCCCCGGCCCCAGGTCAGGGCAGATCGTGGACAGCCTGTATCTCGGCAAGACCTCTGGCGACCGCAACAAAACGTGGCTCTCGCAACTGCAGTACAGCGGCCCGGACAGCGACGCATACCCGGCCATCGCCGGCCTGCTGAACGACGGAACGACATGGTCTGGCACGAGCCGCGCCGCATCGACGCGGTGGCGCGTTGGCACCGACGGCGTCACCAGGTTCGCCTTTCAGGTCGGCAACACTGAGTATTGGGCGCCTGTGCAGGGCGACTGGCCGCCGACGCAGCCGTGGACGTTGCAGAGCGAAGACGAGTTCGGGAACCCGGAGACGATCGAGTATCCGGGCGGCGGACCGGCCAGCCCGTTCGATCGCCCATTCCGGCTGGTCCTGCAGGCCAGCGTCGGAGACGCTGACAGCCCTGCGTGCACGGGCGAGGAGTCGTGCCCGGACACCTCGACGCTTGACGGGGCGATGGCCCTGGTGGACTTCGTCAGGCTCTACCAGTACCCGACCGGCGAGGCCGTCATCCAGCCGGGCCAGGACCAAGCTATCGTTCCGGTGCAGACGCGGGACGCGGCTGTCGCTGGCGTGCGGAACTTCCGCTTCGTCATGCTGGACGCTGACGAGGCGTCGATCTCGGGAAGCGCCGGCAGTGCCGACGTTGCCCTTGACCCTGCCGGCGAGCCCGGCGTCAACCACGGCAAGGAGACGTACTTCCTCGATTTCGGTCTGAACGCAGGCGGTTTCACCGACAGCTTCGGGACGACCTGGGAGAACGGCAACGCCTTTGTCACCGGCGGCACGGCCAAGAACGACACCGTGACCGGATCCGGCGGGGCCGTTGGCGGATGGACAACGGCGCTTGAGGAGCCGCCGGAGATGGTCGATCCACTGATCATCACCGACAAGTGCCCTGGCGAGAGCGGCTGGCCGACCGGGGCGCAGGCTGCCGGCAAGGACGTGAAGATCGTCCTGCCTACAGATCGCGACTGCACAATCGTCAAGGCGCCCATCGCTGGCGAAAAGATGAAAGTCTCCGACCTGCACTTCATCCAGGGCACGGAGGCAAACCCGGCCAGGAACGTGTGGCTCGTAGGCGGCAAGATTGTTGCTCCCGCGCCGTACCCTCAGACAGATCCGAACTCAGCCGGGTGGCCGAATGGGATGACCGCGCGCTGGGTGAAGGGGACGATCTTTTGGGAGGGCGCGCACATTGACATGCGCTGCACCTGCCGTGATGTCTTTGCGGCCGCCCGCCTCGGCCTGCCTGGAGCGCGTGGTGTCGTTCCCGAGAACGAGACGCCGCGCATCGTGTTCCAGAACTCCATCCTTGAGAACCCTCTACAATGCGATGGAACGGACACGACCGGCAAGGGCGCCGTCCACGGCGACATCATCCACAGCCAGGGCACCGGCGCGCGCCCGAACGTCAAGCTGCAGAACGTCGTCTACTACCACGGCTTCCAGGGCGTGTTTACGAGCAACGGCTCCTGGCAGCCTGCCGGGCACGGCGCGTCTAAGATCGAGTTCGATCACGTTGTCGCCAGGAAGCGCCCATCAAGCTGCAGTCGCATCCCCAAGCCGGGGGATAACGCCAGCATTGTTTGGGACGCAGCGCCTCGCGACGGAGTGTGGTTCAGCAACACTTGGTTCAACTACACCAGCGGCGCCACCACGTTCCCTGGGCCGAGCGGGTTCACCTCCGCTGGGTGCGCTACCTATCCATCGTCTGCTGGCGTGAGGACGGGCGGGTGGTGCCGCGGCGCGCCGCCCAAGGGCGACCCGGTGACGCCGGCCAACGTCGGGCGTAACTATGACCGGGACTACTTCACCGGCGGCGCTGGTGATCCGCCCGACATCAAGGGCGCGCGCGTGCCGCGCCTCGACCATACCCGCCTGACGGGATCGACGATGCAGATCGCGATCCCGGTCAACACCACCCGGGGGAAGCAGCGTTACGTCACCCTCGGCTTCTCGGCTCGTGACGAGACGGCTGCCGGTCAGCGCAAGTTCGACATCGCCGGGGCTATCGTGAATAAGGGCTTTGACATCTATGGCAACGCCGGGGCGCGGGACACCGAGACGCGCATCACCGCGCCCGTAACCGTCGGCGACGACGGCTACCTGCGGCTGACGCTGACCGGCGTGACCGGGCAGGCGCAGATCAACTGGATGAGCATCCAGCGGCCAACGGTAAGCGTCACCCTCGACAAGGCTGTCTACAACGAGGGTGATACGATCACAGCTACGCTGCGCCGTAGCGGCCCCACAGAGCCGTCCGTGTCGATGGGGTGGCAAGTGCTCGGGGCGGGCGACGCGCCCACCACGGGGTTTGATTTCGACCCACGGAGCCCGTCTGGCACGGCCTTTTGGGGCGCCGGCAGCGTTGATCAGAAGGTCACGTTCAAGGCTGTCGCTGACGGCACCGGCGAGCCTCAAGAGGGCTTCGTCTTTGCGCTCACGGGTGGCGTGGGCGCGGACATTGACCCGGCGCTTTCCTCTGTGACGGCTGCCATCGCGGCCAGCTCAGGGCCGACGGACCCGTGCGCCCCCGGCGGTGCGCTCTACCCCTGCGTGGACCCGTGCGAGCCTGGGGGATCGAAGTACCCGTGCGAGCCGACGGACCCGTGCGCTCCTGGCGGGGCCGATTATCCGTGCCAGCCGACAGACGAGTGCCGCCCGGTTGGCGCGGTGATGGGGAAGCCGATCCGCGTGGAGGCTGGAAGGGCCGTCGCGGTGCGCAAGACGCATCTCGTATCCGGCCTCAGCGGGGCCATGCGCGGATTGATGACCAAGTGCTCTAAGAGCACGGTTTGCTATGGCCGTGAGGAGTGCGCGGACCCCAAGGGCCTACAGGCGGACAACCCATCCACGGCGTTCGTGAGGGTCGACACCGCTGGCAAGTTCACCGACCTACAGCCGGGCCAGCGGGCGATCGACAGCTTCCTGTACCAAGTATGCGCGCCGCCGACTTATACGAACTGCACGCCGGTGATTTCGAATATCACCGTGACCGCCCCCGGAGCGGCGCCAGATGAGCCTCCGCAGCCTGGAGATGCAGAGGCGCCGACGACGCCCAGCAACCTGACGGCTACGGCGGCTTCGACATCGAGCATCACCCTGGCCTGGGGTGCGTCAACTGACAACGTTGGGGTTGTGGGTTACAGGCTATCCCGGTGCCAGGGCGCAGGGTGCACGCCAACGGTAGTCACCGCGAACCTTACGGGGACAAGCCATACGACAACCGGTCTCAGCCCGGCACAGACCTATTGCTACCGCTTGGCGGCCTTCGATGCCGCCGGGAATGTGAGCCAGCCGACATCGACCGTGTGCCAGACCACGAACGCCGACCCACCAGTGGTGAGTGACGGCATTCGAGCGGACATGGTCCCGTTCGCCCAGCCGTCGCAGGCGACATTGCAGGCGTCGGAGAAGCTTGTTCTCGCCCACTGGCACCAGTTCCCTGTGAGCCGCAGCAAGACCGGCCCGGATGGGGACTGGTACTCCGGCGCCACGAACCTGCGCCTGCGCCCGCTAGCGAGGCCTGCAAGGACAACAGCGGGTGACGAGGAGTGGCGCATAGAAGATGCGATGATCGACATCAAGTGGGCAAGGCAGGCTGGCGTTAACGCCTTCATGTTGAACATCTACCGCCACGACATGACGAATCCATGGGCGTGGCCGCAGCTCCCAAGGATGCTGACGGCCGCCGGTAGGGACGGGAAGGGCTTCAAGATCGCCCCCAACTTCGACTGCACCTACGGCGGAGACAGCGCCGCGGGAACGGCGATGGCAGACCAGTATGCCGACTTCCTGGCGGCGAACGGGAAGACCGCAGACCCAAGCCTGATGAAGATCGGGGACAACTACCTTGTCGGCACCTATTGGGCCAACAACTGCGATGCCGCCCACTATTCGTCGTTCAAGACGCGCATGTCGCAGCGCGGGATGCCAGTCACATTGCTTTGCACCATGCAGGGTGGGCCGAAGTATGTGGCCGGCCATGACGGCGTCTGCGACGCTTGGAGCGATTGGGGAGAGCGCACAGCAGACAAGGCGGGCATCAACTGGACAGCCCGGTTTGCAGGGGTGTCTGGAGAGCCGATAGCTGGTGTTATCAGTCACGGTGACGTTCGTTACCCGACGGGAGGCGACTGGTGGACGGCAGAGCAGCGCGGGTTCGGGTCGCTACGGACATCGTGGGATTCCGCCAGGACGACGGGGGCGAGTTGGGTCCAGCTCCACACCTGGAACGACATTGCCGAGCACTCGCATATGTACCCGACCACCGCTGGGCAGTGGGCGTTCTATGATCTGAACGCCTACTACATTGCGTGGTTCAAGACAGGCGTGCAGCCGACAATCAACAAGGATGCCATCTACTACTCGCACCGGATTGCGCAGACACCGGTCGGGACGAAGATGGGCATCCGCCACTTGCCCTGGTATAACGAGATCGACGTGACCGCGTTCCTAACGGCTCCTGCCACAGTAGAGGTCATCACGGCTTCCGGCACGACGAGCCAGGACCTCGGGGCTGGACTGCAGACCATGAAGGCGCCGCTCCCGACTAGCGGCAAACCCCGCATTCGGGTTATCCGAAACGGCGTTGCCGTGGTGAACACCGAGAGCCAGTTCACGGTTGGGGCGATGCCTGCAGAGCATGACGTAATCTACCGCGCCGGCGGGTCATTACGGACGGCCCACGGCGTGACCAACCCCGCGGCGACGGTGTGTACCACCGGGACGCCTGACGATTGCCTCATGGCGCCGGGCGAGCCGGTGTGGCGTAAGGAGTAGAGCGATGGGCGTACAGACAATGACTGGGCGCACGGTCGAAGGCAGCATCTCCGCCAGCGGCGTGATCGACGCCGCCAACGAGATCATCGGCCCGGTGACGATCCCCGGACAGTCCGGGAGCATGGTGGTGCTGTCATGGTCGTGGTCGCAGACAGGCGGCCCGAGCGTGCTGACGCTGGAGCGATCGCTTGACGGCGGCACAACGTGGGCTGCCTACCTCAAGAGCGACGGAAGCATCAATGGCGCCACCCTCTATGGCGAGGGCGACATCGCCGCCAAGGCCGGGTTCATGTACCGCTTCAAGATCCCGACCGCCGACTTCGTGTCCGGCACCTCGCTAACTGGAACCTTTGCATGATCCCCTTCGTTAATCTCGCCAATCCGCTCCCGACCACGCCAGGAACCGGCCTGACTGCCGGCCAGGAAGCTGCTCTGGTCACCGCTACTCGCAGGCAGCCCGTCGCCAGCATCGCAGCGCTGAAGGCGCTCACTCCGAGCGCCGGGGATGCCGTGAATGTGCTCGGTTACTACGCTGCCGGCGACCGGGGCGGAGGCACTTTTTACTACGATTCGGCAGCAAGCGCCGCGGACAACGGCGGTACGGTGATCGCACCTACTGCGGGGAGCGGGCGGTGGATCAGGGCACACTATGGCGAACTCAGCGTCAAGTGCTTTGGCGCCAAGGGTGATGGGGTAACGAACGACACGGCGGCCTTTGCCGCCGCCATCGCCGCCATCGATTACATCATTATCCCAAGCGGGACCTATCTGGTTGATAATATCACTATTGACCGCAACATCAACATCAGGGGTACTGGGAGGAAGACGACAAAGATCGTAGTCCAGTCATATACCACATATCAGACCATCAAGTGCGGGGTACTGTGTCGCGGCGCTGCGTCAAGCCCGAGTCTTACTGACTTGGCTTCGCTGTCTGGCGTAGATATTGAGATCACGAGCGCTGAAGCCGGTCAGGTCGGGCTGCTCATTACCCGCAAGCTCAACGTCTCCGATACGTACATACATGGCGCGCCTGGGGATGGGGTATATTTTCGCAGCGTGGCCCCATCATCCGAAGCGCCTTACTTCTGCCGCTTCGATTCTGTGTGGATGAAGCATAACGGCGGAAATGGCTGCACGATCACAGAAAACTGCAACGGGCAGATCTTCTATAATTGCCAGTGGTCCTCAAACTCCGGGCACGGCTTGCATCAGCTCATCACTGGGAATGGACAGGTCGCTGCTGTGTATAGTACGATCCTGATCGGAGGTCAGGCTGCATATAATGATCTACACGGGATCTATTTTCAGAACGGCTCCAACAATGAGATTTACGGAACATATGCCGAGCTAAACTCGGATGTAGATGGTGGACAGCCTAAGACTGGAGCATACAAGAATGTGCAGCTTGGAGCAAACATCACGCGGTCCCGCATGTTCCTCGGCGAGCAGGGAACAGATATTGATATTGAGCTAACCATCGGCCTCAATACTGTGATTGATAACTTTGTTGCCATTGGCGGCAAGGTTCTTACGCCGAGCAACAGTATCGACGTTGGAGTTGAAAACGTAGGAAGCGGGAAGGCCGTCGTTTTCCGTGGAGCGGCAAACTGCGTCCACAAGATTGCATTCAGAGAGACAACTGCCGATAGAGTAAGGTTCCAGTATGATGGGGCCACCAACAATGTGACATTTGATGCATGGACCACTGGCAATGCATGGTCAACCGTTATGACCATCACGCGAGATGCCACTGTTTCTTTCTTCGGAGCGACACCGCAGGGGAAACAGACTGTCAGCGGGTCGCGGGGTGGCAACGAAGCGCTTGCGAGCCTCCTGACCGCTCTGTCAAACCTCGGCCTCATAACAGACAGCAGCAGCTAATCTCCCACGCGGCGCTATGCGTACGCTCAGCATAGGATCGACAGGACAGCAGCCCACGACAGCAGGCTAAGCGCCAGGATCAGGTTTCCGGCGCGCGGCCACGGCCAGCGGTCATCGTCCTTCACGGCATCCTCCGATCTCGGCGGAGATCCCATATCGCCGCATCCCACGGCAGTTGAAAATGGGTCAGGTCCTTGAACCAGCGCCAGTGCCCGCCCCACTCGACCGCGACGCCGACGGTCAATCCTCCGGGTAGCGTTTGAACCATCTGGCCGCCGGTCGCATCGAACATCGCCTGCGCGATCGCATTGTAGTGCTCCGGCCTCCACGAGACGCCAGGACGTCCGGTTTTGTCCGGCGCCCAGGCGAACAGGTCGACCGCGTGGCCGGTCAGGTGACGCGAATTCATGGTCTGGCTGGCGCCCTTGGCGACGAGCTCGCGCTGGCGCTCAATCGTCCGGACGCCCTCCAGCACGCCGAAGTCCACGGTCGTTACCTGGATGGCGCGGCGCACCACCGCCACCAAGTCCGGGTGCACGCCGACCAGCCGGGCCTCGCTGCGGCGGGAAAGGGCGAAGGTCATTCCTCTCCCCCGATCTGCCGGTAAATCTCCTGCCGGCGGCGCTCATAATGCTGCCAGATGACCGCAGCCTCGAACTCGCGCTCAGCGGCCCGGGCGAGGCCAGCCTGGATCTCCACCCAGGCGGCCATGTCAGCTTTCGTCAGCATCGTCGCCCTCAAGCGCCTTCCTGGCGATATTCTTGGCGTCCTCGAGGTGGGCGCATGTGCTAAGGGCGGCTATATCCTGCAGCGCCGCCTTAATGCGCTTGCCCCTCTCCCACGCCTTCTTGCCATGCCGGGCTTTCGATGCACGCCCAGAGGGCGTGCTGCTATACTCCCTCTGGTACGACCGGACGCAATCCTTGCAACGATGCAGCCTTTCCTCTGGAGGGCCGGATTTCTTGACGTAAAACTCGTGTATGTCCTTAGTTTCCCCGCATTTTGTGCAGCGCCTGGAGTGTCCCATCAGAACGGGATCTCGTCGTCGAGGTCGTAGTTCGATGTCTTGGCCGTCCTCGTCGTCGGCGCTGGCGCATCGTCGCCGCCCTTGCCCTCGCCCAGCATGACCAGTTCGCCCCGGAACTTCTGCAGGACGACCTCCGTGGAGTAACGCTCGACGCCGTCCTTGTCTGTCCACTTTCTCGTCTGCAGGGCGCCCTCGACATAGACCTTGGAGCCCTTCTTCAGCCACTTCTCGGCGACGTCGGCGATGCGCTCGTTCCACACTACTACCTTCACCCATTCGGTACGCGTCTGCGTCTCTCCGTTCGCGTTCTTCCAGCGCTCAGAAACGGCAAGGCTTAGGTTCACCACTTTCTGCCCAGAGTTTACCGTACGCACCTCCGGGTCGCGCCCGAGGTTGCCGATCAGGATCACCTTGTTGACTGAGGACATGACTCACCCCATCAGTGGATCTGGTAGCTGCCGGGTCTTCTCCCGGATCGCAGCATCGATGGCCTTCACCATGGCCGGCGGCAGCACGCCCGGCCCAAGCTTGTAGACCT
>ERZ761596.163-NODE-163-length-12930-cov-10.105165_pt1 | contig 12930 bp, 22 predicted proteins | sample MGYA00512166_ERZ761596 | MGnify/ENA primary metagenome ERZ761596 (study PRJEB28899, sample SAMN03785556) | bioreactor sludge metagenome | biome: EBPR Sludge; feature: EBPR Bioreactor; material: 0.22µm filtered reactor supernatant | place: Saint Lucia: Queensland...
CCTCAAGGGAGTCCAGCCCCCTGGGCTCCCCCCCCCTGCCTGCCACTCCCGCCATGCCTGCCACTCCCGCCATGCCTGCCACTCCCGCCATGCCTGTTACGCCCGCCATGACCGCTCCCGGCCTTGATGATCTCGGGCGGCCCATTCTATGGATGAGTCCAGCCCGGCTGCAACCGCTGCATCCGGTGGATGATCCATCAAAGGCTGATCGCCTGGCCGCCGACATGCGCGTGCGCGGTTGGGTGGGCGCCCCCATTGTAGCCATCCGCGACATGTGGGGCGAGTGGTACGCCCTAACCGGAACTCACAGGCTTTTCGCTGCTACAGCGGCGGGGATTGAGTGCCCCGTACTAGATCTAACAAGCGAAGCTCGCTCCCACATGGATGAGACGGGCGAAGGATGGCGTGCCGACACCACACCCACCGACGGCGCTGCGTGGGCGTGGTGTGACGCCGCCTGTGCAGTGCTAGGACCGGATGCCGCATGGTACGGCATCGTTTACTCACATCTCGGTGGAGACCAGTAGCCGTGACAAAGGAAAAGCGAACAGTCGGGCGGCCTAGTCTTCCCCCCGATGCTCCAGAGCAGATAAGCATCGGGCTACGGATCGAGGCCGACCTGGTGAGGCGAATCGATGAGTGGGGGCGCCGAAACGGCGCACCAGGATTCATCCACAAGCGTAGTACGGCCATACGTGCCCTGCTGCTGAAGGCGCTTGGCAAAGAGGCGGACTCGGCATAGTAGGGGCCATGTCCTCTCGCTGCCAAGGCGCGCGCGGGCATGGGCGCCCAGTGCGCCGGGGCCCCTTCCAGTTAGAGGCTGGGGGGGGCCTTTTTTTGTGGATCTCCTCCAGCCTTGCGCGTCAATGTGGCTCTGTAGGCTGCAACTTCGATTTTTTGCTAGATCTGTAAAAAAAAGTTTGACAGGCAGGGGGAGCCTGGCTATAGTCACTTTCGTCGGGGGGAGGTACCCCCGATCCCCGCACCGGGCCGGTGCCTCCGCCTCTAACGGAGTTCGTCATGTCCCTTTCCGCGCACCGCACCCGCCTCCTTGAGGCCGCCGCCCGTACCTGCGCCCGCGACTGGGCCAAGCAGCAGGCCGCTTCGCCCGTGGCCCCCGCCATCCGCGAGGATGGCGACTTGCCCGCGCAGGCCGACTTCGACTACGGCCTGAAGCGCATCGGCACCAGCCGCCGCCGCATGACCATGCAGGAGGCGGGCGTCTTCGCCATGGCCTTCTGGGAGTGCTACGAGTCCCACCCCGCCGTCACCGGCTGGGTAGGGGACAGCGAGCGCGCCTAGCCACAAGAGCCCCCCGAGAGGGGGGCTTTCACTTGCAACACGACACCGGTGGTTATCGCCGCCGGCGATGCTGCATCAACAGCTTAACATCACCGTCAAGCTCCGGGACGCGGCGGACATCCGCGCTCATCTCGGTCAGGCGCTGGTGCAACTCGGCGACAACTTTTTCAACATTGGCGAGCCGCGTACGAAGCTCCCACAAGTCACCCGCGAGCCGCTCTAGGGTCGGGGGAGGTGGAGGCGGTGCAGGCTGGGGCCAATGCTCCGGCGGAGTGGGGCCGGGTAGCCCGTCATCTTGTGGCTGTCGCCGTGGGCGCTTTGGCTTGGTCATGATGGCTCGATTGTTACCCTGGTCCCTCTCCGCTGGCTTGTTGGTTTCACCGGGGTGCGCGGGACGCTACTGGTACAAAACTGGTACAAATGGCACCTTCCAGAAAGTCCGCTACTAGGCAACTTCCGCATAGGAAGCTGGTTGGGGCGGCTGGGATCGAACCAGCGAATGGCGGATTCAAAGTCCGATATTCAAATGTACAGCTACGGTAGTTGCTAGGATTCAAGCGGACTTGCGTTGTACGCACCTATAGGCGGTGGTACAAGTTTCGAGGCACCTTGTGGCACAGGATTGGTACTGGTCCAACCCATCCGCCGTTCGGTCATGCCCGCCACCACGCCGCGCTTGTGCATGTCGCAGAAGTGGGCGTAGCGCTTCACCATCGCCAGTGTTTTATGGCCGAGCGCGTTTGCGATCTCCAGCAGGGAGGCGCCGTCCATCGCAAGGTAGCTGGCAAAGGTGTGACGCAGATCGTGGAAGTGGAAGTCCCGAAGACCAGCCTGTACACAGGCCCTGTTCCAGGCGCTACGGAAGTCCAGCAGCACCCGGTTGCCGGGCCGGGCGCTGGCTGCGCGCTGCCGAAGCAGCTCCAGCGCCTCGCCTACCAGCGGCAGGCTTCGTCGCTCGCCGTTCTTGGTCGTGCCAAGGTAGGCCATACCGCGCTCCAGGTCCAGGTCACCCCAAGTCAGCGCCAGCAACTCCCCCTGCCGGGCACCAGTGGACAGAGCCAGCAGCACCGCCAGGTGCAACGAGGCGGAGTCGCTCGCAGAGGTAGCAAGCAAAAGCCGTTCCCGCTCCACGTCGGACAGGTAACGCACTCGCCCCGCAGGCTCCCGCATTTTACGGGCACCATCCAGAGGGTTTTTGTCCAGCCAGCCCCATTCTTTGACCACGACGTTGAATAGGCGAGTGATCGCCGCGTGGTAGCGGTTGACGGTGGCAGGCTTTCGCCCGCCCGCCAGCAGCTTTTTGCGGGCGTCGGCTATCAGATCGCGATTGACCTGGAGCAGCGTGTAGTCTCCGATCTGCTGTCGCCACCACCCAAGCTGACGCAGCACGTCGGCGGCGCTGCGCAACTCAGGCAGCATCTCACTGCAATAGCGCTCGATCGCGTCTGCCACTGTACGGGTGCGTTCTTCGGCTGTGGGCAGGTCGCCACCGCGCGCCACGCGGGCCTTGAGCGTGGCGGCCCACTGCTCCGCCTCTCGCCTTACAGTGAAGGTGCGCGTTTGCGGAGGCTGGCCCCCCAGGCGCACGCGGCACAGGTAGCTTACCCGACCGTTCCTTCCGATGCGCTTGGTAATCGTGGCCATTGGCTATGCAAGTTGGTGTTCAGTCACTCAATGGTTCAGGCTATGCGCTGTACAGTTGACTAGTGTTGTACAGTGGATAGCCTGTGCAGGCTGACGGGCGTGTCAGCGGCTCTTTCCACGGTAAGGCAATGCAGAAGCGCCTAAAATCCGACCTAAGCGGCTGTGTGGTGGTTACAGTGGTCAAAGACAAGGGCGGCGCGAAGCGCTTGGTACTGGACATGCGGGAGGTCCCCGTCGCCGTGGCCGAGAAGCTGGCGCCGCTCACTCGTCCTGCTCCACGACCTTGACGGGGTGTGGCTTGGCTGCACGGCGTATGTTGCCGATGATGCGCTCGATGTGCGCATCCACCTCGGCTTCGGTGCTGCTTGGCGGTATGGCCACCTTGTAGGTTTCATGCGCGGTGCCGCCGCCTGGCATGGGCACCAGCATCCGAACCTCAATCTCCGTTTGCGGCTCCGCAAAGCGCACAGGGGCCGGCGCGGGCACATCGGGCGCAGGCGCGTAAAGCTCCGCTTCCGAGAGCCCCACGGCGGCGGCGTAGCGGAGCAGGGTCTCACGCTTGAGTGAGGCTACGCCTATCTCAAAAGACCCGATGGCCGATGGGGAAACACCCACTTGTTTAGCCACTTTCGCCTGGCTGATACCCAGTGCGTGACGGGCCTCTTTCAGTCTTGTGCGTAGTGTGTCTTTACTTGGCAACATTGTGGAAAACTCCCGGCCAACGTCGGCCATGTCCGCATGTTCGCAAGACTTTGATCGCTAGTCAAGAAATCTTAGTCAATGAACTTGACAAGCTGGTCAACCATTGGTTAGTCAGTGGTTGTTGGTTGGCGAAGTGCCGACCCGCTCACTGGTTGACCAATAGCGATGAACAACGCCCGTCAAATCCGAGATCAACGCGGCCTGCGAATCGAGGTCGTTGCTGCGCAAGCCGGCCTGTCGCTGTTGACAGTTCGTAAGGTTGAGTGCGGCAAAAGCACCAACAGCAACACCTTGGTCAAGCTCGCCGACTACTACGGCGTGACCCTCGACCAGCTCACGGGCCGGGCACCGCTACCCGAGCAGCAGAAGGAGGCCGCGTGATGGAGCGCACTATCCCGTACTACAGCGCAAAAGGGCTGGCTGGCTGCGTTCAGCAACGAAAATGCCGCGCGACCGGGGTGCTGGTCGGCGTGTACCGCTGCGATCAGGCCGGACTTGATGATAACGCTCCGTGGGCAACGATTTGCGAGGAGCACAGCACCATCCTGTCAACTACTTCACTCGGCGCGGCTCGGTCGTTTGCCTCCGATTCGTGCAGCTGGTGCGACGCGTGCCGCGCCGCAAAGCAGCGGGAGGTGGCGTGATGGCCGATTCGACGATGAAGTTGATTGCTCGCGCCATCGTCGCGAGCAAGGGGCATGTTTGGTACGGGACGCGACCACAACTGGCCGCTTCTGCGGCCAGGGTTGACCAGCCAAGCGAGCATGAGCTCATGGTGGCCCGGCGTTCCGGGATTCACGCTGACCACCTTCTCTTCCGGGACTGTGTAACAGCCGTCAATGGTGGGTGTAGCTGCGATGACAGCTACTTCGAGCCCCAATGGGGCGGCACCCAGGCCCAGTGGGATGGGTTCGGTGACAAGTTCTCCTGCCCCTGTGAAAGGGAGCAGGGGCAGGCCATGCGCAGGCTCTTCGATTACTGCGAAAAGAAGCAGGAGGCAGCGTGAGCCTTACCCTTGAGCAGCGCCAAGCGCGGGCCTTTCTCTACATGTGTGCCAGGCCGGGGCGCATTGATTTCATGGCGTGCGATGATGGCGGATACATCGGCTGGTGGGGGGGGCCCACGCCGATCGAGGACTGCACCGCTTCATCGGCCCTTGAAGCCGTAGAAGCCGTGGTGGCCCGAATCCGGGCCACCTTCGATCCACAGTGGGGACTCGACTGCGAGCCCGAGCCGGATCGCCACAGCCTTGACAGCCTGGAGGGCGTACAGTGGGCGCCCTGACGGAACAGGTTCGGGCCTACGTGTCCGGCAAGAATCCGCCCTTGCACAAGCTGGCCAAGCTGCTGGCCGGCGAAGCGGCTGCAATTGCCTTGCCGGGCAGGAGTACCCGCACACTGGCGGTACTGCACGCCAGCTTAGCGGCCTGCCGATTTGTGGAGGAAGCGGGCGCTGCCATCCCGGACTACCTGCTACTGCGCAGGGATCTGGAGCACCAGATTGCAAAAGAGATTGCGACACGGCTTGTCAATGTCGCTCGCGACGATTCCGGATTTGTCGCGGCCGCCATCGAACGAATGCCCGAACACGTGGTGGCCGAGTTGTGCAAGTGCGACGGCGACCTGACGGGTGTCGCGGCTTTTGACCTGCTTTTCGATCTGGCCGAGCGGGCCTTCCGAAGTGCATTGATTCGCGACTGATCATCCATCGACACCACCATGACCTACGCACAGCACGAACAGCCTGGAGGACGTATCGTGAGCGATTTGCAGCCTGTCAAGCGCTACTATCGCATCAGGGAGTACTGCGCCCGGCCCGACGCGCTGTTTACGGCTGGAGCCCTGCGCCAGCGCATCAAGGCGGCTGACTGCGATCCCAAAAGCAGCTTCCGTGCCGTTTTCAAGCGCGTGGGCGGCATTTTGCTGATCGACCTGGATGCGATTCCCGCCTGGATCGAGCGCGAGGACGCCAAGTCCAGGCGCCGCCTAGGCGCACGAAGCCGTCCAGCTGCGCCGGTGCAGGTTCAGCCGGAGCCGGAGACTTTGGCCTCCAAGACCCCTCTGTCGGATGAGGAGTGGATGGCCGCACAAAAACGCGCGCTGAAAGAGCGCCGCGAAGCCAGACAGAACGGCACCGTCCACTGACAGCCCCACCCCCACCCCACCAAACGACCATGACCACGTCGATCCCCGCCAAGAAGCACCCCCCAACCGACGGACTGGACCGGCGTACACCGCTGGTCATCCCCGCCCCGCTAGCGCCCCCGCCGCAACATCCCGGCTGGCTTGTGATGCCCGAGGGCCCGCTGCTGGCCGGCTTGATCGACCAGTGCCACGCCCTGATTCGCGCCAAACGCCCGGACGTGGAGTGGCGGCGCGAGGATGTGGTGCGTCTGCTGCTGAACAGCTCGGCCATGGCCCTGCTGCGAGAGGGCGACCTGGACCGCTTCATGGCAGCGCTCGATGCGCCAAAGCCCAGGCCGATGCACCAGCAGCTTCTGGAGGCGCTCGGCTACCCCGGCCACTGGGCCCCCGCTCGTATGCAACTGGCTTGGGCGCTGCGCCTGGCCCTTGGCGCCCTGCTTGCCGGCATGGCCTTTGGCGCCATTCACAAGGTGGTCGAGCAGTGGGTGATGATGCCATGAGTACCTTTCAGCAGGTGGTTCTGATTGGCAGGCTTGGCCGTGAGCCCAGCCGCCGGGTTTCGCCGACGGGCGACGTGGTGTGTTCCCTGTCGCTGGCCACCGACGAAGCCCAGGGTGTCACCGAGTGGCACACGGTGATCGCTCGCGACGCCGTGGCCGAGCTGGCTTACCACCAACTCAAGGTGGGGATGCTGGTTCGCGTGGTGGGGCGCCTGCGCACACGCGAGCTGGAAAAGCGCGGCGTGCGCTGGACACGCACCAGCATCATCGCATCCCGCGTGGAGCCCTGGACCAAGGAAAACGGCGCCGCTGGCGGCAGCCCGCAGCTTCCCATGGTGTTGGCCACCGCCCCACTTCCACCAACCGCCGCATCGAGCAAATGAGCACCTACCAACGGGTCACTATTTTGGGGCGCCTTGGGCGCGATCCCGAGAAACGCACCACGCAGGGTGGCGCTTCGGTGTGCAGCTTCAGCCTGGCCACCGACGAGGGCTACAAGGATCGCGACGGCCATAAGGTGGAGCGCACCGAGTGGCACAACATCGTGGCCTGGGGCCCTCTGGGGGAGCGCTGCGCCGAATACCTGCGCAAGGGCAGCCTGGCCCTCGTCGAGGGCAAGCTCCAGACCCGCGAGTACGAGGACCGCGACGGCAACAAGCGCAAGGCCACGGAAGTGGTGGCGGAGCGCGTGACCTTTGTTGGCGGTCGCAAGGAGGAAGACCGTGGCTCCGAGCGGGAAGACCGTGGCGCACGGGAGAACGGACGGTCATCCGATAGGCAGGCGGCGCGGTCCGCTGCCCACAGCGCCTACCGCGTGTCGATGAACGAGCCGCCCGACGACGACCTCCCCTTCTAGGCCACCGCCTCGCGGACCTTCCCCCCCCCGCACCCCACATGAAGCCATACATCGTCAAACTGCTCGAACTGGCCCACGCCTCCCACGAACGCGCCAAGGACTTCCGCCGCCAAGCCGACATCAGCGCCGAGCAGCGCCAGCGCGAGTTGGAGCAGGCGGCCGACAAGGTCGACGCCGAGGCCCTCGACCACCTGCGGGAAGCCGCGCGGCAGGTGCGAGCGCAGGAGGTGGACGCGACCAGCGGCGCCGACAAGCTCGACGCGGCGCGCGACAAGGCCGATGGCTGGCTGCCGGAGGGCGCCTAGCTATGGCACGCTCCTCTGCACACGCCGACAGCACGACCGCACGCCGCGTGGGCCACGAAGCCCGCGCGCGGGGGCTTCGGCTGGAGAAGCTGGTGGCCGAGTACCTGCCGCTTTGGCGGGCGCGGGGGCTGGAGCTTTGGCTTGTGGGGCCGCACACGATTCCCAGCGGGAAGGGAATGGCGCGCTACTCCGGCCTTACGCCCGAAAGCCGCATGGTGGATCTGGTGGGGCGCTACTATTCCAAGCCTGTTGCCCTTGACATCAAGGGCACGAGCGATGCGGCGTGGCGCATGAACGCGCGCACCCTGCCCCAAAGCGAGCGCGATTGCCTGGAGCGCATGGACGGAGCCGCCCGCTACGCATTCGTCGGGCTGCTGATTTGTACGAATGAGGCCACGCAGCCCCGCTGGGAGCTACGCCGCCTGTTCTGTGGCGTGAACAGCGGGCTTTACGAAGAGCAGGAGCAGCGCGTAGCGTGTGAGCTGCAAGCTCTGCCAGATGCCTTTGCGCACCTGATCTTCGACCTGAAGGCGCCCACGCTGCATCTTCCGCCCAAGCTGCGCAACGCGCCGGAGGCCGCATGATCCGCACGATCTGCACGAAAGCGCAGTTTGCCCCAGCGTCGCGCGGGTGCTATACGCGCGGCAACCGGGTTGAGTCCCTTCCTAGCGGGGGATTCCCTGGCCAGGGGTCTGTCGGGTTGGCGCCCGGCAGGCCCCGAACTTTTTTGTTGACAGTGCCGCAAAGCCCAAGCATGGTCCTAGCCATGCGGGGCACCCAGGTGCCGGCCACGCCTCGCACGCTGACGCCAATCAGCACTGGCTGGCAAACTTCGCTAGGGTCCCAACATGATCCGTCCACCGCCCCCGAAGAGGGTAAGGCCTGCGCTTCGGCGCCCCCTTCAGTCGCTTACGGCCATGGCTGTTTTTCTGCACTTGCAGGACGGCGCCACGACCGATTTGGACTTGGGGGGCCGGCTTTACCTGGACGTGTTTTCGATCAGCGAGGAGCTGGACGGGCCGGGCGGGGAGTTGCCCCGCACGCTGCAACAAGCCTGGGAGCTGCTTACCAGCGGCACCCGCTAGTAGCCTGGGCGCATAGCTGGTGCGCCTGTGCCCTGCAAGGGGCGCTGGTAGCGTCGCATTTGCGCCCAGGGTGCCACCTCTGCCCGACTCGCGCCGCGCGGGACGGGAGGGGCCTAGCCATGCGCGGCACCCACCACCACCCGAGGGCAAAGTGAACCAAGTCAATACCCACCCACACCAGGGTCAACCGATCCACCTGCCTGACGACCGTCTGGCTGGCGACCCGACGCTGATTCCGCCTGCTCCGCTCAGTGCCGAGCGTCTTGTGGAGCGATACGAGTACCTGACGAGCCGTGCCGCCGAGCTCGCCGACTCCGAAACCGGAGAGGTACCAGCCGAATTGGCCGCGGAGCTGGCCCGTCTGGAGGAGGAGCTTCCGTACAAGCTCGATGCCTGCTGCCTGGTGATGGAGCGACTGGAGGGCCGCTGCAAAGCCTACGGCGCCGAGGCCGGCCACTACAAGGACATCGCCAAGTCCTACGCGGCCAAGCAGGAATCGCTGGAGCGCAACATCGAGCGCCTCCGCGACAAGATCAAGCTGCTATGCGCCACAAGCCCAGACGAATCCATGCAGGGGGATCGCTACAAGGCCGCTTTGCGCAAAGGCAAGATCGTCGCGGTTCCCGTGGAGGACAACCCGCCGGTTCCGCAGGAGGCCAAGCGCATCGTTGAGAGCGTGGACAAGACCAAGTTGGCCGAACTGGCCCGCGATGGAAAGGCTCCCGGCTGGATGGTCAAGCCAAGCGTATCCCTTCGCATTTCCCGCACCTGATCTCACTCCCACGGCCCCGTCCGCCCCCACCACGAGATGGACGGGACCGCCACCACACCACCCGGAGGTTATCCCGATGACGAACCAAGTCAACCAACAAAACGGCGCCCGTCCCCACCAGGACGACCGTCGTTTCAACTGGACGCCAGAACAACTCAGCGTGATCCGCACGCTGGACCCCAAGCTCCAGGCGGAGTGCCCGCCGGAGGTGATCCTGCGCTGGCTTGCCATGTGCGACCAGAACGAGGTCAGCCCGTTCTCGGGTATGCTGCACATCGTGGGCCGCCGCCAAAAGGTGAAGTGGTACGATGAGGTGAGCCGCAAGCAACTTGAGGACTGGCAGGAGGTGTACACCATCCAGCCCAGCGTGGACCTGTACCGCTGCAAGGTGCAGAAGTCCGGCACGTTCGACGGCATGGAAGACTTCGAGTATGAGCGCGACGACAAGGGCTTCCTGTTGGCTTGCCGTGTGCGCGGCTACCGCAAGGGAGTCAACCGTCCGATTTCCGCCCGCCGCACTTTCGCCGCAGTGGCCCAGGGCCGCAACGACGGGAACGGCTGGTGGCGCCCCAACAGTTTCTGGGAAAAGGACCCGGAGGGGATGCTGGAGAAGGCGACCGAGATGCTGCTGTACCGCCGGGGCTGGGCAGATGCGCTCTTTGGGCTTCCCGACGACGAGGGCCCCAGCGAGGAGAGCCTGGCCGAGCGCATTTCGCAGCGCATCGCGCACCAAATGGTGGCGGCTGCCATGCTTCCGCAGCCGCCCGCTCCCCTTGGGGTCATGAGCTACGCCCCGCAGCTTCGGCTGGTGCATCAGGCTCCTGAAGCGGCACCTATCCAGGCCGTCACGCCGGTGGCGCTTCATGCCCCCGCTTCGTCGCCCCCGGCAAGCGCCGACTTGTGGCAGCAGATGCAGACGATTTGGGAGGAAAGGGTGAGCGGGGCGCCTGCTCAAGCCTTTCTGACACAGCTGGAGCAGACTTTGCTCGAGGTCGGCCTGCGGCCACCGCGTGAAGGCCATGCTGGCTTCGTGCGGGGCATGAACCACACTGCCCAGGGGCCCGCCCTTCTGCTCGCCTGGCAGCGCCGCTGTGCAGCACCGCCAGCGCCTGCAAGCGAAGCTGCACCGAAGCCGGGACGGGTGCGCTCGCAGAAGCCAAAGGCCGAATCCGTGCCGGAAGAAGAGGAGCCTGTACCCACTCCAGCGCCTGCCGCTCAAGCGGCGCCAGAACGGACCCCGGCGCCGGAAGCCACTCGCGGGCAATCGAGTGCCAAGCCCATGCCCGCTGACGAGTACATCCGCGCCATGTGGGAAAAGCTGAGCGACGCCGAGCGTAAGCTGGGCGGCAGCCTGGGTAACTTCGCTTGGCAAATCGGCATCCGCACTAGCGTACCGGGCCTGAATGAGGATTCGACTGAGGAGCAGACCATGCAGGCCCTGGCCGCCATGCCTGGTGAGCTGCGCCAAGCCCTGCGTGTCGAAGCCCAGGCTGCTCTCGCCCACATCAAGAACGGCAACGAGCTGATATGATGACAGGCGCCACGATCCAAGCCAAGCTAGGTGCAGCTGTTGAACTCCCGGTGGCGGCACTGCCATCGGGAGCGCTGCGCGAGATCCTGGCTGCCTACACGGTGACTTCGGATGGCGGTGAGCGGGTTACGTCGGTGTGTGCGGCGGCGACCGAGGGCGGCATCTTGCGCACGCCACGCGGTTCTACGGGCAAGCTCCGCCATGTGCTTCGGCGCTACGGGGTGGAGCTGGAGTTGAGCTCTGGCACCACCAAGGCGCCATCCGAGAAGATCACGGCAGATCCGCCGCAGTTGCGCGACTACCAGAAGCAGGCGGTGCAGGCCTTGGTGGAGTGCCGACAAGGGGCCGTGGTGATTCCCTGCGGAGGTGGCAAGACCCATGTGGGCGTGGCGGCAATCGCCACGCTCAAGCAAAGGTCGCTTGTGCTTTGCCACACACGCGACTTGCTGGGGCAGTGGATCGACCGCTTGAACGCCATCGGGATATGCCCCGGCGTGGTGGAGGGTGGCAAGGACAGCAGCGAGGACGTGACGGTGGCGCTGATCCAAACGCTTTGCGGCTGGAGCCCGCGCCTGCTTGACTCCTGGCTTGCCCGCTGGGGCCTGCTGATCCTGGACGAGGCCCACCATGTGGCGGCGCAGACCTTCAGCGACGTGGTGGGCCGCTGCCCGGCGCTGTACCGGATCGGGTTAACGGCCACGCCCGTGCGCCAGGACGGGCTAAGCGATTTGCTCTACATGCACTTTGGCCAGGCCATCCACACCACGACGGCGCAGGAGCTGCGCGAGCGTGGCTTGCGCGTGGACGTGCGCGTGGAGGAGCTGCGCACACCCTTCAGCGCCAGCCTGACCAAGGGCGATTCCGAGCAGGCCTGGCAGGACGCACAGGAGGCGCTGATGGGCTGCTCGCGCCGCGTTGATACCATCGCCCATTCCATCGCTCAGCGGGCGCAGGATGGGCACTCGGTGCTATGCCTTGGCCAGCGGGTGGACTACTGCACAGCCATCGCGCAGAGGGTGAACGCACTTGGCGTGCGTGCCGAGGCGCTGACGGGGCAGATCCCCACAGCCAGGCGCCGCCGCCTGCTGGACGAAGCCCGCGACGGAACGCTGCGCGTTACCGTGGCCACGAGCCTTGCCGACGAAGGCCTGGACGTGCCGCGTCTGTCGTGCCTGTACCTGGCCTGGCCAGCCTCTGCCAAGTCCGAGGGGCGCCTGGAGCAGCGCGTTGGGCGCATCGCACGCCCATGCGCGGGCAAGCCCTACGCCACCGTGGTCGATGTGCATGACCACCACGTGCCTATGCTCTCTGCCATGTGGCGGAAGCGGCAACCTGTACTGCGCGCAATCGCGGGAGTCGCATGACCAGCGCCCACGACGCAAACCTGACACTAGGCGACGTGATGGCCGTGCTTGCGGAAATGCTACCGCCGGGCATGGAAATCGTGATTCGCCCGATGTACAAGAGCGCTGAGGCCCGCAAGCGCCGACTCGGAGCGGAGCGCGCGCGGCGGTATCGTGAGCGGCAGCGTCAGCGCGCCGGCTTGGCACAGCCCACGCAAGACATGGAACCGAACACGAGGACCGAGCCATGCTGATCCGCTTAGCCGACATCGCCCTTGCGCTGCGTGGAATTGGCGTGGATCTGTGCCTGCGGGACGGATCTGCTATGGATGCGGATGCTGTGAGCGCGGTGATTCTGGAGCTGGAGCCGGGACATACAGAGCCCACCACTGACAAGCGGCCGCCGAGCGGTCGCGGTACACGCGGGGGACTGTCGGCGGCGGAGCGAACGGCGGCGTGGCGTGCCAGGAAATCCGTCACCGGAACCGTCACCGAATCCGTCACACCCGTCACCGAATCCGTCACACGTGACGGATTACCCGTCACCGAAAACCCGTCACAGCCGTCACATGTGACAGGAAAATCCGTCACATGTGACGGGTTTGGGGGGGGTAAGGGGGGGGCTGGCTTAGCTTTAAAGCATTTAAGCAAGCAAGCAAGCAACGCGCGTGCGCGTAGCGATGTGACGGGTTCCGTCACAGGATCCGTCACAGGATCCGTCACAGGATCCGTCACAGGATCCGTCA
>ERZ761596.165-NODE-165-length-12776-cov-4.979719_pt1 | contig 12776 bp, 15 predicted proteins | sample MGYA00512166_ERZ761596 | MGnify/ENA primary metagenome ERZ761596 (study PRJEB28899, sample SAMN03785556) | bioreactor sludge metagenome | biome: EBPR Sludge; feature: EBPR Bioreactor; material: 0.22µm filtered reactor supernatant | place: Saint Lucia: Queensland...
GTTACACTGTGGCGCTCAATGGGCGGTACTACTGCGACGCCAGAGGTGCAAGAGCCTCAAGCTAAAGCTCAAGGCGGTAAAATCGCAGGTCCTCGGGGTACTGACACCGTTCCTGCTTGGCTTACTCCTGGCGAATTCGTTATCAATCGCAAGTCGACTGAAAAGTACTTCCCTGAGTTGATGGCAATGAATGCCGGATACTACGCCGGTGGTGGAGAAGTAGTTAGACCCCCTGAAAGTTCTAGTAGTAATCCGTATTTTAGTAAAGACGAGGAGCAAAAGAAAAAAGAAGAAGAACGAAAGCGTAAAGACGCCGAAGAAGAAGCCGAGTTTGCCAAGAAAAAGTGGACATATAAGTTTTCGTTTGAATGGGGAGACCACCGCGACAAACTCTACAAATACGTAAAAGATGTTGTTGACAATCGTCGTCCGTGGTTGAATGACGCGGAAGAGGCGATTTTGCCTAGACTGCAACAAATTGGCCCGGAGTATTTTGGAGCACTCGAGGCAAAAAACTATAATCCCGACCCAATTAGAATAACCGATAGCTCTATTTCTGGGGATGTTGAGCTGCCAGATCGCGGCTATGAGTTCATCCATGCAGACGGGATAAACCACCCGATTGCTCCAATTGCAAATACTATTTATGCTGGTATGAAAGTTCTTCCTACAAAAGACGAATTTGCCACAATAGTCGAGAGAGTCAAAGAAAGTGGAATTTTTTCCGTAATGAATCGTAATGTCACATTGAATAGGGCGCTAGGTGAGAACTACGATCCTAGAATTGGCTCTTGGGTGCCGCGAAATTGGCTAATTAATCAACCAGCGCAGGGCTACGCTCAAGGCGGTGTCGTCGTCGGTGACATTCACATTAATTTCCCCAGCGATCAGTCAATGAGTGCTGAGGCCGTATTCAAGGAAATCAAACGCGGTATCCAATCCAAAAGGTTCACGCTCTAATGAAAATTTCAGGCAAGTTTCACGTCCAGCACATCCGCAATGGTGAAATCATTGCGGAGTTTGACATCCCCAATGGTGCTACCCTAGTTGGTAAGAATCTTCTGCTCAATAACGGGTTTCGAGCGGGTACTGGTCCCTCTTGGTACATTGGTCTGATCAATGGTACTAGTGCTACACTCGCCGAAGCCGATACGATGGCTTCACACGCAGGCTGGACGGAGAACACTTCGTACGACGAGAGTGCCCGTCAAACGTGGTCGCCAGACGAAGCCACAAACAAGATTCTGACTAACTCAACACCCGCTGTGTTCACAATGAGCGCGACTGGTAATGTGTACGGCCTATTTGTGACCACAAATAGCACCAAGGGTGGCACGACTGGAACGCTGTGGGCAACGGCTGCATTCGCGTCACCTCGTGCCGTCGCCGACAATGACGTTCTAAATGTAACCTACTCTACGTTCCTAGACTGAGGCGGCTATGGCTACCTATGATGAAACGGCTGAGACAGGGCTCACAATACGTGAGCCCTACCAAGACGAGGCCGAGACCTCGGTGGCCGCTGACGCAACGGCTGACATGAACTATATTAGCTACCCACACGTCCGCACGGATATTAGTGTGGGTAGCTCCACTTCTCTTTCGCAAGACTATGGACAATACGCTGAAACACGTCTTACTATAAATGACATGACTTCGTACGGCGCGTCTATTAGTAGTACCTGTACATTGCCAGAACCTCAGCTAACATCAGTCTCAATCGGCGCCATTACTTGTCGAGCCCCGCGGTTCGGTAATCGACTCAATACAAAGATTCGACCCAGAACATATGCGGTCAATCTGGATCAAACTCTTGGCGTTGCAAAACGCATGAGCAAGGCGATCCTCAAAGAGCCAATTGAGATTCCTTGCACTTCGCTAAGCGAAGCCTACACTCTATTCAATTATATTCGTGACGAACTCGGGAATGAACTAACATACGTTGACCACTTGGGTCAAGCTCGCCTAGGATACTTTCACCCTCCTGAGATGATCTTTGAGTCGAGGAGCATCATTGTCATAACAACCCAATTTGAGGACAAACAATGATTACCCTCTACCAAGGCGCCCGCACCCTCATACTACCCGATCCAGATCCGGGTGACTCAATAAAGTACGGCGACAAGTTTGTTTTGCACACTTCTCTTGATGGGCACAAGTATCCGTTTTTGACTGTTAGTAACAATGTCATATTTCGCTTTACACTTTCTAAACTCACAGATGATCTTCTAGCGGAGTTGCGACTTTTTATTGAGAATACTGTGGCTCCGCCACGAATCGGAATTTACTATCCTCTACCTAAGTTGTGCCCATCTGATCCTGATCTAGCTTACAGTGCTGACGGGACATTCAGCGAGGATACAGTTGAAGCTATTCTAAATAGACGAACAACAATAGCGATTACATTCATAGGAGCTACATAATGAATGTCACAATAAATGGCGCAGAACTGCGAGTCAAGCAAATCCCCGAATTGGTACAGACAAAGCAATCGGCGGCGTATTCGACGCTCAACGACTTTACTGTCGATGTGTTTGACTCAAGGCAGTTGTATGATAGTTCAAATCCAATTGGCACCGACATCGTGCTAAGTGGTGGTTATGGCAGCGGTCGAGTAACACACATTTCGTGGACAGAAGAAACAAATATAACAACTGTTCGCGCTCAAACAATACCGTCAATCAATAATGTAGGTACACGCAGCGGCGATGTGGTTTATCCCCGAGTATTTGGACGCTGCATTCGCGTACCTGCCGTGAATCATACGAAGGCAACAAAGCTACCCGTCCTTATTTCACCCATACACAATAAAGGTAAGGACCATAGCTCTAATGCTGGAGGGCAGAATACCGGTCTTTGCACCAAAGTATCCCCAATATTTTCGTATGGTGTTGAGTACGACTTGTTCATTGGTAAGATGCGTTGTCGCGCGGTGTTCACTAGTGTCGATGAGCAGACAGACATTGTAACAATCGTACGAGGTAACTTGCCCGTATATGATGCTCAGCTACCCTGCGACACCGATAGTGGCGATCCTGACTCGGAATTTACTTGGGTCGGTTGGCTTACTGAGTACCGAAACATCGTGAACTATTTTGTAAGATTCAACTCTATTAGCAATATAAATCCTCTGGGCGCTTACGCTCGAGTAGACACTCAAGAAGGTCAAAAGTTTTATCTTGAAGTAGCTCCTACTCGTTCAGTTATTTACTACCCAGATGACGAGTCTCCTCCGAATAATACTGTTGATAATCTAATCGATGTAAGTACGGCAATTGCCGAGGTTAGAGCCGTGCCAGACCACGCATGGGTCCCTGAAGGTGCCATCATTCCGTTTATCATCGAGGCTGGTTCGTCAATTCGAAAGAGAGAGTGGCCGTGGGCAACTTACGTTATTGCTGATGCACCAGTCACTGAGGTGCAAGAAGTAGTTGGCAAAAGAAATGTTGGCGGCCAAGACATTACTGTGCCGATCCCATCTCGCTATTGGAACTGGGCAAATGTTGATGCCGAAGTACTAAACCCTGAATTGGCCGGGCAGACCGTAAGCGTCATCAATATCCCGGAAGATATTACGACATTTGAAGAGGGATGGGGAGATGAAATCTGGGTCACAATGTTGTCTAGTCGACCAAGTACAGTCGAAGACATCATTGCTTGGCACATCTCTGAATACACCGATTTGACGTTTGATGCTAATGGCATATCGGTATCGGGGCGTAACTTTGCTTTGTTTTCCGAATACGACGTGCTCGATCTAATAACTACTCTTGCCTACGAAGGTCTCTGCGGTGTTTCGATTTCGGGATCGACCATCACATTGTACGACTTACTAACTAAAACTACCGATGCTGATGCACTCACGGATGAAAACATTATTGCCATCAAATGGAACGCTACTGAATTTACAGAAGTAAAAACCTTCATTGACTGCACAGTCACTGTTGATTATTCCATCGAACCCAAAGAGTTTGCCGTGTCCCTCAATACGCACAAGTTTGGAATGCAGAAAGATACGTACGATTTTCTTACAATAACCAATGAAGCTGCGGCCAAACTTGTGGCAAATTATTGGCTAACCCAGTATAGCGAAGTTTGGAAGACCGCAGAAGTTGTTCTACCGCGACAAGTAAGAAACGTATTCGAGCGTTCTACCTTGTATGGCATAACATGTAGAACAAATGAGGTAAGGCACAACTTTGACGACGAGACGACCACTATTGTAGTGCAGACGGGCGTGCCCGTTGGTACATCAGCGACGAATGAAGCATTTTGGTCGGGCAATCGTGGGGAGTTTAGTTCGGGAACACGCTCTCCGGTTGACTACATCGTCAGAATTACGCCCGGCTATGGTTACGATCCGGGAGGTTGCTAATGATTGAACTCCCAAATTGTGTATATGCAACGACTGAAGAACTAGACCCCCAAATATACGAAAAGGTCGGGGACAAACGCTTTCGCGCTCGTCTCCGACCTTGTATCCATCGTACAATACATTTTGTTAGAAAGCCGTGCGGGGCCTACGAGAACAAGATTACTTGCTCGTTCTTTCAGGCCCTGATCCCAATCCCGGCTTGTGTGGAATGCGACTCAGCAGTCGCACCGACTTGATCTTATCCGCAAAGTCCGGCTGCTGGGTACATTGAGCTGAGTGTTGTCGATAATAGTGGGTGCACACATTGACATGAGTCACTCTACGAGGATTACTAGCGAGAGCCATCAAAAACAATTCGCTGTCCGCCCCCACGGGTCCAGATGCAAACTTCTTCTCGCGCAGGTAGTCAGTGCGCCATATGATTAGGCCCCGGTGATTGTAATTACCGGGGCTTGTTATATTTCCGGTATTGATCGCGTCATGCTCATTAATCATGAAGTTGCCGAAAACGACATCATTTCCACCGCACATCTTTTTTGCATGCTCAATGCCAGGCAAAATGATGTCATCATCATCGCAAATGCAAACATACTCATGATCCAATATGGGCAAAACACTATTGATTGTCTGGCCCTTATACAGGTCATTGCAAACGACGAGAACGTCAGAAAAATACTTGCAAGCGGATCTATAACATTCTGCAACAAACTCCGGGTTTCGCTTTGGTGTAGTAGGGATGACGCAGATCATTTCTTTGCCCTCATTTCTTTCGCTAGTTCGGCGAGACCACTATCGAAGATCTTACAGATAAACACAATAGCGATGACGAATAGAACCTCAAACCAGCTCCACGTAGTTGCATTTGACACTTTTAGGGCAAATAGTGTAATAGCTAGAGCCCCAAGAGTGTCAATCGGTTTGTTTTGCATTTTTCTTTCCTCTAAGGCGGCGTTTTAGTGCGACGGCATCTCTGTACATTTGCTTTTGCTTTTCTGTACAAAGCATTTCTACTTGAAGCTCAAGGTCATCTGACTCCAAGTAGCAATGAGAAGCTAGATAGTATTTGAACTTTTTGTCACTCTTTATTGCGTTTTCAAATACCGTGTGGGATACCCAGTCTAGTCTCAAAACCAGAAAAATACAATACAGTATTGCTACTGAGTTCATCATCAACCAAAATATAATCATTACTGGTTCTCCGACGGGTCGTCCACTAGGGCTCCCCGATTGAAATAGAAATCGTTAGGTATCTCATGGTGCAGCAGTTTATGATACACCCTAGCTTGAGTTAGAGCGCGATACCTAGTGGTAGTGCCGTCATTGTACGATACGCCCACTTTTTGCGCCACCGATCGAAGTCTAGGGAATGGGTATTGAACTTTTGTCGCGTAGCATCTATATCTATCGTTGATGTACAATACTTGAGCCCGAATGTCCCGCACCTCTTCGTGGAACATGAGGTCAAATGTATTCTGGCCCAGCCAATCACGAATGAAAGGAGATATAAATGACCAATCCCACGACAGGGGGCAAATCTTTTTGTTGAATGGCAAGTTCAATGAGTTGAACCAATTGAGAAGAGTGATGGCTCCGTCGCTAGGACTCAATCCACGGGAAGAAACTTGTAAATAGTAGTCCTTGGGAACTTTTAGACCTTTGGGGGCATCAGTTTGCAAATTTATAGTGATACCTTGAAACATAGTGCTGGGGTCTAGCTTACCATCGAGGGGAATAGCACTAAACTCAAATATTTCGTCACTACCTGCGATGCGTCCAGTTGTGTTAGCCGCAATAGAAACCATGAGATTGCTATTTAGATTGAACGCGTGTCGTTCGCCAAGCTCAACAGGTGCGTCCATTTAGTGCCTCCACAATAGTGTCAGACGCGGTTTTGTTTTCTAGTCCGCAAACATTGACGTCATACGGAACTTTATCAAATCCTGAGATTAGCAGCACCGTATCACCCTCTTCGGCGGCCACGTAAGCTTCAGCCACCCAAGGGCACTCGACGTTGATGAATTCTTTTAGCTTGGATTTTAGATCTTCAATGTCAGAACTATGACTGACACCGAGCGTGAGTACCTGCTTGCTCATAGAACCGATGATATTCAGCAGGTACTCCTCATAAGACAGTTTCTTTGCCTTGACGCCGCGATTGCGCAAATAGATCGCAATTGCGTTCAAACTATCCTTATTGCACAAGACTATCATTTACGACCTCCAGTAGTTCATCTGTGGTGTATGGTTCTCCGCGCAACAACTTCATGTAGCCATCACTACCTCTAGTTACTTTGCAATCTTGAAATAGACCCACAATAGTTCTAACTTTTTCTACTTCTGGTCCTGCTAGATTCGCCAAGAAACAATGTAGTGCCAGGCTCTTGAATGCTTCATATGCGTAAAATCTTTCCCAGTAATACTCGAGGCCAAAGTGTTTGAATAGTTGAATTTCTTCCGCATAGTACTCACACGTCATCATTCTCTCCTCACAAAGATAAGTCGTTCGACGGTGCTACCAATGGGCCGCTCGCGGGCTTGAAAATTAGTCCGCTTAGTAGAGTTTTCCACAAACGAGACTCTGCCAAACTCTTCTAGCTCTTTAGTGAACTGCTCGGCTCCGTTCCTCAGGTTCATGGAAACAATAGCAACTTTGCACTTACTATTCCGAATGATTTTCTTGACAGCTGGAAGAGTATTATTTTCATTGTCGAATGTCGATTGCATAGAGGTGCAATCGACTGGAATGTGATTAGTGTGCATTGTGTCATGCTGTTTCCAGTTGCACAATGAGTACCAGCAATGAAAATACATAGGGTACTTGACGCCGCCATACGGCGGGTCGAGGTACAGTATTTCCGAGTCAAAGTTGCAATCGAATACGTCAGCGTGAGTTGCTCGGCCATTACCCTTCAAAATTGGAGGGACGAGATACTCTGGTCTATCAATGTTTTTGTGTGGAGTGAGACCGTATGTGGTCATGTGACCCATTGTGCGCCACATACGATCAGCTGCCATCATGATCATAACCAGGCCAGGGTAGTAAAGGTCGCCTCCCTTATGAACATTCTCCAAGTATAGTCGAGCCGCGTCAAGAAAGTTTGCACCCGTTTCTGTTAGATACTCAGCAGCACAATGACAATTTACGTACAATGGGCCATTTCGGATTGCTTTCAATGCCGACAACTCATTCCGCATCTTACGCAGACGATCCTCGAGATTTGCAGTAGCATTTGGCACAATCAAACCTTCAGCCATACAAAATGCAGGGTAGAAGTAATCGTTGCATCGTACTTCGTAACCACGCAATTTGAGTCCATGACTAACTAGGCACGAACCGCAAAATGCGTCATCAACTGTCTTATACTTGTGCCCTAGCACTTTTTCAATCGTATCTGGCACCCATGCTTTATTTGACAGGTACTGAATCATTGTACGAGAAATCCATCCTTGAGGATGAACGGTTTCCTTTCTTCGAGATTCACAGCCTCATGCTTTAGCAGTATGTTGCCGAAGAACATTTGAGACCCGGCTCCGTGACGCCCCTTAGGATACTTGGGAGGCATTTCTTTGCCGAACTTGATCTTGCTCCAACGCTCATGGAGTTCCATGTCACTAACAAATGCGTTATACAACGCGTCAAATTTAGTGAGGTAACCCGGAGCTTCAACGCAGTCATACCGAAGAAATGTGGACAGAGGATCAGTGTTACTATCAGCAATAACTTCTTTCTCGGAAGTCGAGATAACAGGTAGTTTTAGGCGGTCAGGATGATAAGGAATCTCCATTCTGAGCAGTTCGGCCGTAAAATCTGGGCCTTCCTTTAGCAGTTGCTTTCGCAACTCTTCAGTCGGAATGATTGACCTTAGTCTATCGACTCGGATAACGGTTATGCGTGTGTCACCGGGAAGAACGGGGCAATATCTCGGGTTATTTGAACATTGAATCCACTTTGCGCGATTATCCGCCATGTACGGAGGGCGGCCCTTGGGGTGGATCTGAATACGAGGACTCGTCACCCAATCTTTGATTCTGTTGTAAGCGAGTTTTGAGTCTGCAATGTTAGTTTCTTCAATGACGCAGACGACTGCACCTTCGATCTCACCATTGAACCCTTGCTGATTGGTCAGAGCAGTGTTAGCAGACGCAAATCCTCGGGTAAATAGCGTTTCGATAGCTTGGTACAATGACGTTTTGCCGGAGTTTTGATCGCCGTACAAGAAGAGGAATGGGAGCGGGCTGTCCGGGTTCTGGATAATATTGGCGATCCAACACTTCAAGTAGTCTCCGCCGGAGGTGATGCCATTTGTCCTACACCAGTCATTTTCTAGGATGTACCGGTCGAGTGAGGCGCCAATGTGCTGCAAAATACTGGACCACAATGGAAACGAAAGCTCTTCTGACTGACTAGGAGGATGACGCAACTGGGCGGCGTTGATGTTCCACGTTCTATGGCCGCAATATTCAGGCCGAAATGGCAGATTGACGATGCTCCAACCCTTCATTACGGCATGCCCAAGCAACACCTCAGTCTCTTCACGACCGTAACCTTTTGCTCGCAGCACTTTTGTGATGTTGCCTACGTTCTCCTCAATCCACTTTCCAGAGTTATTTAGAACCCATCCAGCCTCTTTATCGCCAGCGTCAATAATGTGACGAATCTCGTCGTCAATGCTGGCCAATTCAATTTCGGGTTTGAGGGCGAGGGGTGCTTGAAAGATACGCTTCCAAAGGCCCTTTTCATACAGCCAGCGGCTCAACTCTTGCTTGTTATCCATTGGGCCTTCGAGGAATTGAACAGCAATCTTGTTGTCTCGGCGAATAGGCTTCAGCAGACACTTACTTTGCGCCCAATCAGGGATGTCATGCACAATCTGCAACATCGTCAAAACTTTGGCGGCACTTGATGCCGACTCAAATGAGTACGCGCCCTTCTCCGTCTCAATGCCACCATAGATTGCGCAGGCGCGCTCAAAGTCGATGTTCTTATTGAGGTAGGTTCGCGTCCAACCATTTGCGTCTAGGTCCCAAAGGTCAGTCTCTGGTGTTCCCTTTGTGTATCGGCGGACGACCCACGCACCATCAGGCAACGGGAAACAGAAACAGTTCATTTCTGTCGTGCCCGACGATGCTGTGGTAAACATTCCGCGCAGGCCTAGCTGATCTTGGGCCTCGACCAAGTGCTTAGTATGAGTCGTGAGCATATGCCGATCAGAGTCCCATACCCACGATGCTTGGCGCTCGCCTAGGAACCGAATAAGTCGTTTGTGCTCGTCGTCGAGTTGCGCGTGTTCCATTTGACCCGCAACGCCGTCGATGCCCTGACTATACCGAACCCTAGACGATTTGCCACTTACCACTTCAATATGGTCCCTCCATTGTATTGCTCGAGCATCGAAGTATTCTGTGTTGTTCTTTACAATGGAAAACCCATTGGTGCCCTTTGTTTTACGGTGCCAGATCCACATATTGCCGCCGCAAGCATCGACTTTAGTGCGAAAATCAAAGCCGACGTGAGCGGACAGATACGCGAGGATTGAGCGGGCGAGGGCGCCGTGCTCGGTGTGATTATCGGTTGAAATGTAGGGTTGCAGATGAATATAGAAATGGAGTCCGCTGCCACTCGTCGAGCGCATGATCTTGACCCAAGGTACTGACGCCGCTGCCTCGTGCAATGCGGATAGTTGTTCGGCCGACAGTCCCTTCTTATGTGAGATGATGTCGTCGAAGTCATACGCGACCCATTGGCTCAGCCGGGCACGCCAGTTCCAACCGGTGAGCCCGATACCTAGGGCGTGTGCTTCAAGATTGAACAGCAGCGGTGTATTGTCGTCGTACTCTGGTTCGACTTTAGCATTGTGGGGAATACGAAATGATTTCCACTCCTCAATGCCATCCGAATACGCGAGCCAGTTGCGGCCCTTATACTCACCTTTCACTTGATAGCCGTCATCTTGTGCTACATTTACCTGAACCTCCATGTCTCGTGTGAATAGAGCAGCCATGTGAGGTTGGGCGTATTTCTTGATGAACGCCTCTACGGCATTCAGTCTAGTGCTCATAGCACTCTTCCGCTATTGAGGATGATCTTGCCGTCTGCGATCACCGCAATGTTTCTGCGATTCACATACATATTGTCATGCAATACAAACGACTCACCTTCCTCCTCGAGCAGAGCCTTTAGCTTTACTAGAGGCTCGTCAATGACCATTGTAAAGCCGGCGAATACGATCAAAGTAATCTGCTCGTTTGACTGAATAGCGAGCACTGATGATGGCGTAATCTCAATGTTTTTCACTTGCATAGTCGCAAATCTCCTACGTATATTGAAGTCTCATCTTCGGCTTGAATGTGTCGGGCCGCAACGAGATATTTGCCTACTAGTCGGAATGCTGTGTACGGATGCAGCAATGTGTGCAACTCGTTTAGCTGCAATGTAGTTCTGCTAACTACATTTTGCGTGTGGACCTCACAATGTGTGCCACAGTCTACCACGTACAATATGTGTAACGGGTAGATTACTTTGTCACCGATTGAAACCATTCGTCTAGGTCCTTGTCGCCGAGTTCAATGATATTGCCGTCTTTGAGGTAGCCAGTGTAATCCCGAACGGCCTCAATCATGTGCAGAGGATACCAAACAGAGCGGTCATTGTCGCGGACCATTGAAAACGCAATACGCTTGACTTGGCTAATAGGAGCGAAATACTCGTGCTCCTTAGTCTTGATGCGCACCATCAAGTCACTTACTTCCTCAATACATTGTACAACGGCCCACACAATAGTAACATCCTCATTGTCCTCGTTCATGATTGTTATTGCAGGTCTCATCGGCATTCCTCACATTGCGCTTATAAAGCGCTTTATAAACTCAACTTCCGCGTATCTTCTCAGGATAATGTCATTATGTCAAGAGATAATTATGAAAAGTTTATAAAGCGCTTTATAAAAAATCTTACAACGTCTTGTAAAACTTTACAAAACGTTGCACCGATGCAACAATTTCGCATAATATCATAATACCTTTCACCTCTACTTTTCACGGAAGGAGAGAAGAGAAAAAGCTAATAAAGGATAAAAACGCGTGAAAGTAGAAAATCATTAGCCTATAGGATAAGTAGGGTTATCGCCCTGACATCCCTTCACCCTCGCGACGCGCGCCTTGCAAACCCGTAAAGCAAGCGCTTTATCTGCCAAGCCCTTGCCCGCCTTTTGCATCCGTGCCCCTTTGTCGCGCCTTGTCAAATTTCAAGGAAACAAAGTCGGACAAACCTAGTCTTTTGATGGACTAACTAGATTAATGACACAGGTGCAACTCACAAGTGGAAACGCTTTGCACCTTTCCACTCGTTCTAATTAGGCCAGCGACCGGAGAAAAGTAATACAAAGTAATACAAAAAAAGTCCTTGCCTTCCACGTCCCCTTGTGCTCGACTCCTAAACGCTTACCCAAAGAGGGCGCGGATGCGCCCATCGACGGGAAGCGCACTTTATAAAGCGCTTTATAAGCGCGAAAGGTTACTACAATGTCGGAAGTTGAATCGGGTACATTCAACGGTGCATTGGAAGTCGAACGTATCAAGGTTTGGAATAGCGCATTGCGCAAGGTGAAGCAGGATGAAAAGTTCGCCGAACTCGTGAACTCGATTCGCGAGCAGGGCGTTCTGCTCCCCATTCTGGTTCGCCCCAATGGTGATGGTACTTTCATTCTGGTTGACGGCGCCCATCGTCACGCTGCGAGTATTGAGGCGGGTCGCAAGACCATCCCCGCTCGTATTCAGGAGATGACGGAGGAAGAAGCGTTCATCAAGCAGATCACCACCAACGAGCACAATATCGCCACCCGCCCCTCGGAATACTCGAAGGGCTTCCGTCGTCTGCTCGCGATCAATCCGGGCTGGACTGTCGCCACTCTGGCCAAGCGCGTCGGCAAGTCGCCGCAGTACATTGCCGACCGCCTCGCCATTGATGAACTCTCGGAGAAGGCCAAGGCCGCCCTCGACGCCGGTGACATCAAGCTCGGCCACGCCGTTGCAATGGCGGAACTCGCCCCTGCAATTCAGGACGAGATGATTGAATCGGCGAAGGAAAATCTGCTCCCTCAGTTCCAAGCCATTGTGAAGCTGAAGCTGAAGGAACTGCGCGACAAGACCCCGAAGGAGAAGAAGGACCCGACCTTCGAGCCCCGCCCGGTTGCCCGCAAGGTCAGTGAGATTCTACCCGAGATTGAGACGCCCGAAACCATCAAGCGAATCGTCAAGGGTATTTCCGACCCCTTCGAGGCCGCCCTCGCAACGCTCAAGTGGGTTATGGGTCTCGACCCCGAGTCAGTCGAAGCTCAGCGCGCCAAGTGGGAAGCTGCTCAGAAGCTGGCTGCCGAGAAGAAGAAGAAGGCTACTCAGGAAA